>Ga0247834_1005814_pt1 | contig 14311 bp, 2 predicted proteins | sample LaCruzMarch2015__8_FD_187118 | JGI IMG/M metagenome (GOLD analysis project Ga0247834, IMG submission 187118) | Freshwater microbial communities from meromictic Lake La Cruz, Castile-La Mancha, Spain - LaCruzMarch2015_12m | ecosystem: Environmental > Aquatic > Freshwater > Lake | place: Spain... | reverse complement strand
CGATTTCGGACATATATATGCAGAAATACATGTAATATAATCTCCTTCCGCTTAAACCGCACAACACGTATCGCCGCCATGCCACCAAAGACAACAAATGCTCAGCTGAAGAGGAATGTTGGAGCCATCGTCCACTCCCCTGCTCATCTCGTCCTCGGTGACAGGACCGCGAAGAAATATTATGGTAATAAACGGTGGAATAGCCACTATTTACGGGGTGTTGTGGTGAGCTCTACCGATGGTAAGACAAAGCTGAACGACCGTGCGCAGTGGACGCTCAATGTCGACTTCGACATTCTCGAGACGGATGGTACACTCAGAGAGGTGACGAATCGGAATATATTAGCAAACAATTGCCAGTCCGGCGAGATCCCTACCCTACGTTGGTATGGTGTGGGTGGAGAATGGATCAACATAGGTATACCACATTATGTGGCCATGGAACGCAAACCTGATAACGAAGACACAGGCGAGACAAGCTAGTGAAAATGACGTTTTTGGATAGCAACCGGCGAGATTTTGTATCTTAGCGAGGAACTGCAACTGCATTCCTGGTGAGCTCCCTGCCCTACGTTGGATGGTGTGGGTGGAGAATGGATCAACAAAGGTATACCACATTATGTGGCCAAGAAGGAGGGGAAGATGCAACATTGGCAGGGAAAATGCAAATGCAACGATACAGTTGAACTAACGGTACAATGAAATGATGACAGATAATATACTGGTACAGCGTAGGACAATGATATATACATAAAATAACTATATGATTTTTTCCCCTCATTTTTTCAATAATAAATAAGATAGACTACAAATCCCCATTGACTTCGTATCCTCATTGTTGTAGCGGTTAGTTGTATCCTCGTTGTTGTATTGCATCGTATCCTTGTTGTCGTATTGCATCACATCCTCGTCGTTGTCGTATTCTCGTCATTCGTCTCATTAATAAATGTTTTCATATCCTCATGTCGTCATCTTCACCGTCGTTGTCCATTCGATCGATTTACTACTATCTATGACAATTATACGACCACGATTCAAACCGCAACCACGATCTACGGTCGCCTTGCTCGTTTGTTAGTACATTTGGCAATAGTCAGTACCACCAATCAATTTTCAATAAAATTCACTTACGACAAAAACGACGCAACGTCAATCATCTTATCATACCCTCGAAATCAACGCTAGCCTCACTCCACTAGTACTCCACTGCATTTCGTTTGATACCATGTCTGTTAGTGTTGATTGTTGTGTCACTCATGTCAGTCATCCTCTCGAGGATGAATAGTACCAATATCACTACTCACTACCACCAACTTACAACATATATCGGTTCACTGGCACTACGAGTGGTGTACCAAAAGAATTGTATCCTCGTCGTCGTCGTCGTCGTCGTCGTATCCACTGCCGTCGTCATATACTGCGTCGTCGTTGTATAACAAACATTGATAATTGGTTGATTGTCATGTATACTAGAAACTAATCGAAGATCTTGTGGTCAGATGCGCAAGATATCTACTCCTCTTTCACTTGCACACTCTCTCGTTATCGTGTGACACACGCCATAATTACCGCTCACGATTGATCTGCCCTCGCCACTGTTACCTGTTACCTCTCCTCTTATATTTGATTGTTGAATTCATCCAACCCCCATCCCCCGCACCAAAGTAAATTGTTAAATCATAATCATATCACACGTCTGTATTATAATATGCTGTCCGCCGTCGGTAAACCGGCACCACGAATGGCACCAAGTAAATGGACGTGGCCTGGCATTCATTATACATGGGTGGATGCAATATAATCGTCGTCAGTGCCCGTCTAGCTAGGTCCGACCACCATTCCGCCCTCGACGATACAGCGTGCTGCCCATTAAATGCATGAAATAGCGCGTTTCATGCAACTATTAAATATAGTAACGCCGGCGCGGCACGGCGTGAGATACCGACCCAATATTCACGTCGACGGTGTGTCACGACATGATGAAAAGAATGGGTACGGTGCACCTTGCCACAAAGAGTGCCTAACACTGCGCGCAAGCTGATTCGTGCCTAAAAAGTGAATGAGACCAGCGATTTTGTACCAGAGTCCACGTAGGAACTCGTAGAAATAGAATGTCCTTCCAGAAGGACATTCTGCCCAAAAATGTCCTCCCAAAAAAAAGTAACTAGACATTAGAGAGAGTAGTATGAACAACAGGGCGCCCCCACAATAGTGATACAAACTTTGCTACTAGGATTAATTGTAAGCTCATATTATTTCTTTTCTTCAATACCAATTGTCTCTAATGACACGGTCAGAAGTGGAGCGTATTTGAGACACTTCTCGTGGTAGTCCATGATTTCGCCACAGATTTTCGAGAGCTTGGTAGCGTTCCTCAGAGAAGAACAATGGTCGGCCTCGTCGAAGTCCAACGTCTTCTTCTCCATGTTCATCCACATACAGACTCGGAGAGTAAGCTGATTTGTTGTTATGCATCAAGAGTATTGTGCACTTTTGAACGAGGAAAAAGATCCCTAATCCAGATCCAACTTTCCTCGCATGGAGAGTACATGTGCCTGGAGGTCGGTTTTCTTTCATTCGTCTTATTGTCCCAGAACGCATCACTGCACCTGTTAGAAGACAGATAGCAGTTTCAAATGATCCATCTTCATCATTATCATCAGACTGAATGTCCCGTCCTTTCACGCGGTTTACCAGACTATACAACTCAACAAATGATTTAGGAAGCATCACTAAACAATTCATCGGTTGTCCTGGAAAATGAATAGATCCCAAATGGCTCATGTCTCTCATGATACTGTTGGCCACGTTGTATTCGAAAAGTTCTCCACGAGAGCCTCGGGGGCCTGGACCAATCTGACTGATTCCTAATATGCTTGGCTGATAAGGCACAATTGCAGACCGAGAAACAAACGCAAACATATGATCCATAGGGCCTGAAATTTTGCTGCCATCCGGCTCGCTTAATGCTGCATTCGCATCCGATGCATCATCAATATCGAAATAATCATAGAATCCTGAATCATAAAAATCATCATCAACGTCAACATCCATGTCAACATCTGAGTCAACTAATGCTTCGTCGTGCTCATCGTCAGAATCGGCTACAAGTCCTCCATCAACAAATTCCATGACTTCATCTTCAACTGATTCATCAAAAGATATTTCGTCACTTTCCTCCTCTTCCTCTCCATCAAAGTCTTCATCAGAGTCAATTTTGTCATTTATTGAATCATTTCCCTGTGGAGGGAGCCGCGCAACCTCCACAGCTGATGCGGATGTCTCGACATGTAGATTCTTAAGTGGTGGTGAGTATCGGAGACTGCTCTCATTTTTGATTGGAATCCAAGAGCTTGTCTTTTCATTAAATGTCAAACCATTGCCTCTAGTTCCATGGTATGTCTCAAACCCAGTTAAACATGTGAGCCATCTTTTTACCAACGAGCTCCAGGAGGATGTAAGAACTGATGACGGAATAGGTGCGCCAATGATGTCAAGAAGCCAGAATCCATCCTCCGTTGTCATAGTGTTGGGATTCTCGCAAATCTGAGCAACAAACTTATCCATTTGTGTTTCTTCAGCGATGTCACCTTTTATGTTACGCCGATTGCGCTGACGAATTGCACTAGAGGAGGATCGTAAGAGTAGAATTAATATTCTACCAAAAGGTAAAATAGCGTTACCGATGTTTTGTAGGAGGGACTCATCATCAACATCCTGTACATCTGGCTCAATCGTACCGGGAAGAGTCCGCCTGCAAAACATGAGAAGTTCCTTAATCGCATCAGCCTCCCCTCTTTTCTTTTTCTCATCCCAATGTGGCTCATTGTCGTAGTCATCGTTATCAATATCATACGTTCTTGTCAGAAATCCATTAGGAGTGGAAAGTACTTGAATCAACCTTCCTATAAGCAGCACTCTAGCCGAGTGTAATAATTCACAACAGCTTACACACGGATCTAAACTCGCTTTCGTCGATAGCAACGTTGTAAAAACAGCTCCAGCCAGTATATTTAAGTCCCAAGCAAGAAGTGGTACATAAAGAAAGGCACTCGCCACAGCAGGTCGGAATGGTATTTCATTGTGGCCGTTAGATTTGACCTTAAAGGGATCAAGAGTTCCCCACATCGGGTCAATCTCAATTGCTAAATTCCTTTCAGTGCGGTGTATTGAGAGAGGCTTCGGTGGCATTACAGGGCGAGGTTGTGATGAGTAACCCTCTTTTCTACTACTGGAAGCGTCAAATAGTCTTGCAGCGTCTTGGTTTCCAATATGACCCTCTTCATTTACCTCGACTTCAGGAGATGGGTCTACATTCATGAGCTGAGCCAGAGTCGGGGATCCTAAAATTGTCCACATTGACGTCGCTACTGCTCGTGCCTCCAGTCTTTGAGCAATCGCATCACCTCTAGAGACGTGACACAGCATTGAATTAACGATCGATGTTACCACTCGCCAGTCGTCGCTTGACGGATTCTTACATGTGTTGACCACCCAATGTTTACCGTCCAAAATATCACAAATTAAGCTTCCAAATATTGGCACTGATTCGCCTTTAGATTTCTCCTTGTCGGAGCCTAACTGTTTGGCCATTTCAAATGTTACTGAATCAAATAAACTTGCAGTTGCAGCCATCGTTCTTCTAAGTTCTAACAACATCGGATGAGAGTCTCTCTCTTTTGAAGTAAAATCAGACCATGGATCTATCGTTGTGAACATCGTTTCACCAAAGCTGACTTTGCGAGAGCTTCGTCCGGAGGATTCGGAAGCAGCCGCGCTGTGACCAACTGCAGCCCATGAAATGAGGAGCTGGCGCATTAAACGTAATGTGCTACCAATTTGAGGGCCTTCGCCTTGATCATCGTCTTCGAAGTCCCAACGTCGCAAAGCTGGATGTAAGTCCTTCTCCCTCTTTTTTGTAGCACCCGCATTTTCTGATGACAATTGCATGGCCTGTGATAGACTCGACCCAAATTGAAGCGTTGCTTTGTCACTTTTCGACAATGTCTCTGAATACGAAACAGCAGATGTACGTTCCAATATATTGCGTATGAGAGTCATGTCCGCATGTGATGCAATCATATCATTCTTGAGGATTTCAAAGCCCTCCTTATCTTCACGCATGGTTGACGATGAGGAAGTCGGCACTTCTGGATCAATCGCTTCAAAGCCTTCCTTGTCTGTTGATGACGGCGAGGTTGGCAACACTTGATATATCGACTCGACTGGTTTATCCTCTGGAATCAATATATTCGACAATTGTTTGCACAAGGGACATAAGAATTCACCGTCATCAATGTTAGCTGAAAAACGACCATCAAAGGGCTGATTTCCAGCAGAGCGCTGGTGTAATGAAAGACAATGGGCCTCAACACAATGAAAATGTGCGGCATGGCCACACTGACGAATGATCGGTCGAGTGGGACCCCACCTTGTATTTGTGTAGCAGAGAGAGGATATTGGGCTTAGAATGACGTATCCTTGCCAAGATTGAATACTAGCCCAGCCCTGAACAACGTCTTCAGACGCGTTCTTGCCATCTGGCATCACACGTCGAACTAAGACTCGTCGCGATAGCAGACAAAGTTTCGGAGACACTTTTGACGCAAGGACTTCAACTATGGTGCCCTTTGGTAGCAAGGCCAAAGGTGCAGAATCTATTAATTCGGTCGAACGTAACTGTGTAAAGTAAGCATAATAAATATATTTAGTGATGATAACGGTCAAGAAACGTTGTGTCATAACAGATAAATGAAGAGACAATCTTACCTGACAGCCTTTTTCGCCGACTACTCTGTGGATACTATTTAAGTCCAGATTTTTCGATACACAGTATTCACGCAGAGTTGATTTTGATGCGAGCTGAGCAACCCTCGACCTCTGAACATGCCCAAGGTAACCCATGGGCCCATTGTCACCATCGGCGTCATCGCATTTACAAATGATGCACAGGTTCTCTTCATTGTCATCGAAGAGCTTCTTCTCTTTAGCAGAAGTAGATTGAGAGGCAATGCTTGCTGCGAAAGAAATCTGTAGTTTCTTCATTTTTGCGAGAGCACGGTTCTGAGCTGCCTTCTGGACCTCTTTGGATTTATCATTCATTTCATTCAAACTTGAATCGTCTGAAGACCCGATATCTTTCCCTGGCCACAACTCTGGTAGATTGGATAGCATGTCTTTAACGACTGCGCGAATGTCTGGATCAATACCATTATCAGATGACGATGATACAACAGGGACTCCTGAAGTAGCGCTTTCGCATGCAGCCTTAACAACAGCTCCTCCAACAATGGCACAGATAAAGCGAAGGAGCCATTTCAAACCATCTGCCGATAATACCCTTGCGCCGCCATGATCGTCATTGACCGACTTTTGGCCAACACCAGTGCTCTTCGCATTGTCTCGATGCTCATAAAGCGCGATAAGCAACCCCAGCACTGAGCCACGGTTCTTGCCACTACCATCTGATGGTAGAGGTCCGACTGGTGCAGCTTGCAAGGCCCATACATTTATAAGGTGAGTCGGCACAGAAATCAACTGACCAAGATAGGAGTTGATATTAATACTAGATGACAATATTTTGTGCTCATGATCCAAGAATGGCAACGCTTGGTGTAAACTACTGCATTCGTCAAGGGTATGTACCTGCAAGGTAAGAATGTGCAGCACCTCGAGAAAGGATTTGGAGGATGCAGCCACTGTCTCCGACGAGAAGGAGGGCGCATTACGTGTTCCTCGCGAAGAGCGCAAACTCATGGTAGCGTCAGCGGAGTAAATGGGAACAGAACCATGTCCACTATCATTTGCGACAGCCATTTCGTCCAGTTCTGGCTTGTTTGGGGGAAGCCAACTTCCATTAAAAAGGACATACATGAGGTATCGTCGAATAGAAGCATACATAGAAGGTATGTGAAGCAATAATCGACATGCCACGAACCGAGGATGGGCATCAGGTGGCGTCGCTACAAGTGGAAAAACCATCATAGGTGCCCTTCCGTCTGAGGATGAACCGAGCTTTTGTCTTCGCAATCGCGCTATGTTGTCCATCGCATGCTGATGCTCTGTTTTTCTCAAATGATAGAAGGAGGGGTCATATTCGTGACTCCACTCCGGCTTCAATTCAAAGGTAGGCGCACCAGTAGCTCGAGAGCCTTGATTCCTCTGTTGACCGATACTATGCAATACTTCAGTGAAGATTGCGCGGAAGGAAGTAGCCCCGCCTGGTCCAACCTGTCCACCATCATTCTCATCTCGGCGAGAAACAGCAGCAGACGCTGCACTCAGAGCTTCGCTGTGCGACCGAGGTTCAACTGCGAGAGCGTGTAGAACCTCTCGTCTCAAGTTACGACGTAGCACTGAGTCGTCATTTAATGACAATGGAGGAGGTGCTGGCAGGTCCGAAACAAGGATGCAAAGAGTCGTAAAGAACGACTCAGCTAAAAGCTCTGCGTGTTCCGGCTCCTGCATCCTGGGCGGCTTCACCCAACTGTCTTTGCCAAAGCTACTGCGTCGGTCAGGGTCACAGAGATAACCATCCAACGAAAAGCGATTCGAAAGCAGGGAGAATACCCTCCGTGAACCCAAACCGATATTAAAACCTGACGCAGACAGCTGCACCATTACCAAGTCAAGATCCCGCAAAGATCGACACAATGGCGCACTTCCGTAATTCATCGCCATGCTTGCCAGTGAACCACCATTCTTCGCCCACATATGGTGATCAATCTGTTGTGCAGATATAATGCAGCGTAAGGGGTGATCGCAAAGACTGTGTACAACTTTGGTAGACGCCAGAAGTGCCGACAACAGGCGTGCTCGCGATTTACGGAGTTGAGCTTCAGGGGTCGAGCATTCGGGACCTGATGACCAGACAACCCGAAAGTTCGACGTCTTATACGTAGACCGAAGAAGCGAACTCAATGAGTCCTGTTTGAAACTAGCATCATAAGCCGGATCTGAGGCAAAGTCATCATCTTGGTCTAATATGGGAAGACGCCACCAGGTATCTGGCATTTCAATACGTTCGTCCGCCGGGACGACCACAGAACAGAAGCAAACAATACTCCTTGCCAATGCTCTGTGTAGAGGAATGTGGAACGAGAAACAATCTCCTGCTAAAGGGGAGTGAGGAACCTTAAGCCAGTCACCCATTACAGGGCCGTGACTTGAATGCCTACCGAAAGACATCGTAATTTGACTTAACTTTGTCCTTTCGTGTAACAAAGCCGCCTCAAGCAAGGCAAGCTTATTCTCTGGAAGATTCTTCACTCCATTCTCACATGCTACGTCGCAAGACTGTGCAAGCTGCACGCCTGCAAAAAATCTGCTCAATGACGACTCGTCCAGCTGTGTTATTGACACATGTAACGTAGACCGTTGTAAAGCCTCCAACTCTCCGGATTCCCGTGACGTCTGACGTGCCACAGCTGTCTCAAGCAGTCCCTCTCTGTAAAGCCACAACTTTATTTCCTTAAAAAACGCTGAAAATAAGTTCCCCATCGCTTCACGATTTGCCTCGCGTACACTTCTGATACTTGCAGACATAGATGACTGATTGGGAAAGTAGTTGGCGCCGGCAAATGAGCTCTCAGCGAGAGCGTCTGATGTGTTTCCAAGGTTCAGACTTAAAGCGTACGCGCCAAGCCATCGTTCATCCTCGAATTCAACATGCCCGCCACTAATCCTACGCTTCTGTAAATCTATTCCCTGGCCCAACCGCAGCAATCGCGTCCAAACAGAAGGAAAATCCAAAGCATTTGGAATGTTGTAAGTCGATAAACAATTAGTCAAGGAATTGGTAGGAGAAGTAAATGACGGCGTTGGAGTAAGAGAATCAAACAGACTATCGGAAGCGGCTGTAGGTGAGGCCGATGGAGTGTTGGCTTCGAAAACACGGCCAGATCTTAACAGCTTCATGGCTGTACCAGGAGTCTCATAGATGTATTCTAAGTCTCGCAGTAAATGGGGTACTCGTTTGTGCTTCATGCAACGTGAATCGATGTATTTATCGTCTGGGGCGCCCGGCAACCTTGTATTCAGGGGATGCTCCGTACCATATTGATATACCAACGATGGTGGCATAGTGGAGCGAGCAATATCAAATAAATCTCCCGACCATGTTGAAGACTGTTGCATGTCTGCCAATTCATTCACACTGTTCTGGACTGCCAGAGAGACTTCCTTCGTAGCACCTAAAATGTTTGCATGGATGCTACGCACAACCAAATGTGAAATAGGAACCGCCGAGATACAAGCCACCTCCGCTTCGTTTGCAACCTTGTCCTCGCGACACAAAAGTGCCTTGACAGCGTCCAGATTCCCCAGTGCCTTAACCAAACTACCAGTAGTAAATAGCTGAACCGTAAACCCCAGTAGAGTATCAGCATCAGTCCCAATACCCGCACAGAAGAGTGTTGACGTAGGTCGATAAACTACGGCACCCAAAGAAGCCGCGAATCGAGACTTGAACCTCGAATCTGTTAGTAATCTCAAAAACAATGAATGCAGACAGCTCCGCAATTGTTTCGGCGAGTAGGGATCCAGCAAGAGCATAGTTAAGACTGGTGAGGATGGTGCAACAAACGAGCTGCATGAAACAAGCTGCTTGGCATGCTCGATTGAAGTTACGTCCACATTCTCGCTAGCAAAATAGTGAGAGTCAGCACTACCATGTTGATCGATATACCCCACACCACTTATCATATTCAGTCCGGCCATTTTGTATGGATATGTTGCGGAGGTGAGATATTCGCCCTCTTCGTGCTTTCGTAGGTCAGTGTCCACAATGAACACTTTTGATTGCAGATGAACCGAAGTGTCATCAGTGACTTCGTTTGGCGTTCCCGTCATTTTGGTGTCCGACTTGACCAGTATTCGTAGTAAGCGATGGGTGAAAACCTCCTCACAACCGAGGTGAGATGCCGGCAGACTTCCCCACAGAGCATGTGGAGATTTGCGAAGGCGTAAGTCCGGAAGGCTGTAAGGAACATCGGCATAAAAGCTGGAGTCGATACCTGTTACACCAATAAACGTGTCCGCATCATCTGACAGCATACCAAGTCGGAACAATTCCCTACCCTCCTCACGTGTCAAGTATGAACTTTCTAAGTGAGGCGGAAATGCATCCATTCTTCTTCTCCATCCGACCACACCGTCAATTTCACGTGTGCCACTCCAGCAAGGCATCATTCGCGGCGCCGTCCATACGGCGACTCCCCTACTCATTCCTGGAATGCTCTTCGTATTACTATTCCTCGTACTACATAGCACATCCTCTCCCTCGGTAATATCGACTAAACACTGAACAATCATCGCGGACACGGCTGGGTGCGAGCCAATCAGGCCCGTCAACCATTCTAGCAGTGCCTTCGCCCGCTCTTCACTTTGAATACGCGCGGATGATGTCACTCCACAGTGCAGCCCCGAGCTCTCGCGCAATCTAGAGAAGCCAATAGCGGCTCCGTTGATCGTGTCGTACATACGTACAATGACCTGCCCCTCGGCATCAACCTTGCGAGTGAGGTCTTGTGCGGCGTCGATGCGCGACACCAGCGGCGACATAGGGTCAACCTCAGATGCATATTGCATTGCAGGCAACTTCCCTTTACTGTTTAAAATCGCGGGAGGTTGACTGTGATCACTACTTGTGCTACTGTCCATGAGACTGGTAGCACGACGATAGACAAGACGCTGTCGCTGCGTCAAGTCTGAAAATTCGTCATTCCCATCCTCTGCCATGGCTACGACAGCTCTATCAATATTCCCCCTGGCCCTCAATTCCTCCCCTGTAATTCCTGCACCACCAATAGCTCCCACGCTACCCTTGCCTCCCACCGGGACTTGTATGGGCTCGCTGTTCCTTCCATGCAGGGCCTTTATGACCTCCTCGAAGGTGTGCACATCATCGTTGTGCAACCTAAGGAATAGACTGTAGCTTTGTGGAAGCTCATTTACATAATATTCGTCGTGCGAGTCCAAAACGTGCCGGGGATGAGCCCACACATCTCCCTGGTATTCAGATTGTCCGACGGATCGCAGGACTGCACCGCGCAGGTAGTACTCCTCATCCTCACTTACACCGTTCCACAACTTGCATATCTCATCAGCCCATCGCAACCGCCATTGGGAGACGTCGGCCCCGATCGCTGACCCTTCGGCCGCCGTGAGGATTGATTGGATAGCAGAGCCGATAACGATGGACATTGCCGCGGCAAGACGAGGTGGGAGCGGACGCAGTTCCGAATTATCGGCAGCAGCGACATTGGAAGTTGGGGTACCATCCACATGACGGTCATGCTCAAGACGAGTTCGACGAGCGGCACGAACTGCCTCAAAGTCATCATCTGTTCCCATCCACCCAGCCACAGCATCAGCGGCAGCAAACGCGAAATCATCAATCTTTGCACCATCGTCCTCCATGTCGGTGGTTAGAGGAGGTGGACGATGTCGACTGCACATCCCATCCACATTCCATGCCTCCAAGTCACCACAATCGCAGCATCCACCCGGTGTTGTCCGATGAAAGAATACTTCATGCCCAACATGATCACTCTCTCTAAAGCAATTGTCACATAAGACACATGTGGCATCCGTCTGACACGTACGACAATTCCATGCAATATCCCCCCGACGAAAGACGTAGCCACACGGTCCTCCCTCGTAAGCACAAGCGTGCTTAGTAACTAACTTCACATCATTGTCGTTATCACTGCCGAAAAATGCATTCGATTTTGATGATGCGGGAGAACAAACATTATGGTCACCATTATTTGTCGTGATGACCTCCTCGCCACGTTGGACACGCCAACATGCACTCAGCAGTCCCTTGAGAGTAGGCAGTTCCATTGTCAATGCCTTCGAAAGTGGCATTGATTGATTATTACCATTGCTACTGTTATTACTATTCGTGGGGCTACGACCAGTTGTGGCCTCCTCATGAGCCCATGCCGAAAGTACTGCACGTCGTAGAAGTTGACAGTGTGCATAATTATCATCATTGTTACTATTCTTCCCCTCCTCCTCCTGAAGAAGCTGCGATTCGAATTCTATCTTCATCTTCTGAAGACGTACAAACTCCTTGTCGTCAGTAGCAGCAGCACCATCATCATTCTTACCATCAAAAAGATCCTCAATTCGACCATCCATATATTCCATAATCATCGATTCGGCCCACTTTACAGCACTGTTTGCATGCACAGACGTTAAGGGATGGACAAGTGCTGAATTTGCCAAATGGGATAGACTTGGTAGACGATGTCCTAATGTTGCCCAATCCTCATTATTATCATCACCGTTGTTGGAAGCATAAGCTGCAGCAGCAACACGACGATCGGCAGCATAGTACCGTAAAGCATGTTCACGCAATGCCACATCGGCAAGTAATGCACGTCGTACAATCACTTCTGGTCCATTAGCAGAAATACCCGAGTTGTTCGTTGTGGTGTCAACAGTCAATGACGACCTGCGATTGCTACTCTTACTTGGCGATGTTGCTGTTGTTAATCTTGGTGACTTTGCAGATGATGGACTAGTTACACCTCCTCCTGTCATTGTTGCTGTTGCGGATGCTGCTAACATTGATACATCAGTCTTTGTGGTGGTACCACAATGTTGTGACAGATTGACGTATCCATTATTGTCATCCTCAGTAGTTGTAGTAGATTTAACTTCCGAGTTGCGGGGAAGGAATGCCACACCCCCCGGCACAAAGCGACAGTATGCAGGTAATGGATATCTTCCTCCATGATGTGTAGAATCGTACTTACTGTATCCACTGTTGTCAGTATTCATTCCACCAATAGTTGATAAACCGCCTCCACTCAGAACCAATGGCGGTGGTGCACGATAGGTTATTTTTTTTCTTGGTGGTACGTCGTCATTATTCTCCATCGTTGTTGGCGTATTTGTCGTCCCCATCAACATTGCTGAATCGTAATCTAAACCCTCGTCAGCATCGAATGGAGTCGGGGGCCGCGTACTGCGAGATGGGCCATCGATTGCATCCTCCATTGAACGATTCGCAATAATGTTAGATGGGGCATGCATAATCGGAGCAACTGGGACGTCATGCTGATGAGGAAAGACAACAAATCCCATGGCTGCATGTGCGGCAGCAGCGGCAGGAGCAGAAACATCGTCAGCGTCATTTTGAGCTGCTGTCCGGCGATGATTATCCTCATCATTGCTTGACATGATGTTGTGTCCTTTTTGATCTTGAATTAATACAAGCCTGCGACCTTACTTCCTCTACTGGCACATATCTCCACAGTGAAAGTCGGACAATGCTTGTCTTCCAAGGTGAGAGCCGGGCATGCTCCTCTAAGGCGACGTCTGTGTGAGTGGACGTTTGCGTTGGATGTTTTTTGGAGGGAAAAATTGTTAGCGTACCTTACTTAAATATCTCATCCCTATTGTCTCCAACAGGAGATGTATCTAATGAGGCATTGGAGAAGGTACTAAAACAAGTAGCAAAGGCGGCAGCGGCAGAAACAGAGACAGACGGACTCACCATTTCACCACTGATCAACACAGACAGAAAGGGAGGAGCTTTTCGAATCATGCATCAACAATTCAGACGAGCCATAGGATGTATGATAGTAAGAGGACAAGCCAAGCTCACACTCGGAAGGCTACACTATGTGAGGGCGACAAGGGAAGAAGCGGCGAGCGTAAGCAAATCACATCACAGCGACAACAGGTAGGCACCAAGCCAACGGGGAAGATCATCGTGGTTCAACGACCATACAGCAGAGGGTTATACAACTTTTGAACAATTTCGGAATGGACATTACTACAGTATGCCTCACTAGGTGGGACTAGGTGGGGCTAGGGGTAATGACGTATGATAGGACAAGTTGGAGAAAGACATATATTATACTTATGTAGATACTAAATTAAGAGACAATATATATATATATATATCGTTAAAATGCGGTTGGATGAAGCATATGACTTTTCATGTGCCACTGCCAATGATGTGGCTTTTAAAATGTTTTACTTGCCAAGTTCTTTTAAAATACTTAAAGGCTTTTTCGCTTTTCAAATACATGCTTTTCTGGTGTCGCACTTTCGAAATACCATCTTTGGGATATAGCTTTTAAAATACTGTTTTATGAAGATAGTAGCTTTCTTTAAAATACTGTTTTGTCAAGTATCAAGTATAACGCTTTCTTATTACCTCGCCGTGGTATCAAAGTGCTTTTATAATACATACTATGTGACTGGTTCTATATGTAATCACTTTTATAATGCCTCTCTGGTGTTCTAATGTCTTTTTTATTACCTTTTTTCATTGTATGAAGCTTTTTTAATA
>Ga0247834_1005810_pt1 | contig 14325 bp, 9 predicted proteins | sample LaCruzMarch2015__8_FD_187118 | JGI IMG/M metagenome (GOLD analysis project Ga0247834, IMG submission 187118) | Freshwater microbial communities from meromictic Lake La Cruz, Castile-La Mancha, Spain - LaCruzMarch2015_12m | ecosystem: Environmental > Aquatic > Freshwater > Lake | place: Spain... | reverse complement strand
CAATTAAAACAAGCACTTCACAAATATAATAACTTTAGACCACATCAAAAACTCGACAATCTTACTCCAATCCAATATATTAACAATATCTTGGGAAAATTGTCTCATTCAATATGAACCAGTACACCAGTTTCAACAGGCAGGCGGTGGGTATAATTGGGGCTGTGAAACGGCTTTGCCGCTTGGTGACAATGTAGAGCCGATGTTGTTTTGGCAACATCTTTCACAGGCCAATTTGATTGAAAATTCTATAACCAACCCTACTATAGGCTTATTTACTTATCTTGATGCAAGTACTTCTCCGGCTATAACCGATTATTTTCCGCAGGCAAAAATAGGCAAAGGGAATTATGTCTATATTTTCTCTGGCGGTTACGGAAGTCCTCTCGGTGGTAATAACGGAAATACCAATACTATGGGGAATAGTATTCCCGATAATTTTAATTATTTTGGCATTTCAAGAATGGCAACCTCAAGGGTGTTTTTGAAAGATGCTCCGTTCGTTACGCCAAATTTTACGGTCGGGCAGGCATATAGTATAGATAAAAAGCTCGATGACGGTTTGCCGCAATACGGAAAGGTTCTAGCTATTTATGCTCTTGTTGTTCCAACCTGGGCACCGCCTTATATGTCAGACCCGGTTACCAACGGACCTACAATCGCTACTATTAGTTATTTGCCGAGCAATTGTTACGATAATGACGGAATTTTGTTTGCTAAGCAGAAATACCAGCTCAAGAATTCGGAAAGCATGAATTGTTTTATTTCCTTACGAGTTGAATAGGCGAGCCAATCTTTATAACATTTCCTGCAAAGAACGCACTTGCAAACTATCGTTATTGATCGCTTCGATCGCTGCTACCGCCGCTCTTGACCCTGAAATCGTGGTGTAATAAGGGATTTTTCCGAGCAAACAAGTTCTGCGAATGCTGAACGAATCGGCAATTGCTTTAACGCCTTCGGTGGTGTTGATAACAAAGCTGATTTCGCCTTCTTTCATCATATCAACGATATGGCGGCCGCCCTCATGCACTTTGTTGACGATTTGCACTTCAAGCCCACGGTCGGTCATGAATTTCGCGGTGCCGCTTGTAGCCAAAACTTCAAAACCCATGGCGATGAGTTTTTCCACAGCATCGAAGATCATCACTTTATCGCTCTCTTTAACCGAGACAAAGGCTTTGCCGCCTTTGGGAAGCGTAGTTCCGGCTGCAATCTGGGCTTTAGCGAATGCTCGAGCGAAGTCGCTATCGATCCCCATTGCTTCACCGGTCGATTTCATTTCCGGCCCTAAAATAACGTCGACTCCTGGGAAACGTGCAAACGGGAAAACCGCTTCTTTAACCGAGACGTAATTTGGTTTGGCTTTGCTGAATTTATCGGCTCCGAATGAGGCGATTTTTTCACCTGCCATAATCCGCGCCGCAAGTTTTGCAAGTTGCAATCCGGTGGCTTTGGCAACGAAAGGCACGGTTCGCGATGCTCGAGGATTGACCTCTAAAATATAGATAATTCCGTCTTTTACCGCAAACTGGACGTTCATCAAGCCGATGACGTTTAAAGCTTTGGCGAGTGCAACGGTTTGGCGTTCGATCTCGCGCAAAATCGCATCTGGCAGGGAATAGGCCGGCAGCGAGCAAGCCGAGTCGCCCGAGTGAATGCCTGCTTCTTCGATATGCTCCATGATCCCGGCAACGTAAACTTGTTCACCGTCGGCAAGTGCGTCAACATCGACCTCGATTGCGTTACGCAAATAACTGTCGATCAAAATCGGGCCGTCGCCGAAAGATTTAACGATTTCGGTAGTGTAACTTTTAAGGGTTTCGCCGTCATAAATAATCGCCATTGCCCGTCCGCCGAGAACGTAGGAAGGACGCACCACGACCGGATAGCCGATAATCGCCGCTTGTTCGACCACTTCGTCAACCGAGTGACAAATATGGTTGGCAGGCTGTTTTAAGCCCAATTTATGCAATAATTGTTGGAAACGTTCACGATCTTCGGCAAGGTCGATCGATTCCGGTGAAGTCCCGATGATCGGGATTCCCGCATCTTCCAAAGACTTGGCGAGTTTAAGCGGAGTCTGACCGCCGAACTGGACGATTACGCCGAGTAATTTGCCGTTTTCTTGCTCTTTACGCACGATTGCGATTACGTCTTCACCGGTTAAAGGCTCGAAATATAAACGGTCGGAAGTGTCGTAATCGGTCGAGACGGTTTCCGGGTTGCAATTGATCATTATGGTCTCGTAACCGGCTTCTTTCAAAGCGTAAGACGCATGAACACAACAATAATCAAACTCAATCCCTTGCCCGATCCGGTTAGGACCGCCGCCTAAGATTATAATTTTGGTGCGGTCGGTGGGGTTGCTTTCGCATGAAGTTATATTTTGTAAGTTCGAGGTTGCAAGATTATCACCTGCAACTTGCAACATGCAACTCGAGCTTTCATAAGTCGAATACATATAAGGTGTTGCCGATTCAAATTCGGCGGCACAAGTATCAACCCGTTTATAAACCGGTAAAACTCCGAGCTTTTGACGTAATTCGGCTATTTGTGCGGGCTTAACACCTGCCAATTCACCAATTCTTGCATCACTGAAGCCTTTTTGTTTAACTGCGAGCAAAAATTCTTTGTCGATTTCTTGCAACTTACAACCTGCAACTTGCTTCTCGACTCTTATAACTTCCGCAAACTGCTCGATAAACCAAGGGTCAAAAGCGGTGATCTGATGCACTTCTTGCTCGCTCATACCGAGTCTTAAAGCTTGGGCGATTTGCAAAATCCGCTCCGGTGTGGCGATTGCCATTTTGGCACGAATCTCGTCGAGCGTATCTTCAACTTCATTAAGTCCGGTCAAGCCGGTTTCCAATGAACGCAAGGCTTTTTGCAAAGATTCGGCAAAATTGCGTCCGATTGCCATTGCCTCGCCGACCGATTTCATTGCGGTGGTCAAGGTTGAGTCGGTACCCGGGAATTTTTCAAAGGTAAAACGGGGGATTTTGGTGACGACATAATCGATCGTCGGTTCAAACGATGCCGGGGTTACTTTGGTGATGTCGTTTAAGATTTCGTCGAGCGTATAGCCGACTGCGAGTTTGGCGGCGACTTTGGCAATCGGGAAGCCGGTTGCTTTGGAAGCCAAGGCAGAAGAGCGGGAAACTCTAGGGTTCATCTCGATGACTACCATGCGTCCGTCGGCAGGGTTGATTGCAAATTGGACGTTGGAACCGCCGGTATCGACACCGATTTCACGCAAAACCGCCAAAGAGGCATTGCGCATCACCTGATATTCTTTGTCGGTAAGGGTGAGGGCAGGGGCGACCGTGATTGAATCGCCGGTATGCACGCCCATAGGGTCGATATTCTCGATCGAGCAGATGATAATGCAATTATCGGCTTTATCCCGCACCACTTCCATTTCGTATTCTTTCCAGCCGAGCAATGATTCGTCGATCAAAACTTCGGTGGTCGGCGAGGCATCTAGTCCGCTTGCAACGATCTGCTCAAACTCTTCCCGAGTGCGAGCGATGCCGCCGCCGGTGCCGCCCATAGTGAAAGAAGGTCGGATAATTGCCGGTAAGCCGATAAAATCAAACACTTTATGAGCTTCTTCAAGCGAATGCACGATTGCGTTTTTAGCGACGTTCAGCCCGATTTTTGCCATTGCGTCGTTAAACAAGCTGCGATCTTCGGCTTTATTGATCGATTCCAATTTCGCACCGATCATCTCGACGTTAAACTTGGCAAGCGTGCCGTTTTCCGCCAATGCTTTGGCACAATTAAGAGCGGTTTGTCCGCCCATAGTCGGTAAAATCGCATCGGGACGTTCTTTTTCGATGATTTTGGCAACAAATTCGGGTGTAATCGGCTCGATGTAGGTCGCATCGGCAATTTCGGGGTCGGTCATGATGGTTGCGGGGTTGGAATTAACCAGAATCACCCGATAACCCTCGCTTTTGAGGGTTTTACAGGCTTGGGTTCCCGAATAATCAAACTCGCACGCCTGCCCGATGATGATAGGACCGGCTCCGATGATTAGTATCGATTTTATATCAGTACGTTTTGGCATAATTTTAATCTATCTATTGATTTTTGCATAACTCTTGCTGCTTCTTATACGCATTTTGAATAATTTTCAAATATTCTTCGCAAGAGTTGTTGGTTTTTGAGATTATTCTTTTTTACAACCTAAAATATTTTCCCTCACCCTATCCCTCTCCCAGAGGGAGAGGGGACTAACCTCATTTTATTTTTTCTGTTTTATCAATATCATAGAAAAGCAAAAAATTAACCATTGGTGTTTTTGCCCTGTTTGCCTGCCGCCCCACCTAGGTTCCAGTGAGATTTTGTTAGAGCGTCGGCGAAAACGTCGAATTTTTGAGCATCGCACCGCAGCGTACACTTAAGTACGTGAGTAGCGAAGCGGAGAAAATCGGCGTTTGCAGCAAGCTATAGCAAAATCTCACCGGGGCCTAATGCACCGCTCCGAGTTCTTCGATATCGTCCGCAATTGCCAAAGCTTTTTTACTCTCTTTGTTTTCCGTCCATTCGACCGCAACCAATGGCTTGGTCAGTGCGAGTTTTAAGACTTCATCAACCGTTGCCACCGGGATAATTTTTAGTCCCTGTTTGACGTTATCGGGGATTTCTTCCAAATCTTTAACATTTTCCTGTGGGATCAATACCGTAGTGATGCCACCACGCAAAGCAGCGAGCAATTTCTCTTTCAAACCGCCGATCGGCAAGACCCGACCACGCAAAGTGACTTCACCGGTCATCGCAACCGATTTATGAACGGGAATGCCGGTCAGAACCGAAACGATCGTGGTTGCCATCGCAATACCTGCCGAAGGGCCGTCTTTGGGAGTTGCACCTTCCGGAACATGGATATGAATGTCTTTTTGCTGGAACAACGGGGGAATAATACCGTAATCGGTTGCCCGAGAATGGACATAGCTCAAAGCGGCACGAGCAGATTCCTGCATAACATCGCCAAGTTTGCCGGTGATCGTGACTTTGCCTTTGCCGGGGACGGTAACCGCTTCAATTACCAGCAAATCTCCGCCGACTTCAGTATAAGCAAGCCCGGTGGTCATGCCGACTAAATCTTCTTTTTCGACTTCACCGTAGCTATATTTGCGAACGCCTAGATATTCAACGAGATTCTCGCTGGTCACCGTCACCGAAGTGAGCTTTTTCATGAGAATTTCTTTGAGACATTTACGGGTAAGGCTGGCAATCTCACGCTCTAAATTGCGCACCCCTGCTTCTCTGGTGTAATAACGGATAATATCACGGATTGCATCATCTTCGACCGACCATTCTTTAGGCTTAAGCCCTGCCGCTTTAATCTGTTTGGCGATCAAATGCTTGCGAGCAATACCGAGTTTTTCGTCTTCGGTGTAGCCGGAAACCCGAATAATCTCCATACGATCCATCAGCGGACGCGGCATATTATAAGTATTGGCGGTGGCGATGAACATTACGTCGGAAAGATCATAATCGACTTCGAGATAATGATCGTTGAAATTGATGTTTTGTTCTGGATCAAGCACCTCAAGCAATGCCGATGCCGGATCACCCCGTGAGTCGCTGCCCATTTTATCAATTTCATCAAGCAACATCAATGGATTAGAGTGTTTAGCCTTTTTCATCGATTGAATGATTTTACCCGGCATCGACCCGATATAAGTTCGGCGATGTCCACGGATCTCCGCCTCGTCACGCACGCCGCCGAGAGCGATTTTAACGTAATTGCGACCGGTTGCTTTGGCAATCGACCTTGCAAGCGAGGTTTTGCCAACACCCGGAGGACCGACAAGACATAAAATAGGTCCTTTGACCTGCTTGGTGCGTTGCTGGACTGCGAGATATTCGAGGATTCTTTCTTTAACTTTTTCAAGCCCGTAATGATCTTCGTCGAGGATTTTCTTGGCGTTGCTTACGTCACGCAATACTCGGCTCGGTTTTTTCCAGGGGATCGAGGTTAGCCAATCGAGATAATTGCGAATTACCGATGCTTCAGCCGACATTGCACTCATAGTACGCAATTTTTTGATCTCGCCGAGCGACTTTTCTTGTGCCTCTTTGGAAAGCCCGGCTTTTTTGACTTTTTCTTCCAATTCGCCGATCTCGTCTTTGCCGTCTTCACCCTCGCCGAGTTCTTTTTGAATCGCTTTTAACTGTTCGTTGAGATAAAATTCACGTTGGTTTTTCTCCAACTGTTTTTTAACCCGGGTGCGAATGCGTTTTTCGGTATTTAAAACCCCGATCTCACCTTCCATAAGCCCGAAAACCTGCTCCAAACGCTTGCTAATGCTAAGAATTTCAAGAATTTTTTGTTTCTCGGGAACTTTAACCGCCAAATGCGAGGCGACCGTATCGGCAAGTTTGCTCGGATCGCTGATTTGTGTAACCAATGTTAAGACTTCGCCGGGAATTTTTTTGTTGAGCTTAATATATTGTTCAAATTGGCTAATCACCGAGCGGCAAAGTGCTTCAATATCTTTTTCGACTCCGAGTTCTTCTGATATCGGCTTGGTATGTGCCTGATAAAAATCATGATTATCGATGAAGCTATTAACTGCTACTCGCTCCAAACCTTCAACCAGAACCTTGACCGTGCCGTCGGGCAGACGTAATAACTGCAAAATGCTCGCAATAGTGCCGAATTTATAAATATCGTCGGTGGTCGGATCGTCTTTGCCGGCATCTTTCTGGGCAATAAGGAGGATTTTATTACCGTTTCTTGCAACATCTTCCAAAGCCTTGATCGATTTTTCACGACCGACAAAAAGCGGCACCACCATAGTCGGGAAGACTACGATGTCACGTAACGGCAAAACCGGATATAAATTTGTCATATGCCTATTTTCTTTGTTTTATCTAGCCTATAATATATAACTTATATTCTAACTATCAAGGGCGAGTCGTGATTTTGAGGAGATTTTAATGCAAATTAGTGTTTTTGGCTTAGGTTATGTCGGAATTGTTACTGCTGCATGTCTTGCAAAAGGCGGACATAAGATTATAGCGGTTGATGTAGACGCAGAAAAAATTCGCCTTATCAACGCCAAAATCTCGCCGATTTGCGAGCAGGGATTGCAAGAATTACTGGAAAAAGGCGACATATTTGCTAGCTCAGACGTTGAATATGCAATAAATAACAGTGATTTATCCTTTGTCTGCGTCGGCACGCCGAGCGGAGAAGACGGCAATATCGACCTTGCGGCAATAAGAGAAGTTTGCAAACAAATCGGCTCTGCACTCGCAAAAAAGCAGGAATTTCATAGCATTGCAATCCGCTCAACCATTTTGCCAGGAACAATGCAAAATGTAATTACCCCGATTTTACAGCAATATAGCGGCAAGCAAGCCGGGGTGGATTTTGGCATCTGCCATAACCCCGAATTTATGCGTGAAGCCAGTGCGGTGAGCGATTTCTTCAATCCGCCCAAAATCTTAATCGGTGAATTTGATCCAAAATCCGGCGATATTTTGGCGGAAATTTATCAAGATATTCAAGCTCCGTTTATCCGCTGCTCCCCGGAAGTTGCCGAAATGAGCAAATATGCCGACAATGCCTGGCATGCGACCAAAATCACTTTTGCCAATGAAATCGGTAATTTATGCAAGAAACTCGGGGGTGATTCGCAAGCGGTTATGGATATTTTTTGCAAAGATACCAAGCTTAATATCTCACCTGCTTATCTTAAACCGGGCTTCGCTTTCGGCGGTTCTTGCCTGCCCAAAGATTTGCGTTCGCTGAACTTTATTGCTAAACAACAAGGGCTTGAGATTCCGCTGCTTGCCGCCGTGCCGGTTTCTAACCGGGTTCAAATCGACATTGCAATCGAGCTGATTAAAGATAGCGGAAAAAATAAAATCGGCATTTTGGGTTTTGCGTTTAAAGCCGGAACCGGAGATTGCCGAGAAAGCCCGGTGCTTGAGGTTATCGATAATTTACTGCTCAATAATTTTCCGGTTACAATTTATGATAAAAATGTCTCTCACGATTCATTGCCGGATAAATATCGGGCAATTACAGTCGCATCTATAGAGCAAGTTGTTGCAAATGCAGATTTAATCGTAATCGGCAATAATGCAAGCGAGTTTGCGAATATTTCCGATATTCTAACTCCAGAGCAGCTAATTATTGATCTTGTGGGGTGTATTTCTTGATTTCTTTGTTATATGGAGCTTGTATTGTGGCTAAATTATCAGGGCTGTTTACTCTCAAGGGTTTCTCGTCATTCCCCGAATTTTTGTAAAAAATTATAGGGTAATCTCGTGAGTTCGCCCTATAATTGCTTTGCAATTCGGGCGATGACGAGTTGGAGCGACGGGAAATAAACTTAGAATTGCTTTTGTTTGAATTGTGGGGTATATTTATATATTATACTGATTTATAATAACTATATGTGGGGATAATTTTTTTTTCAAAGCTATATGTTGACATGTTTTTGAATCCATGGTTTATTTTTATTTGCATCAAGCGGTGTAAGCGTAATGAGCTAAACCTAACGCCTTACCAAAAGCGTGAGGTTCGTTATAAATATCACCAAGCCGACCCTTCAAAAGGTCGGCGGTCTTGACGGCAATTGAGGGGTTTTCTGCTTATACGGGAAGCCCCTTTCTTTTTTGTTATTAACAAAAAAGAATTCGCTCATAATTTGAGCTACGAATTATCTATAGATTCTTTCCTGCATTCGGTAAAGCAATTAGATGTTTTAAGATTTTATCTTTAACACTAATTGAAATTTCAATTAGTGTTAAAGATAAGATGAGATAATTTTGGTTTTTGTCAAGTTTTTTCTTAATTGTATTGATGTCTCTGCAATATTTGTTACAAACTATAATTATGAAACATAAAGACATAGAACAATCTATAACAGAACGAATTGTCGAGATTGACAGGCAGTTCAAAAAGCTTGACGACGAAAGAAGGCAGTTAAAACAATTGCTTGAATATAAAAATTTTGACAAAATAGAAGATGCCGCATCGCTGGAGCATAAAAACAGCCTCACTCGTGTGCTGGTCGAGTTGCGTATAATCGAAATGCTGACTTATTATAAACGCCCACTTACTACCAAGGAATTATTCGATAATATAAATAATCATGTTGTGAACGGTCTCAAGCCGGCAACATTTAGGGTGTATCTGCACCGAATGAAAATAAAAAATATTATAAAATTAGAGGGCAAAGTCGGTGTCTGGGCTTTAAAAGATTAAATTCCCCATAAAAAACCAAAGGGAACCCGAAAGTTCCCTTGGCAATTCGCCGTCTTTACGAGCGGCACCCCTTGAGGGGCAACGGATACATATAAATATGTACCGCAAGTTTTACTATAGTAACACAAAATATAATAAAATCTAGTTAAAAACGACTAAAATACTTTTGCTGAAAGTCCAACACCTAAAACGATTCTAATTTAGAACGGTTTGGGTAGCCATTTATTAAGTTTCTCAAGAATTTGATTGAAATCATTTTCCGGCAAAACGGGAATCTTTTTGTGAACCAACTTTAGGCGACTTGTAGAAACCGTATATGGCTGATTGCATATTGCCCAAGAATTTATGCCGCTTCCTTCAATTTGGACGGAAATTTTATATGCCCATTCATTATCGTCTTGCGGTTGGCTTGATGTGGGGATTATAAGGCAGTGACCGTGTAGTTTGTGTTTGTAAGAGATAATTATGACCGGTCTTGTTTTCCACATTTCAGGCAGCAAAGCATCTTTCCAAAATTCGCACCAATAAATCTGTCGAATTTTAGGGGCAGCTTTAATGCTAGGCTTGATACGAGGCGGAGTTTCTTTCATACCTCAATTGTCGTCACCCATTTTCAAGGCGGCGATAAAGGCGGATTTAGGAATGTCGACATTACCAATCGAACGCATTTTCTTTTTACCCTCTTTTTGTTTTTCCAAGAGTTTGCGTTTACGGCTGATATCACCGCCGTAACATTTTGCAGTAACGTCTTTTCGCATCGCACTGATAGTTTCCCTGGCGATAATTCGACCGCCGACGGCTGCCTGAATCGCAATTTGGAACATCTGGCGAGGGATCAAGTCTTTCAAACGTGAGCATAGCGAACGCCCACGATAATCGGCTTGCGATTTATGGACTATGATAGAAAGTGCATCAACCGGCTCGGCATTAACCAAAATACTCAATTTAACTAAATCACTTTCGACATAACTATCAACATGATAATCAAAGCTCGCATAGCCTTTGGAGCAGGATTTTAAGCGATCGTAAAAATCAAATACGACCTCGTTGAGCGGCAGGCGATAAACCGCCATTGCCCGATTGCCGACATAAGTTAGATCAAGCTGTTGCCCACGTTTTTCGCTGCATAAAGTGAGGATATTACCTAGATATTCGTCGGGAACCATGATTGTTGCTTTGATCCACGGCTCTTCCATATGGTCGATATGGGTGGGGTCGGGCATATCGGTGGGGTTGTGAAGTTCGACCACTTCGCCGTTAGTGCGATAAATTTTATAAACCACGCTCGGTGCGGTGGTGATCAAATCGAGGTTAAATTCACGCTCCAAACGTTCTTCGATAATTTCAAGATGCAAAAGCCCTAAGAATCCGCAACGGAAGCCGAAGCCGAGTGCCGAAGAAGTCTCCATTTCAAATTCAAAGCTCGCATCGTTAAGCCTAAGTTTGGCAAGGCTTTCTTTGAGGGTTTCAAAGTCGGAAGTATCAACCGGATAAAGTCCGCAGAAAACCACGGGAACGCTGGGTTTGAAGCCTGCCAGCGGCTCGGTACAGGGTTTTCGTTCGTCGGTCACGGTGTCGCCGACTTTACAATCGGAAACTTGTTTGATGCCGGTGATAATATAGCCGATTTCGCCGGGTGACAAAGAATCGACCGCACATTTTTTAGGGTTAAACACCCCGACTTGCTCGACCTGGTGGGTTGCACCGGTTGAAAGCATACGAATTTTCATGCCTTTGCTTAGAACACCGTCGATAATGCGAACTAAAATCACCACGCCGAGATAATTATCGTACCAGCTATCGACGAGCAAGGCTTTGAGAGTGCTTGTTTTTTCACCTTTAGGGCAGGGTAGGCGGGTGACTAATGCTTCGAGAACGTCTTTTATCCCGATGCCGGTTTTTGCCGAGATCATTACCGCATCGCTCGCATCAAGCCCGATAACATCTTCAATCTGTTGCTTAACCCGATCAGGCTCGGCGGCAGGCAGATCGATTTTGTTCAAAACCGGGATAATTTCATGATTATTGTCAAGTGCTTGATAGACGTTGGCGAGTGTTTGGGCTTCAACCCCTTGGCTGGCATCAACCACCAAAAGCGAGCCTTCGCAAGCGGCAAGCGAGCGGCTGACTTCGTAGGCAAAGTCGACATGCCCGGGAGTATCCATAAGGTTTAAGATATAAGTCTTGCCGTCATCGGCTTTGTAATTCAGCCTAACCGTTTGGGCTTTAATGGTTATTCCACGTTCTTTTTCAAGTTCCATCGAGTCGAGAACCTGCGAACTCATCTCACGGGCTTCCAAACCGCCGCAATATTCAATCAGCCGGTCGGCAAGGGTGGATTTTCCGTGGTCAATATGTGCAATAATCGAGAAATTGCGGATTAGGGATAGATCTGTCATAAAAACTCTTCAAATATTAGGTTCTGTTGAGATTCTGCTATAGCTTGCTGCAAACGCCGATTTTCTCCGCTTCGCTCCTGCCGTACTTATTTGTACGCTGCGGTGCGATGCTCGAAAATTCGACGTTTTCGCTTACGCTCTAACAAAATCTCAACAGAACCCGGGAAAATATAAATTTTTGCTTGTATAGCAGAATATTCTAAATATTCCACAAACATTGCAAAAAATTAATGATTCGGTAAACATGGCACAATAATTATTATGTATACTCCATTTTAAGTTAAATGATTCTTTAAGATTTTCGGGCGGTTCCGAAAATCGCATTTAACAAAATATATAATGGAGACTACTCATGAATAAACTTTTTGCAACCGTTGCTGCTATCGCTCTTCTTTCTGCTTCAACCGTTTTCGCTAACGAAGAACCTGCAGTAGGCGATGCTATGACTGCTCCTACAACTACTGAAGCAGCTCCTGCTAAAGCAGAAACTCCTGCTAAAGCGAAAAAAAGCCACAAAAAAGCCGGCAAAGTAAAAAAATCACACAAAAAAGCTAAAAAAGAAGCAAAAGAAACTGCAGCTCCTGCAACTACCGAAGAAGCACCTAAATAATAAGTCTTAGAAATACTACTTTGATTGCCTAAATAGAAAGCCGTAGCGGAAATTTTCGCTACGGCTTTTTTGTTGGACATGGTTTTGAGAATATCAGTTCATTGCATCTTAAACGACAACGCACAGTTCACCCCGGTACCTTTATTTGTGGCGATTGAGTAAGTATTTGAAGTTGTATTGTAACAAGTGGTGGCGGAGTCGGTCGCTGCACTTGGGGAATATTTTATTGGGAATCCAGTGCCTTGATTGTAGAGTGTATTGATTTTTCCGATAAGCGGTAAGCCGTCATCAAGTTTTTTGTCAATATTGTAAGCTTGATGCACCGTCATTCCTACATTAGAGGTATAGTTACCAGTGACTGTTATAATTTGCGGTACTGATATGGTAAAAAAATTATCGCCGGGATTGGAAAAATCAACCCCATCATAAAAGCCGCCGGAATATACGGTTACAAAATTGGAACTTCCTATTTTTGCGGCTGGGAAGTACTTATCAAAATTACTTGTTATGTTGCTAGGTGCAGCTGCATCTGTAGCCGTATTAAAAAGCCCATCTATCATTCCGGCTTGTGAGAGATCTTCCCAAAAAAACAATGCCTCTGCAGCTTGATCCCAAGGATATAGACCTACCGGATACAGAGGGAGCTTTGTTCCGCAATAACAATTAGAGATAATAACGCCGTTATTGTCGCCTCTACCGTCAGTTCCCGAGCGAGCGATAAAGCCAAATTGTGATGCAAGATTGCCGTCCATATCGCCTGGTAATTGCCCGTATTTGCCTTGGAATGTTCTAACTGCAATATTGTATTTCTCAAGTTGAGAAATTTGCGAGCGGATAGCTGCGGCATTTATTAAATCATTGCCGACCAAAACCCCGCCAGTAATCAAACCGATAATCACCAGAACGATCGAAAGTTCGATTAGGGTAAATCCCGATTGTATATGTCTTGGTGTGTAGGTTTTCATATTGCACATATATTACATGGTTTTTAATAAAAATACTATAATTTCTCTCAACCCAGTTAGGATTTATAGGAGGCTGTAATTATTGCATCTTAAACGACAACGCACAGTTCACCCCGGTGCCATTATTTGTGGCGATTGAGTAAGTATTTGAAGTTGTATTGTAACAAGTGGTGGCGGAGTCTGTCGCTGAACTCGGTGCATATTGAACTGGTGATGCACCGCCTTGATTGTAGAATGCTTTTATTTTTCCGATAAGCGGCAAACCGTCATCGAGTTTTTTGTCAATATTATAAGCTTGATGAACTGTCATTCCGGCATTTGACGTATAGTTTCCACTTATTGTTACAACTTGCGGCACTGAGATGGTAAAAAAATTATCGCCGGGATTGGAAAAATTAGTTCCATCGTAAAAGCCGCCGGAAAATACGGTTACAAAATTGGAGTTTCTTATTTTTGCGGCTGGAAAATATTTATCAAAATCACTTGTTATGCCAGTCGGTATGGCGGCATCTGTAGCTGTATTAAAAAGCCCTTCTATCATGCCGGCTTGAGATAGATCTTCCCAAAAGAATAGATTTTCTCCGCTTTGATTCCATGGGACAACGTTCATTAAAGAATATACACAACCTGCCATGATCCCATTATTGTCTCCTCTTGCTGCTTCACTAGAGCGAGCGACAAAGCCAAATTGTGATGCAAGATTACCGTCCATATCGCCGGGTAATTGTCCGTATTTTCCTTGAAATGTTCTAACTGCAATATTGTATTTCTCAAGTTGAGAAATTTGCGAGCGGATTGCTGCTGCATTTATTAAATCTTGCCCTACCAAAACTCCGCCGATAATCAATCCAATTATCACCAAAACGATAGATGCTTCAATTAGGGTAAATCCTAACTGGCTACTCCGTAGGTTGTAGGTTCATATTGCATAATATCATACTTGTTTTCATGATCATACTTGTTTTCATGAAAAATACTACATAATTTAGAAATAGGCATAATAGAAAAAGTGTGGTGCTAAAAAGTTAATATTTGCTTTCTATAACAATCGCTTATAAGTATATTTTATAAAAGGATTATAAAAATGCTTAAAAACCTGTCCTAAATGTCATAAAA
>Ga0247834_1005803_pt1 | contig 14336 bp, 12 predicted proteins | sample LaCruzMarch2015__8_FD_187118 | JGI IMG/M metagenome (GOLD analysis project Ga0247834, IMG submission 187118) | Freshwater microbial communities from meromictic Lake La Cruz, Castile-La Mancha, Spain - LaCruzMarch2015_12m | ecosystem: Environmental > Aquatic > Freshwater > Lake | place: Spain... | reverse complement strand
TCGTCTCCGACGGCGTCTTCGTGGAAGCCGGCGCCCAAGTCCGCATCCTGCGTCGCGAAGGCTCCCGCATCATCGTAGAACCCGCATAACACTTCCCCCTCCCATCCGCCCCCCCCATCCAGTCCCGCACCCTCACCCGATCCGGAAAAACCCACAGACCGCCGCGCCGCTGCGTCGCCGCGCGAGCCTTCCCTACGAACTCAGCGCGATCCCTTTTTCTTCGAAAAAAGCGCCACCAACTTGGACGCACCGCTCAGAATCACGGGCTGCAGCGCGGGCATGGCGGCTTTGATCACCGCGACCAGAATCGTCAAGGCAGCCGCTCCCACCGCTCCGGATTTGGCGCCCTCCACCGCACCGGTCTTCTGAACGAGGCGCACTCCGACTGCTCGACGGCGAGGGCGAAATGCGATCACCAGGCCCAGCGCGCCAGCGCCGACCAACCAAACGACGGGCTGAGTCCGCAGGCTCTCCCGAATTTTTCCGGGAAAGTCCAGATCGGCCTTCACCACCGCGAGATCGCGCTGGATGGCACGCCGCGAAAGATCCAGTTCGGCGAGGTACGCTTCGCGGTTCATGATTTTGGAACGACCACAGGTACCGCACTTCCGTGCGCCGTCCCTTGCAGCGCAGCAATGTCCCGACGAATCGCCTCCGAGGTCGCCGGGAACCATTTCACGCCGGTCTGATTCCTGGCATAAAATGCACAACCCAACACCGCTAGCACATGCAGGACGCATATCCCCAGTGTGGTCCAAACCCACCACACGCGTAGCACCAGCGCGAGAACCGACACGATAAACAACAGGGCGAAGATGTACGCGAACACGGCAAAAAACGCCGCAGCGATCAACGCAACGACGAATTTCGCCGCACGCTGACCCGCCTCGCGCGATTCGACCCCGACCAGACCCGACAGCGCCTCGAGATGTCGCAGGAAGCTCCCCAGCAACCGCGTGGCGTCAATGAGGAGTCCTTGGGACAGACCTGGATTGCTCTCCGGAGCCACGCTAGCGTCGGATCAACAGACCGAGCACAAATCCCACGCCCACCGCGATTCCCACGGCGCGCAGGGGATTCTCACGGATATAGGACTCGCCGTCGTCCTGGAACGTCCGGGCACGAATGCTGGCATCATTGAAAACTTGCTCGGCCCGTCCCTTGTAGGTCTGGGCGACGGTGCCCACCTGCGTGCGCACTTCCTCGACCTTCGCCGTGGCCGCATGCGTCAAATCCTGAGCCGCCGCAGTGACGTGCTCCTTCCCTTCCTTGAAAGCCACCGTCGCGTGCTCCTTGGAAGCCTCGAACGCCGCCTTCGCAGCCCGGGTCGTCACCTCGAGCGCCTGCTTCGCATGCTTCTGGCTGCTGACAAGTTTCTCGTCCACACCCGGCGTATTCACCGGCGATTCGTTTTCGTTAAGTTCGGCCATGAGATTGAATAGGTTTCGGATCTGAGTGTTGCAGAGGTCGCATCGAAGTAAAGCCGAAGGTGAAAATGCCGTCCGCAGATTCCCGGCCGACAATGCAACGTTTTTGGCGCATTCTGCGGGATGACACGAGCCAAACCGCCTGCTATACCGCGTCGCCATGGCCCAATTGACCCCTTCCCTCGAACAGGCACTGCTCCAGGCGGTGAACTCCGGCGACCTCCTGCCGGAATCTCTCGCGAACATTCGCTCGCTCCTCGCCCGCAGCACCAATCCCCTTTATCCCGCCTCGGTCGAAGAACTCGCCGCCGCACAGGCGTGGGACGAACTCAACGATCGTTTCTTCCGGACGATCGCGTTCGGGACAGGCGGCATCCGCGGTCGGACGATCAGCCGCGTGGTGACCTCGGTCGAAAAAGGCGAGCTCCAGGCCATGGATCGCCCGCAATTCTGCGCGGTCGGCACCAACGCGATGAACGACTACAACATCAGCCGCGCCACGCAGGGCCTCGCCCGTTACCTGAAAAAATGGTTCGCGAGCGAAAACCTCCCGGGCCGCCCCAGTGTCTGCATCAGCTACGACACCCGGTTCTTCTCGGTGGAATTCGCCGCGCTCATTGCAAAGGTTCTCACCGAAAGTGGCTGCGATGCCCTCGTCTTCGAAGCGCCGCGGTCCACTCCCGAACTCTCCTTCGCCGTCCGCTTCCACCGCGCGAGCGCCGGGATCAATGTGACCGCAAGCCATAACCCGCCGCCGTACAACGGGTACAAAGTTTACTTCGCCGACGGCGCCCAGGTGGTGGAACCCCACGCCAGCGGCATCATCGCAGAGGTCAACGCGGTCGAAAGCGACGTCTACGAACCCCTCCCCGCCGCAGAGCAGGGCCGGGTGACCTCGCTTGGAAAGGAAACGGATGACGCCTACATGCTGCGTCTCGAATCGCTGCTGCTCGACCCCGAACTCGTCCGGCGCACGCCACTTAAAATCGTCTACACCCCGCTGCACGGCGTTGGTGCCGTGATCGTCAAGCCGATGCTCGAACGCCTCGGGTTCTCGTTCTCGACCGTGGCCTCGCAGGAGATCCCCGACTCGCGCTTCCCGACGGTTAAGTCGCCGAATCCCGAAGTCGCCGAAGCGCTTTCCCTAGCCATAGCGCAAGCCGACGCCGAGGGCGCCGATCTGGTCCTCGCCACGGATCCCGATGACGACCGCATGGGCGTGGCGGCTCGCGGTCGCGACGGGGCCATGCACCTGCTCACGGGCAATCAGATTGGTTCCCTGATGGCGTGGTACCGGGCGAAGCGGCACTTCGACCTCGGCATCCTCACGACCGAGACCGCGTCGCGCGGCGTGATCATCAAGACCTTTGTCACGACGGACCTGCAGAAGTCGATTGCCGACAAACTCGGCCTGCGCTGTGTGGAAACCCTGACGGGCTTCAAGTACAACGGCGAGAAGCTACTTAAGTACGAGCTGGCCATCCCCGAATCCGAGCGAGGCGATTATATCACCCGCTCCGAAGAGGAAACCCGCGCATTGCGGCTGAAGTATTCCTCCCTCTACGTTTTCGGCGGCGAAGAAAGCTACGGATACAGCGGAGCGGATTTCACCCGGGACAAGGATGGCAACGGCGCCGTGGTCATGTTTTCCGAGGTGGCATCGTATGCAAAGTCCATCGACAAAACGCTGCATGAACTCCTCGACGAGATTTACAGTGAATTCGGCTTCTACCTGGAGCGACCGGAATCGCTAACTTTCGAAGGTGCCGAGGGGGCAGCGAAAATCCAAACCCTCGTGGAATCCTATGCCGCTCATCCACCGGAGATGCTCGGCGGGAAGAAAGTCATTGCGCTTCGCAACTTCGCAAAGGAAGACGTTCGCGACATCGAGGGAGACCTCATCCCGAAGGAAGCGATGCTTATGGTCCATCTCGAAGGCGGATGGAAAATCGCGGTGCGGCCATCAGGGACCGAACCGAAGATTAAGTTTTACCTGTTCGCCGTCCACGAATGCGCAGCCGGTGAAAAACTCGATCCCGCGCATCTCGCGGAGATTAAGGAAGCCGTGAGCAAAGGCCTCGAGGCGCTATGGCAGGACGTGAAAGAGGACGTTGATCGAAGACTGCGGGGTTAGCACTACGGAGTTGAGGGGCCGTTAGGAGTGAAGACCTCCGCTCCCAAACCCTTTCTGCGGTCAAAATTCCTGCACCTCCACTTCCGGATACTCTTCGTTGTACTGATTAGCGCCTAAGCGCGAGTCGTCTCCCCCGATGAACGCACCCTCCTTCTGGATGTTCGCGCGGGCCGCCTTCCAGTAACTTTCCAACCGGTCGAAGCGCTCGTTGATGAGGACCGCCATTTCCTCCACGGGCGAACGTGCCGCTTGCTGGGATCGATTCGTTAGAGCCAAGCGCAGTTTCTCACGATTCGAGGTCGTCGTCACCTTGTCGAACTTTCCAAGCTTGCGAATGGAGTCGACCGCTTCATTTACGACCTTACGCTGCTCTTCGATATCCGCAAGAACTCCGCCGTATTCGCCATCGGACAACTGCCGATCGAGCGCTTCCGCAGCTTTGTAGGCCGTCTTCAAGCCGGTCAGTGCAAGAAACAGAGTCTTGGTCCGTCCCCCCTTCTTGATTCGATTCTGATTATCTTCCGACTGGAAGATCGGATCCATGCCAGCTAATAGGTCGCCAAGGTCGATCTGTTCGGGCGATTTGTGCTTCAAGTTTTTCATCCAAACCTCGTCGGGTTCGAGAAGTTCGGTGCCGGCCAGGGAACGACACGTTGCCTTGGTAAACCGCGTTGCGCCGGCGTTGAGGACATCGATTTTTTGTCCGACTTTCCCGATCTCGTCTTGAATGAACGACGCCAACTTCTCCATCTCCTCCTCGACGCTCTTCTTCTTCAGAGCCAGATCAGACTCCACCTGCTTCATTCCCGTGGCATGTGACTCGATCCATTGATCCACGCCCTGATTTTTGGCCTCGTCCAACCAAATCTTCAAATCCGGGTATGTCATCTCCGTGATCCCAAGAGGGGCCAGTTTACTGAGGACATCAGCGTCTTTGAAAGCCACGCTCTTCCCTTCCACCCCTTGAGCCGACCAGATCTCGCCGAGCGCGATGGCAAATGCGGTCTTCGCTGCGAGCTTCCCTGCGTTGCTTAATACGCTGTCCCGATCCGCGACAACCTTTTCGTAGGCCGCCTTGATATCGGGAAACATCCCTTGCAGTTCCTTCACCTGGCTCTCCAGCGCCAGCAGATTTGCAATCGTCTTATCAGCCTCGGGATATTGGTTTAAGTACTTTTGGACGCTTCCGGAAATGGTGGGCTTCCCGGATCCCAGACCGATCGCCTCCTTGAACTTGGACCACTTGCCCTGCTTGTCGTACTCAAGAGTCTCAAGATTGAAGCGCTTTAAGCGGGCGGAGGAGTCCGAAAGCATCGCGGCGTAGTAGGAATTCTTCCAAGCCGCGACAGACATATCCTTGGCGTTTTCCGCCAACCGCAGCATCTTACCCACTGCGGAGGGATCCTTTTGGTAAAGCTCCTTGATTCGCTCGGAGCTGAACTCTGCCTCCAACTGCTCGATCTGAGCGAACTGTTTCGTATCCTCGAAGGCCTGAATTCGATTCTTTGAATAGTCCTTTAGACGTTCTGAGACTTGCAGGTAAGAGTCGCCCAACTCCTTCTCGGTGATTAATCGCTTCTGCGCCTCCAAGACATCGCGCTTTTTCGCGACCTCGCCCGCAGGTTTGGAAAACAAACGCTGAACATCTGAAGCAGTGTAAGTCTTCTGGAGTTCTCCTGGGAGTGTGCTTCGAAGAGTCTCAAATGCTTTCGCCGCATCCGCCTTCGTCTCGAGATGTTTCTTGAGGGCAGTTCCTGAGGCGGACTTCGGATCCTGGAGCTTCTGCGCAACTTGGATCGTAAACTCGCTGCCGTACTTTTTGATAAACGGTTGAGCGGCTTGGTCGGCGAGCGCGCCTTCGAACAACTCCTTATAATGATACTCCTGATCAACGCCAAGCTGCTGATCTTCCAGAGACTCGAAGTGTCCCTTCGCCTCGGAAAGCTTCACGATATCCTGGAAAGCTTTCTGAGTACTCTCTTGTTGGACCTTCTCGAGAATCTCTTTACTTTCCGGGCTCTTACCGCCCTGGGCGTTACCCTTAGAAAGGATCGACGAAAGACTATTTGCCGCCAACTCCCTTTCAGCGGTGTATGTCCGGATGTCAGTGGAACACTGCACAAACGACTCGACCGCACCCTGCAGTTCCGCTGTTACGGAATCGAATTCGCTCTGGCGCTCGGCACGGGGCCTTGCTCCTTTGGCGAGTGCTTCTCCCACCCTGGCATCGGTAAGGCCCTTGCTTGAGCCATCCACAACGGCGTTGCTAAGCGTGGCGATCAGATTCTCTGCCTTGATCTTTGCCTGAATGTCGGCGAACTCTTTTGCCGAGTAGATTCCGTCCGCCAGCGTCTGACCCACCGCTTCCAAAGACTTTAAGGTCTCGAGAGGCAGATCGTTCAGTGCCTGGAAGTTCGGCTTCCCAGGATCGCCAACTTTTTCGAGGAAGGCCGACACATCTTTGACGGCGTTCGGCGTGACTTTACCAATATTGGGAAGCTTGGTGAACCCTGTGAGAATTCCCAGTGACGAACCGACCCCTTCGATCTTCAATGCAGAGAAAACCGCCTGGAGTTCTTTGTTATCCGCCGCGCGTGCAACATGGGAGTTTACACTTTCCAGCGTGGCCAACTTATCGATGAACTCCATCTGGTCCTGCGGAGCGAAGAGCTTCGACAACCCAATGGTCGCAGTTGAATCCATTCCCAGTGCTTTCGAGGCGGCAAACATCTTGCCTGTCGACTCAAGCCCCTTCGGTTCGCTCGTCGCAATCTTATGGAGTGCGATCAACGTTCCGGATACGTCCTTACCACCTTGCTGAGCGGTCTTGAGATCGGGAAGCACCTCCGCAGCGTTCGACGCGAACATGCTTGCAAGCGCGGGCCGATTGCCTTCCGTCGCGTCCATACCAATCGTGGACGCCACCACCTCTGCCTTCCGAGATTCGAGAGAGTTCGCGGGATTAAAGTCGTTCGGAACAAACCCATAGCTTTCCTTGAGCACCGCCAGATTTTTAACATCGTCTGCAACCAGCGCCTCCATGTTGTTCCAGGCATCGTTCCTGCCTCCCACAACGTCAGAGAATTGAATTTTGCCTTCCCTGATCCCCGCACACACCTGTGCTCCGCTCTCCCCCAAGCTTCCGGCGCGATCGTAGGATTTGACTGCGTTCTCGAAGGCCGCCAGATGCGTATCCAACCGCATGCTGGTCTCAGTCGTGGATTTCTCGATTTGTTTGTTTCCAACGGGATTGAGATCGACTTTGCGATCATCGGCCAACCCGTTGAGACGTGCCATCGCCTCGTCGATCGTGGATTTCTGATGCGGGCCGTTCTTCAACGAACTCAGCACCTCCGACTCAGCTTTTGCGATCTTCGTAGCCGCTCCCAACGCTGCAGCAAGACCTCCCTCGCCGTCCCCGGCGAGTGCTTTAAGGGCATTGTAATGGGATTCCAAAAGATTTGCCTTTGAGCCATCTACCAGATTGTTGGCCTGAGCGAGTTTCTCAGAGATGTTCAGCGACCGCTCGTCGATTTGTTCGGAATTGAGACCGGGAGCGTCCGCTAGCAGTTGCGCAATGTCCTGATTGACGCTTCCGAGCGAGCTGTCCGTCTCCGGATTCATCAGATTTTTTGCTATCTCAAGCGACCCGATGCAGGCGTCCAGGTCCGCCAGCATTTCGGTCAACATTTGATCCACGACTCCGGTGTTCTGCGCACCAAGCACCTCCGCCTTCCCATTAACCCCGTCTTTCGCTTTCTGGATGTCCTCTCTAAACGTTTGCAGCTTTTCGATCGATGCCGGGATGTCCTTCAAATTGTTGGACTGACGGATAAAAGTGCTCAGGGGTTCCTTTAGGGCAATCAACTCACCCGCCTGCCCCTCGGCCGCGGAGGATTTCACGTCCGCGATCACCGCCCCCACGAGGTGAATGTGACCCTTTACCGTTCCCTCGATGATTCCGTTGTAAATCTGCTCGGTTACGAGATCGACCGTCTTGTTGGCATCCTGGCCTTCTGCGGTATACTTGCTTCCGAACCAACGAGCCGGGTTAAGAAAAAATCGCGTGTCGTCGACAGATTTCGCAGTGCTTTTGTTCAGGAAGGATCCTTCCGGCTTTTTGAGTTCATCGCGGATCCACGCCTTTAGCTCCTCCGGTTTTTTCTGAATGGCGATTTTCAGGAAATCATCCAGGTCTCCCTTCTGCGCCGCATCATTCTTTTCTTCCGCTCCGTTCTTTTTGCGGACGACGATTTCTTCTACCTGCTTGCTAACTGCATCCCCCAGCAGTTTGGCGTCTTCGCGTGTCTTCGCATGAATCTGCCCCCGCGCAGTGTACTGCCACCAGAGCGACTTTCCGGTCACTGCGTATTGCACGAGGATGAATGGCGACAGGAGCACCCGGCCAAGCTTCGCGAAGAAGTTTTTTACGCCGCTGTAGCTGCGACGATCGACCAGAATCTCGCCTCCCGGTGGGCGGTTTCCGCCGGTCGTAAGCTTGAAGCCGTAGCGCACTTTTCCACCCTCGGCCGCTTCGTGTTTGGTCCGATCCATTCCCAACGGCCGAGCCTCGGCACCGAACCATTGCTGGGCGCTCTCGTACAGCGAACTTAACTTTTCCTTGAATACGCCGAACTTCGTGGATAGCCATCCCTTGTCTTGGTTTTGTTGCTCCGGGGCATCAAAATGCTTCTTGAGCATTTGATGAGCCTCATCCGCAGAGTTTTCGCGCTTCAACGTTGCCGTTAGCTTGCCTCCGGCTCCCGTTTTCTCGAAATTAAGTACATTTCGGTACTCCTCCTGCAAGCCGTCCATCATTTCAGCCTCGCTGGCCTCCACCCGCTGAAAACCGCTCGCATAGAAATCGGTTTTTTGAAGGGTCTTCAGCGTAAGAAATTCGGATTTCGGTTTTTCAATCTCATCGTTGCGGACCGCGTGGAGTTGCTGAGGTTGTACGGATGAAACAAATTCGACAGGCATAGTCGTATGGAGTTGAGGCGAACGTTTCTGGAAGTTGCTGACGCGCCGATCTCAGACCGGAATTCCGTCACGCGGAAACAAGGACGCTGGAAGCGAGGTTTCGGCTTCCGCCGTCTCGGACCCGTTTAAAATCTCGTGCAGGTCCTCCTGCACGCGTCGGGTGGCCCGAAGCAGAATCTCCAGTTCCCGGTTGAGGTCGATTGCCTCCGCGCCGTCGCCGATCACGTGTCGAGACAGAATCAGCGTTTCCGCGTCCATGTTCCAAGAAAGGACGTTTCCGAATGTGCGCAGACCCATGAATTGATAGGACATCAGCGTCGGAAACAGAGCCGGTTCGTCCATCGTGACTCCCGTTGCGAGACTGGTTGCCAATACGAGCGAATTTTCGACGAAGCGGATCTGGACCGGAATGGATTCGTCGAAAACCAGGTTGGCGAATCCTCGTTCGTCCAAGGCGTAGCTCCCGGGTTCTCCCCCGAGATCGATGCCCAGTTGGGAGAGAAGTTGTTCGGCTTGCAATAGATTCATCGGATGTGCGAATTGGTTGTAATGCAATTTGGTCGGCAGGGCGCGCCCCACCGGAATGGATTGTTTGAGATCGTCGAAGCTAGAATCCCCGGCAACGCCAAAACCTTCAACCGGCGCGATGTTAAGACTTCGTAACCGTAAGCCCGGGGAGGCGGTCGCCCGCTTTTGTTGGAGGCGCGATCCCGCCTCGCAGGTCGTCACGGACTCCCCACCCCCGAATCCTGAATTGACGCTGAAACCGCTCCCGCAAACCAGGCGGGGATAAAAACGTTCAGGAACTACACGCGAGTCCCCGCACACTCCGCCAGCGCGAGCAGCGGCCAGTTGTTGCGGTACATGTCGTACTTAAGATAGAACACGCTGGGGAATCCGGTACCGGTCGTTTCCTTTTCCGGCCAGGATCCATCCGGATTCTGCCGCGCCACCAAATACCGCACCCCACGGACAACGCTGTCGCGTGTGACATCACCACAAGCCGCCAGTCCCATCAGCGCCCACGCCGTCTGACTCGGCGTGCTCGGACCCCTACCTTTCAACGACGGATCGTCATAGCTCGCACACGTCTCGCCCCAGCCGCCGTCTTCGTTTTGACAACTCTCCAGCCAGTCGCGACCCCGAATGATCCAACTCTGGGTCATGTCGTGGCCAATGGACTTCAAGCCGCGAAGCACCTGCCAGGTCCCGTAAATGTAGTTCACGCCCCAGCGTCCGTACCACGACCCATCGGCCTCCTGGGTGACTTTCAACCGCGCCATCGCCTTGGACACTTCCCGGCGTCGACTGTCCCAACCCAACTGCCCGAGCAACTCCAGGGTGCGCGCCGTGAGGTCGCTACAGGAGGGGTCCAGGATCGCGTTGTGATCGGCAAAGGGGACGTCCTCGAGCCAGCGTTGGGTCACATCCCGATCGAACGCCGCCCAGCCTCCGTCGCGGCATTGGAAGCGCAGCAGCCAACGCAGGGCGCGTTCGAATTGTTCGCGATCAGCCGCTTCGTCGTCACCCGGCACGAGATGCAGCGCCATGAGCACCATCATCGTGTCGTCGGTGTCCGGGTAGTAATCGTTGCGATATTCGAATGCCCATCCGCTCGGTTCGCCTTCGGGGTCGCGGGCCGCCCAGTCACCCTTCACGCGGACCTCGCGGGCGCGCAGCCAACGGGCGGCCTGACGGAGCTGCGGATGAGTGGCGGGAACGCCGGAGCGGGCAAGCGCGATGGTCGTAATGGCGGTATCCCAGACGGGCGAGAGGCAGGGTTCGATTCGGAAGTCCTCGGGGTCTTCGATAAACAGGCCTTCGAAATCCCGCCACGCTTTGGCGTACACGGGGTGAGTTTCGTCGTAGCCGAGACATTCGAGGGCGATCAACCCATTGAGCATCGCCGGGAAGATGGCGGCAAGGCCGTCGCTGCCTTCGCCCATGCGCTCGACCATCCATTTTTCCGCTGCCGCCAGCGCCCGACTCCGGAGCGGGTGGAAGGGAAATTCCTCGTGGCGTTTGAGGAGGGCATTGACCGCGATGAAGAAATTCCGCCAGGTGAAGGTGTGGTCGGGGTCCCGTTTGAGGGCAAAGTTCCCGCCTTCGGTTCCGGCGGGGTAGAGTTCGTGCAACTGCAGGTGCGGCGGGAGTTCGCGAACCGGTTTGAAGTGGTTGATGATGGCCAGCGGCACGATCATCGCGCGAGTCCAGGAGGAGACTTCCCAAAGGTTGAAAAAGAATCCCCGCGGAAACAGCGAAATCTCGACCGGGATGACGGGCAGGTATTTCCACGGAAAGACCCCGAGGATCGCCAGGTAAAGCTTTGCGTAGGTGTTCATCTGGGGGATCCCCCCCAGCCGCAAAATGTTCGCCCGGGCTTCGCGCATCCAGGGGGCGTCCGGGGAATCCCCTGCCAGCTTGAGCGCAAAGTATCCCTTCACCGAGGCACTGATCTCGCTGGGGCCATCGTGGTAGATGTTCCAACCGCCGTCCTCGAGCTGCATGCGTCGAACGTGCGGCGCACACTTGCGAACCAGCTCCGAATTCCCCCGGCCCCGCCAGTGCTCGAAAACAATGACGTCCGCACAGAGCGTCGCATCCACCTCCAGTTCCCCGCGCCAGTGTCCGTCGCGGTTCTGAATTCCAAGCAGGTACTCCTGGGATCGGCGAATGGCCTCCTCCACCGAACGACCCGTCGGGACAGGTCGCGGGCCGGCATTTTCCTCCGGCTCGAAGGGAATGATTCTCCGCGCTGCCGTGCCCATGCCCCTACGCGGCGAGGATCTCGGGCTTGCGTCCGCCGGTCTTATGACCGTTGCCAGCACTCACCCCGTCAAAAACCGTCGCGCTCGCACCTCCCGCAATCGGTTTCGGACGCGGGGCGAAATTGAAGGCGACGTTTTTCCACGTGTCCCCGGATTTCGCCTGCCGCCCGAGCATCGCGGTGGGTTCGTAGCCGCAGTGCATCATGCAGTTTTCGCAGCGTGGATCCCGCGCTTCGCCGTTCACCACCCCATAGCGCTCCCACTCGGTCTTCTCCAACAAGTCCCGATAGGAAGGATAATGGCCGTCGGTCATCACGTAACAAGGGGCCTTCCAACCGCGAATGTTGCGGGTCGGAATCGCCCAAGCCGAGCACGTCAGATCGCGAAGTCCCGCGAGAAACTCAAAGTAAATCGGCGTTCCGAAAAAGCGGTACTTTTCCCCCCACGCCGGAATGTCGCGGAACTTCTCCACGGTCATCTTCCGCGTCAGAAAAAAGTTCTCCGGTTCCAGATTGAGGCGCTTGCGCATGTCTTCCTTCGCGGAGTCGTAGTCATAACCCGGCGAGATCGTGTGCCCGTCAATATCCAGGCTGGAGAGATAATCAAAGAGGCGCTCGAGTTCCTCCATCTCCGTCTCCTTGTACACGGTGGTGTTCGTCGCGACCTGATACCCAAGGATCTTCGCCATCCGCATAGCCAGGATGCACTCCTTGAACACGCCCTCGCGCTCGACGATCAAATCATGCGTGCGCTCCGCGCCGTCCAAATGGACGTTCCAATACATCCAGGCACTCGGAGCAATTACCGCCCGACCGGGACTCTTGGGACCTTTCCGGATTTCCTCCTCTTCTTTATCCGAAACCAAATCCTCCGCGCGAAGACGTTGCAGGAGAGGTTCGTGGATCCCGGCATTTTCCGCCAAGGCCGACGCGAGGTATTCCCGCATCTTCTTGCGCATGAAAAGCCCGTTGGTGCAGATGTAAACGATCCGACCCTGAGCGTGCAAACCCACGACGAGTTCCTCAATTTGCGGATAGATCAGGGGTTCCCCACCACAGATCGAAATCATCGGCGCATTGCACTCCGCCGCCGCCCCAAGGCAATCCTCGAGCGGCATCACGTCCTTCATCGATGTTGAATACTCGCGGATCCGACCACACCCCGTGCAGGTCAGGTTGCAAGTGTGGAGCGGTTCAAGTTGCAGGACTGTGGCAAACTTGTCAGTGCCCCGGATCTTGTGACCCATTACATACCCTGCGATCTTGAGGGTCAAAGCCAGCGGAAACCTCATAGCGGCGGAACGTATCAGCCGTTTCTCACCGGGGGAAGAAGTATCCACTCGGGGTCCATTCCCGGGGGGCGTGGCCCATGTAAATCCGAGGTGCACGGAACGAGGTGACGAAGCTGTTTTCAAACGTCGCTTGACCTCCCCATATGTTGTGGTACGAAACCTTCATCCACGTGCTCTCCCTACAAAATGCGGTGCCCTAAATGCGGCTCAGTTGAGGATAAGGTTATTGACTCCCGTCCCTCCAAAGATGGCGTCAGTATCCGGCGCCGGCGGGAGTGTTTGGCGTGCGAGGATCGTTTCACCACGTATGAGGAGATTGAGCGCATCGATCTGCGTGCGATCAAGCGGGACGGACGCCATGAACCGCTGGACCGTCAGAAGCTGACGGGCAGCCTGGTGAAGGCTTGCGAGAAGCGGCCAATTGGGATCGACGAGATTGATCGCTGTGTCGATGAAATCCTTGCCGATCTAGAAACTGCTCAGCAGCGGGAGGTACCTACGAGGGTGATTGGCGCGAAGGTGATGGAAAAACTGCACGCTCTGGATCCGGTCGCGTATGTGCGCTACGCCTCGGTTTATCGCCAATTTCAGGACATTGGGGAGTTTATTGAGGAAGTACAGAACATGGAGCGGCGGATTGTTCGCAGCCCCGCGCAACCGGAGTTGTTCAACGTATGATCGCACTGAAAAACAACCTGCCCGTGGTCCGTTTTGACGATGGCAGCATCATGAATTTTGAACGTGGGTGGTTGCTGCGTTCCCTGCGCCACGCGGCGGAGCGGGCGGGGTACGAAAAATGGTGGCTTGCCGAGCACGTCACCGCGAGCGTCGTCAATTATCTGGCAAACGAATTTGCGCATGCGGTGGTCACTGCGGAGGATCTAGACCACGCCGTACGCTCGGTCCTTGAGGCCATCGGGTATGGCGACATCGCGGAGACGTACCGCAGTTGCCCACCGCCCGTCCGCGTGTCCCTTGCGGAGATCGCGAGGGCTGCGGGAACGGGGTACGAACTCGTGTTCTTTGGTTTGCTCCGGGAGCGGCTGCGCGAGGTGCTGGTTTCCTCGACCGAGCAACTTGAGCTTTGCGATCTTCAGCCTTGCGTCAAGCTGTTGCATTCTGCACGGCATTGGAAACGCGCCTGTTCCGGACTGCGCGATGAGATCGTGGAATTCGTGCGCCGCGAGATGGATGCCACCGGGAGGAGCGACGGTTTTTCGCTGCAACTGCGATGACCCTATTTGAACGCATCATCGCGAGGGAGATCCCCGCGGAGATCGTCTGGGAAGACGCGGATTGCATCGCGATCCGCGACATCGCGCCCCAGGCGCCGGTGCATGTCCTCGTGATTCCAAAAAAACGCATCGTCCGCATCGGCGAGGCAGAACCGACAGACGCGGACCTTTTGGGCAAACTGCTCCTTACCGCCGCTCACGTTGCCCGCTTGGAAGGTCTCCAAGGCCTGGAGGGAAGCGGATTTCGCGTGGTGATCAACAACGGCTCCGACGGCGGAGAAACCGTCCCGCACTTGCATCTTCACGTCTTGGGCGGACGCGCCCTGGGCTGGCCCCCGGGCTAGCGTGCTTAACCAAACGGAGAACGGGTTTTCCAACCCGTTGCCCTCCAAAAAACCGATGCCGCGGTTGCAGCATCTCGATACGGGTTGCCGTATACTCAAATACTGCATACCGTAAACCCGATGAAGACCACCATCGATCTTGGCGACAGTCTGGCAG
>Ga0247834_1005792_pt1 | contig 14361 bp, 18 predicted proteins | sample LaCruzMarch2015__8_FD_187118 | JGI IMG/M metagenome (GOLD analysis project Ga0247834, IMG submission 187118) | Freshwater microbial communities from meromictic Lake La Cruz, Castile-La Mancha, Spain - LaCruzMarch2015_12m | ecosystem: Environmental > Aquatic > Freshwater > Lake | place: Spain... | reverse complement strand
ACTCGGCGCTTTAGGGCTTGTCACCAATGCGGTTGTGCTTTGGAATACCCTATACATGGAATCGGCTTTAAATCATATGAAAGGCCAGGGTACCCCTATCAATGAAGGAGATTTTTCTAGGTTATCCCCATTGCTACATTCACACATAAATATGTTGGGACACTATTCCTTTGTGCTAACTGACCTCATTTCAAAAGGTAAGCTAAGGCCTTTAAATAATCAAAGTTGAATCATGGTAGAGGTTAGCGTTACTTTTCGTACCGTTGGACTTCAAACCCCTAGACCAATTCCGCGCGGGCGCGAGCCTCGCGCTTAAGCCGTTCAGCGATGCTGGTGAGTTATATCGGGTAACGCAACGTTCCACCTTCCGGTGGGCGGATCTGAAACGCAAAAAAATGACAGTTTACATGTGTGCGAATCTTGCCGAAAGCAAGGTTTACGAACCGTGGCTGCGGCTATTGACCGAATGCGCGACGATGGAACTCGAATACGCTCAAGGCAATATCCCCGTACATTTGTTATTGGACGAAGCTACTAACGTTGCCTTTGATATTTCTTCCAAGCTCACCGCATTACGTGGAAGCGGCTTAAGGGTACATTTTTTTTGCCAAGAAATGGCCGAAGTCGAACGCGTGTTCGGCAAACATGCCGCCGACACCATCCCAGGTCAGTCTAATTTGAGACAGTACTTTTCGGTCGGCGATCAATTGGCGGAAAAACTCTCAAAAGAACTCGGTACATGTAAGGTTAACAAAAACACCTATAGCCAAGGTGCTAATCCTTGGGATGCTTATAGCACAACTTCCATAAACGGGCGCGAACCATTAATGAGCGCGGCACAAATCCGTAATATGCCATCGGATGAACAACTTGTGTTTATCAAGGATGGCAAACATGCTCTTCGTCCTATTCGTTGCCAAAAAATACCTTATTCTCAGGTCAAAGAATGGGGGGATTTACTCGACGACAACCCTATAGAGGGCGGAAAACTTAAGGGTTCGCCAACTATCCGCATACGCTACACACGCGAAGGCGTACGCGTGACGCGTTGTAAAAAGCGCAACCGCCGTCTCATGCGTCGGTTAGGTCGTTTTTTGTATGCCTTAACGCCGCCCTTGTACGCGGGCTTCGCGGCTCTATGGTTGGCTCTTGCTTATAGCGCATGGTTGTACCTGTTACCCGAAAGCGTTCATCAAAGTGTGGGTTCATTGCTGAATGTAGCTTCGACCACCTCACAAAATTTGCGCTGAGCCAATCACACATTCCTTAAAAAATAATGCCCGCCGGACGTTTTCGTCCGGCGTTTTTTAATTTCGAGCCTTCGGCTTGTTTTAACCAGCTTTCAGTAGGAAAGCGGGAGTATTTTCCATGACAAACGAGAACAATGGCGGTCATCATGGCGACCCTACAAAAAAACCAGTGCAGACGGAAAACATAGATGAGAGGGAGGACAATTTCATAAAAAACTATAAGAGCTACGCGGACGAAATAGACGAACGAGAACAGGTTAAAACCAGAAGCTTAACTCCGCCTTTACCGGAAGCCCCACGGCCTGTCAGTGTCTTGGAGTTGGAACGGCTTAAGGCGGCGCGGGAACGTCCCGCACCAGTACCTGAATATACAATGGGCGGTTCAATGGAAATGGATGTCCGCAAGCAATCCTTCCAAGAACGCGAACAGCGTATTGGTCATATCGAAGAACGGCTGGCTGAAAAGAAAGACCATGCCCGCCACGATTTTAACCTCACCCAACAATTGTACGACAGACAAGAAATAGAGCGGAACGAACGGGAACGGTGACTGGAAGGAATTAGCAAATTTGCACTGCAACCCCTTTTTGTCTTATCGTGAAAGTATGAGCATTTTCATGACCGAGAAAGAGACGGAAATGTGGCTAGAGCGGGAAACACGTCCCTTGCTCATGCCGGATGGCAACCGTCGGCCTTTTACAATGACCAAATTGCATTGGAATTCGTTGGAGTACCTGACCCTTGCTGGTTTCTACACAGAACAGGAATTGGTCGAGTTGACCGCGAAAAATGCGGTGGAAACTGGTCGTACGTTCGAGCGTCATTTTCCGAACGTGTTGGCTTATATCCACCAGTACATCAAAGCTCAGGGAATTGATTAAACGTGATCGTAGCGTGTCTAGCTTAAAGTTGATTTTAAGCCGTTTTGAGTACGGTTTATTAATAAAGCTAGAATTGTGGCGAAAGCAGTAAAAACCGTCTCTGCATGGCAATTTTGCGGCAAAAACAGCTTGTTTTTCCTCTGCGTTAGATTTTAAGCCCGCCAGATTAAGAGGCGTGATGCAGCGTCTCTGGCTCAAAGCTGATTTTAAGCCTTGATCCGGTCGCCTTGGCGATTTTTTCAAGGGTGCGCGTAGTCGGCATGACATGGCCGCTTTCCAGCCGTGCCACAACGGATTGCTTGGTTTGCATCCGCTCGGCCAGTTCCTCTTGCGTCAGGCCAGCCCGTGACCGTGCGGCAATCATCGCGCTTGCTAATGAAAATTCATCCTCCAAAGCCTCATACGCGGTTGCATAATCGGCGTTTTTCATCCACTTGTTGTGCAATTCATTCAGTTTAGTCATCTTGAACCTCCCTAGCCCGTGTCAAAGCAATGTCAATTTCGCGGCGGGGCGTTTTTTCGGTTTTCTTGATGAAAACCCGCACGATCACCACGCGTTTCTTTCTGGCCGTCACATACAACGCCCGTGAAATGCCGTCCTTGCCTTTCATCCGCATCTCCCATAACGAGCCTTCAATGTGCTTGATGTGCGGCTCGCGGACATTTTCAAAGCCAACCGTTGCGATAAGTTCGCCAATGCGGATTAACCGCGCGCGCATATCAACAGGCAACGCCTCGATTTCTTCGTCCACGGTTGCATTCAGGGTTTCGATTGTCCACGTCATAGATTCAAATTATAGCATTTTTGCTATAATTTCAAGGGTAATATTTTTCGATGTTGACAGGAATCATTCTTTCTCGAAATAACGGTACAGCGTCGATCTTGAGACTTTCAGTGTACGGGCGATGGAAGCCATGCTTTCGCCCTGCTCGCGTTTTTCCTTGGCAAAATCAAACCACATTTTGTCTATTTTTCGCCGTCTGCCGAGTTTTTGCCCTTGGGCGGCACTGGCTTTCAGTCCGGCCTTTGTACGTTCGGAAATCAAAGACCGTTCGAATTCGGCCATCGCATTGGTGATTTGAAAAACTAATCTGCCGTGCGGGGTTGTGGTGTCGATGTTTTCGGTGAGGCTTTTAAACTGGATGCCCTGCCCTTCCAGTTCCTCAAGAAAGTTCAGGGCATGGACAAGCGAACGGAACGCGCGGTCGAATTTCCAGATAATGAAAATATCCCCTTTATTCAAGCTAGCCTTGGCCGTCTCGAATTCTGGCCGCTTCTTGGCAATGGCGGAAAAACCACGATCCGAAAAGATTTTCTCGCATCCAGCCGACTTCAATGCCTCGATTTGTAGATCAAGGTTTTGTTCTTCTGTCGATACCCGTGCATAGCCTATTTTCATGGTAACATTATCGTACACTATTTAAGGACACGCAAGCCGTTGATTTTTATGAAACCGGAAAAGTGATTTTCAGGTGTTTCAAAAACGGGCGTTTTCAGGACAGTTGGCGGGCTGGCTTTTTTAGGCGAGCCGTTCATAAAAACAGGCCAGATAACCGCGAAAAAACGGGCGTGGGGGCGTTTTGGGGGATTGGGCTGCACATCCCTAGCGGAAAACCTTGTAAACGCTTCCCAAGGCAGAAAAATCGGGTTTATGCGCATGGTGTTAAATACAAGACCCCCATTGGAGAGTAAAAAAGCGGATGGATGGGCTTGGATGTCAGTTTTTAGGGGAGCGTTTCAAGATCGTATTGAAAGCCCGTGTCCAGCCCAATATAGACAGGATGGATTTTAAAAGGATAGTGGAATCCGGCAATGGGGGGGTTAAGCCGTTTCAGGACGATTTCGACTTCGTCTTTGGTCGGCTTGATCGTGGCGTAGAGAATTTGCCCGTGGTCGTTGAAAGCGGCAAAGGCTTTAATTTCTTGTTTGTGGGTTTTGGATGGTGGCGGTTTTTTCCTCATAGGCTAATTTTAAGGAAAATTTTTAAAGAAACTGTAAAGTTATCCACATACCTGAAAACAAGAATAAGTTTTTAAAGAATAAATAAAGAAAAGAATAGGGGATTTTAGAAAAATTAAAAACTCTTATTTATCAATTTATTGAAGGTGTTTTTCTGTGTTTAACTGCGCGGTGAAGTGCCTACATCGCCATTGACTGCGCGGTGAAGTGCCTACTCTTTATCTTAACTGCGTGGTGAAGTGCTTACATGTGCGCGGTGAAGTGCCTACTCTTTATCTCAACTGCGCGGTGAAGTGCTTACTTCTTTGACGTAAAAAGCCTTTTTTCTTAATCATAAATACCAAGTTTTTTTTACTGCGCGGTGAAGTGCCTACTTAGTGCGCGGTGAAGTGCCTACTTTTAATGTTTAACTGCGCGGTGAAGTGCCTACCTGAAAAGGTATTTATCCACATCCCAATACTTATACAAAGGGCTATTTTAGGCTTTTAAGTTCCCGTATTTGCGCCCGCTTGTTTGCTGCTTTTTGTTCGGCAATAAAGTCAGGATGTGCCTTCACTGTGTATTTAACATCGGCAATTGAACGACCATCCCTGCGTTCCTCCGTATGGTATTCCATAATAATTAAAGCCGCTTTTAATTCTTCTAAGGCTGATATGACCTTAGCGCGGTTATCCCGTTCGTTCTGTTTCAACAAAAGCCCGCTTCCCTGCTTTATATCCGAATAAAGAAAATGGTAATCGTTTAGGAAATTGGCATTCACAAAGCGGTTAATAAGCCGCTTATAGATAAAGCGGGTTAGTTGCTCGCCACACCCCATAAACCGCTTATAGTTAAACTGGCGGTATTCCAGCATATTGATTGCGCGGGATATGAAAACGGGTAATTGGGCAACGTGCAGGGCTTCGGTATCGTTTAAATATTCCCTTCGGTTCACACTGCAATAGTTTTGCAAGATAGCCCCTTTATAGATTTGCTCGCTGTCCTCGTAGACGGTCAGAACGCACCCGCTCATAATTTCTAGGCTATGCTTAATCTGGTCATATCGAAGCCCGCAACCTAAGCGGGTTAGTTCCTTTCTTAGCATTGAATAGCTGAATTTAACCCATGTTTCCAAGTTCTTGGGGTCGTGGATACCGCCGTTTTGCTCGGTAAAAATCTTTTTTAAAACTTCCTCTATATTTTCCTCGGTCTTGGTCGGAAAAAAGGCCTTAAAATTTCCATCTGACTGCTCGATCAAAGCAGGGGAGATTCTTACTTTATAAGGCAATAATTCCCCTGCCTTGTTCCTTAAGCTGTAAGGATAATCAAAAGGCTTTGCTAGTCCGCTCGGCTCCCTTTTTTTTTGTTGCTGTTTCTCGTTTAAAAAGTATTTCGGAATGCTCTCCCAAAACTCGACCGTGTTAGAAACCTCGCTTAGATCATTGGCTATAAAGTTCCTGAACAAGTCCATTTGAACGCTTTTTATAGCTTCCTTGGGTGGTTTTTTAAGTGGTTTGAGTTTTTCCTCCGCTTGCTTTTCTCCCTTTTTTGTCATTTTGTAAGTTCCTTAAAATGCTGCAAGTGTTCCTTAGTGCCTTTTTTTTCAATTAAAGCTAACAATGCTAATTCAAAAGTTTCATTGTCGAAGGTTTCGAGATAGGTGCTTATTTCTTGGAATAGCGGCCTTACACCTTCCCTGACTTTAATATTAAGCTGTGCTATATATTTTGTTTTGCTGCGCTTTTTGCGAGGCTGGCGGCTTGGGAATCCGGTTTGCTGTGCAATTTTATCAATCTGTGCTTTGTTTATATGTTTAGCTTGAGGGGTGGGGTCAACCAAGTCTTCAATGTCTACTTTTGGCTCTTCCTCATCGTCTGTTGTGTGTAGGTCTTGCATTAATGATTCGCGCTCTTTAGCCATTTGAAACCCTCCTTTGTTCTAGGGTGTTTTTTAATTTGCGTTTCACTTCTTCGGCAAAAAGATTGGCATTATCTGCGGCTTTGTTAATGCTCTCCTGTTCCCTCTTAGTGCCGCCCTCTAAGTCGTTTACAGTTCCCCCATAAGAAAAAACAGACTTGAATGCTTCACGGTCAATCAAGGAACACTTGAAAATATCAACTCCTGCTCCGTCAAATTCGGCGGCAAGATGTTTTCCTGTTTTGGTAATAATTGCCGCACTTAGGCGAGTGAACAACACAGCAAAGGCAATTTTGCGTCCTGCCACTCTTGCGCTGTATTGAATTGTTTTAATTGTTTTTACCGCTTCTTTTGCGTCATTTTGTGAGGGTTGACAAGGAATAATAACCAAATCTGCACGGCTTACTGCACCGATGACCGCACTACTCGCTACCCCCTCAAGATCAACCAAAATAAAGGCCGCTTTGCTTTCGGCTTCGTCAATAGCGTCCAGAATATTTTCTTCCGTCGCGTTCTCTATCAACTGTATGTTATCGGGGCGGCCTTTCTTGTTAGCCCATGCTGCGCTGTGCTGATTGGGATCAGCGTCTATCAACGCAATAGACAAGCCTTTTGTTGCGCCTTGTCTAGCAAGTTCGCAAGCCAATATAACTGCGGCGGTTGTTTTTCCCGCTCCTCCTTTTGAAGAGGCAAAAACGATTGTTGGCATGTGATACGTTCCTAAATTATTAGAATGAGTTACTATCTGAAAAGATAGCTAAAATGGATAGTATCAAAAAAGATAGCTTTGTAAAATAATTATCTTTTTAGATAGCTTTAAAATAAGATACCAAAAAGAATAACTTAAATAATACTTATATAAATATCTTTTTTGCTATCTTTATAAAATAGATAGCTTTTAATATATCTTATTTGATGGCTCAATAGATATATCACAGGGTACGTGGCAAAACCGAAAACCGCACAAGAAAACGGCCTTTCTGTTCAGGCCGTTTTACCCGATAGGGAAGGGCATGGATGCCCTTTTGTGGGGGTTTAAAAACAGGGACGTTTTACATGCGGTCACTTATCCAATGATCCACAGCAGTTACGGCTTCTTCCATCACGCGGTTAAAAACGTCCGGTTCTGGGGCTTGGGCTTGCCACTGGAAATCATAAAAAACCAGTTGGTCGTCCTGCCCTGAATTTTCGGCATAGTAAAAAACGCCTTCTATCGTTTCCAGATCGATATGCCCCGAACGCCAGCTTGCCGAAAATTCGGGGCAGGCTGTGTGGGTGATAGTGTCGGGCGTGATGTCCCATGCGGTCATAGCTTCCCCTTTCAAAGCGAAAAATCATTACAATCAAACATATTAAGCATATCAAGCTGGTTCACGCCTTCAACGTCCTTTGTCCGGCTTTTCTTCTGGCGGGGCTTGATGGCGGTGGCTTGCGCCTTGAAGTCATGCTTGGCTTCCAGTTTTCGGGATATTTGCGCGGCTTTGTTTTCCGCCTCTTCCTCGGCCTTGGCTTCTGTCCCGATGACGGGGGCAGGGGCGGGGGCTGTTTGGTAGCCGTGCAAATGCTCGGCGGCTTTTTGCGCGTGGCTGGCGGCGGTAAAAATCGCGCGGCTGTCGCTATTTAAAACCTTTAACCATGAGGCAATATAGGCGGTGTTTTCTTCCCTCACGTCTGGGACAAGCCCTAGATCGGCGGCAAGGTAGGCACTGCCAAGCTCTGCGACAAGTTCCTCCATTGCGTAACCCGCATCGCCCCAAGATTTTCGCCCTAGATCGCGATTCAATCGGGATGGGTGGCGTGTCCAGTGCGTGGCTTCATGGCTTAGGGTGGCATAGTAGCTTTCAGGGTCTTTAAATGCGACAAAGGGCGGCATTTGGATGTAGTCGCCTGTGATGGAATAATAAGCGCGGTTGCCGCCTTCCTTGATCGTTGCGCCTGTATTCTTGAAAAACTGTTCTATCGCTTCTATGCGCTCGGCTGGGGTGATCTCTGGAGCTTGCGCGAGGGTGTAATACTGCGCGGGCAGATTGTCGATTTGCTCGACATTAAACACCGTGTAAGCCTTTAGAAAAGGAATATCCTTTTCTATTTCTTCGCCTGTGTCCTCGTTGATTTCTGTTTTTTTGAAGGTGTTGGCATGAACGCTTAAAGAACCTTTCTCGCCCTTTCTGACGCTTCCGCCTAGTTCCTTGGCTTGGTTAAATGTCATCCAGATTGGCGCACTATAGCCACGCTCGGCGGCTTCCATCCAGAGATTTAAAACATTAACGCCTTGGTAGGGTTGCCCGTTAAAGCGCAAGGGGCGGGTGATTTTTCCGGCGGCATGTTCGGCGTTCCAAGGCTTCACCCAAGGGCGTTCACCTTGTTCCAGTTGCAAGATGATCTTCTGGGTAATTTCCTGATAAATATCCCTTTTCATAATCCATCCCTTTCCTTCCAGCTTAACAATTAAATCTTAAAAAAGTTTAAATGTGGGTTGCACATGCAACCGATGGGGAACGAAAAAGAACGGGGGGATGGCCTGCAAGGGCGGATTTACAAAAATTTTGAAACCGCGAGGAATTGGCGGACGGCCAAGGGGAAAATTTTTTAAAGGCGTTTATCTTGCCCTTGCGGGGCAGGGGGGCGAAGCCCCTAATTTTCAAGGCCATTAAGAAAGTTGTGGACGAAAGCCATAAACTGATATTATTGTCGACAAGTCGACAATATGGAGGCAAATAATGACACAAGAAATAACAGCGGCAGAAGAAAAAAATAGCAATTCCCAAATCATCGGAATACGTTTTCCGAAGAATGTAGCTCTCGCTATCAAACAAGAGGCCGCCCGCCGCGACATCAGGATAAACCAACTGATTTTAGAGCTTTGGGAAAATTATCAGCGCGATAAGGAAAGAAATTAAGTTATGGGAGTTAATAGGGACAAACCGGATTTATGGAAGGCGGACATCGCGCTTTCCGTGGATATGTACAACGATTGGTTTATGAATTTCGCACCGGATGCCTACCGCACCACACGGATTCAAACCACGGAAAATGTCGAAAAAACGCTTAAAGCCACCGATAACCTGAATGATGTCAGGACAGAAGTTATCAAGCAAAACCCCCATGTTCTGCCGACATTGCGGATGTCAACTTGCCCCCCGTTGGCAGTTGACCGCCTTATAGGTTTGGCGGGTGTTTCCAGTAATTTAGTCAAGCGCATGGAATCAGGCGAATTGCCGCCGCGTATGCCTGTGAAAGAATTGGAAGCACAACTTGAAAGGATTAGCCAAATTATTCAAAAAATGGCCGACCCCGATATTTTTGTTTGGCGGTCAAAAGGTGAAAAACCATCAGAAGTTGAGATTTACCGCGCCGCCACGATTGTAGCCGATAGGCTTTGTGGTTCGGTTGCCAATCCGATTATTCGCAATGCCCAAGAAAAACGCCAACTTGCCGCTATCGCGGCATGGTTGGAAAAACGCGGCTATTCACATCTTCCGGCTGGCGACGGGACAAAGTTTAATGAAATGAAACCCGCCACATTTTCATTTCGCCTGAATGTGCCTGTGACGCAAGAAGGTTCTGAAAATAACGTCAATATTCCCATTGATGCCGTTATCATGCCTAAAACAGCCAAAATCGGTGATTTTCCGTTACTGATCGAAGCAAAATCAGCGGGCGATTTTACCAATGTCAACAAACGCCGCAAAGAAGAGGCCGTTAAGATAACCCAACTTCGCCACACGCACGGTAACGAAGTCAGGTTCATTCTATTTTTGTGTGGTTATTTTGACAGCGGTTATCTGGGCTATGAAGCCGCCGAAGGCATAGATTGGGTTTGGGAGCATCGCATTGATGATCTTGCCAAGTTCGGGGTGTAAATGAAAGCCGACACCTACACGCTAAAAGAACAACATCGGCTGGGTATCCAAACATCATTGGATGCCCTTAAAACACAAGCGGAACGTAACCGGATGGGGCAATTCGCCACCCCGTCGGCTCTTGCATCGGATATTCTGGCATACGCGAAAAAACACCTCCCGCGAAGCCACCCAGTCCGTTTTTTCGATCCCGCTTTAGGCACAGGTTCGTTCTACTCGGCCTTGCTGCGTACTTTTCCGGCAAGCCGGATTACCGCCGCAATGGGTTACGAGATAGACCCGCACTACGGCCTTGCTGCCCAAGAACTCTGGGCAGGCATGGGAATAGACATTCACCTTGCTGATTTCACGACAGCCGAGCCACACGAAGATAAATTTAACCTGCTTATCTGCAATCCACCTTATGTCCGTCATCATCATATTGTGAACGGTGAAAAAGCGCGGATACAGGCAGCTAGTGCCAATGCCTGTGGTGTACAGTTTGGCAGTCTTTCAGGTTTATACTGTCATTTTCTTGGCTTGGCTCATGCTTGGATGGCTTCGGGGGGACTAGCCGGATGGTTAATTCCAAGTGAGTTCATGGATGTCAATTACGGGGAAGCCGTCAAACGTTATTTGCTGGAAAAAGTCACGCTGCTGCACATTCACCGCTTTGACCCGCATGATGTGCAATTCGATGATGCGCTGGTTTCCTCGGCGGTTGTCTGGTTTCGCAACGAAGCACCGCCCAAAAACCATACTGTTACGTTTTCTTTCGGCGGGACTCTAACTGCTCCCAAAGTATCAAAAACAATTCCAGCCGAAGCCCTACGCATAGAACCTAAATGGTCACGATTCCCGCTTGCCGATATTCGGCTTGCCGATAACACGCCGACGCTTTCGGATTTTTTTTCTATCCGGCGCGGGCTGGCAACTGGCGACAACAACTATTTCATCCTCACCGCAGAACAGATTGCAGCGCACAAACTACCGGAACAGTTTTTCAAGCCAGTCCTGCCTAGCCCGCGTTATTTAACAGTAAACGAGGTGCGATCCGATAAATCAGGCAACCCACTAATTGAAAAGCCGCTTTTTCTGCTGGATTGCCGTCTGCCGGAAGATGAAGTCAAAAGACATTACCCGAACTTATGGTTATATTTTCAGGAAGGACAAGCGCAAGGCGTAACAGACCGTTATTTATGTCAGCATCGTTCGCCGTGGTATTCACAGGAAAATAGACCCGCTTCGCCCTTTGTCTGCACTTATTTAGGTAGGGGCGACACAAAAAGCGGTCGGCCATTCAGGTTCATACTAAACCAATCAAACGCCACCATTACTAACGTTTATCTTGCGCTTTATCCTAAAGAGCCATTGGTGCATGTCCTCAAAGATAACCCCGTTTTAGCTCGTCAGGTTTGGGAAATTCTCAATCGAATTTGCCCAAAATCCATGTTAGCGGAAGGGCGGGTATATGGCGGTGGCCTACATAAGCTAGAACCCAAAGAACTCGCTAATGTTCCGGTGCTTGAACTGGCCAATTTAATGTCAGTGGTAACGAACAACGCTATAAGGCAGGAGATAGCCGCTTAAATCCGACTTTTTAAGCCTAAAATCGAGGTAATAATATGGTCATGTCTATAAATGCTAGAAAAGCCTTTGAGGAACTAAAAAACCTAGGTGCTCCAGTTCGCGACTGGGGTAAAAATGAAGGCTATGGAAAACATGTAGCATTCGTGCTTATTTGGGCAAATGATGATACATCAGAAATATATGCCGATAGGAGCGGCAGGTACATTAAAGAACAATATGTTGACGGTAAATATATTAATCCGTTTGGAATTCGTCAGGATATTCACGAGATTTTAAAAAAATATAATTTAGTAACGGATTGGTGGCATGAAGGACAATTAATCATTTATAACGATCCTGACGCTCCAGGATACCATCACATACGTGATTAAATTAGTGACGCTTCAATCCCGCTCAAAATCAAGGCCGCGGTCTTTCATGGCCTTGTCCTGCCTGTCGTTGCCGTGTTCATACGTTTGTTCCTTGGCGGGCGGCTTGATTTTCCCTTGATCTTCCAAACGGCTTAACAGGTCATTGGCGGATTTTGACATTTCCGGTTTGACGCTCCGGCTTTGCTGTTGGCCGATACGCTCCAAGAACGCTTGGTTGCGCTCGTGCTGTGCTTGCGGCGCGGGGGTGGGTTCAAACCCGTGACGCTGCAAGGCCTGATTCTTCATAGGTAACGGCGCATCGCGGTACGCCGTTTCTATCCCTTCCTTAAAACGTTGCTCCGCGCTTTTCAGGTTCAACCGCAAAACGTCCGCGCGGTCTTGGGCTGCTTGTTGTTTTCCCAATAGCTTTTCAAAAAACCCAAATTTCCGCCCCGCTTCCCGCTCGGCCTCGGCCAAGGCTAAGCGTTGGCTGTCCACACGGTAATAGGCCGCCAGTTCGTCGGTTTTCTTTTGCGCGTCCCTGCCGTTCCACTGGTTCAGTAAATCCTGCCGCGCTTTCAGGCGGTCGAAGAGTTCCGGCGCGGCGCGTTGTTCTGCCCGTTCTTCGTTTACGGTTTCTTTGGCCACTTTTGGCCGTTCCTGACTGGCCTTTTGCGCCTTTAAAAATTGCGCCTTGGCCGCCGCAAGCGTGTTTTGTTGCTGCGCCTTTTGCTGATTGGCCAAAGCCGTTTTTTCCTGCTCGGCTTTTTCCTTTAACGCGGCTTCGCGCTTGGCCTGTTGCTCGGCTTCAATCAATTGCTCAAGGCGGCGTTTCTTCCGCTCGTAGTCAAGACAAATCAGGTTTTCCTGCTTTTTGAGTTCGGCCAGAGTGCCGTTGCTGGCTTTGATGTCGCGGTTCAGGTCGCCGCGCTCGGAACGCTTGCCTTCCCGCTCGATATTGGTGGCGGTCGCCCCCATTTTCTGGGTCGGCACTTGGTCGATGCCTCTGGCCTCAAAACTGAGGTGTTCGGTTCGGGTCTGGATGTGTTCCCGCTCGGCAATGCGGTTGAGTTCATCCGCAATAAACGCGCGAAGACTTAACACTTCCTGCTGGCCGCGCGAGGTAGTTTTTCCGTCCACGGTGATTTTATCCTGTGATAAATCCCGAAATTTTGTCTTTGCCCAACCATCAGGGGCGGCGGGGTCAAGGCTGCGGGTCGTAAACAGCATGTGCATGTGAAAGTTGCGGTCGTCGCCGTTGCGGTTCGGCTCATGCAAGGCGATGTCCACCACGGCGTTGTAACGGGTCATGATTTCATGGGCGATGGATCGCCCCGCCTCGATACGGTGGTTTTTCTGGAAGCCGTCGGGGAAGCCTAGCACCAGCTCATGCGCGGTAGTGGCGTTGGCTTTGGTTTCTTTTTTCTCGACGGCATTCCACAGCCATTCGCGCTGTTTCGCCCAATCAGGGGCGTTGTCGGGGGCAATGATTTCCTCATGTTCCACGCCGCGTTTCTTGGTGAAGTCATGCCTTAAGCCCGTGCGCTCGTCATGGAAACATGCCGCCGCACGGTAGGCCGCCGCCGCGACACTGGAGCGTCCGGCGGAGCGGGAAACCTGTTTGACACTGGCGTGCATTTCGTAGCTGGGCATGGCCTTTTTTCCGCAAAAACTCAACACCCGCAGGGCGGTAGGTTACATTGTCGCAAAGCGAAAAAAACGCCTAAGCCCGTCTGGCTTCCCGCGTAGGGAATGAAGACCGCACACAAACTTGTTTGTATAAGTGCGCCCTTATGCTTTGCCGTGGGATTGATAGCACAGCTTTGACATAAAAGCAATAATTTTGTAATATGGATAGTATAGGGCATGAAACAAGGCTGGACACCATAACAATGAACCCCGAAACCACCGATACCGCGCAAGCAGAACCTACCGGAAATTCCGACAAATCCCGCCGCCTGTCGCTCCAAGAGCAAAAAAATCTGCTCGAAGAACGCCACAAAAAAGAATTGGCACAACTCAAGGCCAAGATCAAGGCGGAAGAGCAACGGGAAAAAATCAAGGATCGTAAAAATGACGCACGGCGCAAAATCATTGCTGGGGCGTTAGTCCTTCACCATATGGACAAAAACACAAGCTCGGAAGTGCATCAGGTCATGACGCGGCTACTGAATGAATATGTCGTGAAAGATACGGAACGGGCATTGTTTGATTTGCCTCCATTATCTCCTGACGAACAAAGCCAACGCTTGAACCGTCACGCCAAAGAGCGCAAAAAGGAATCCGCTCACGCGGATGCGGGGTTTGAAGTCCAACGGTACGAAAAGTAACGCTAGTCCCTACAATGATGTGCTTTTTGTAAAAAGCATTGTTTTGAGCGCCATAATTATTTTTCTTGTTTCAAGTAGGCGTAAAGAGTCGGCTTTGAAATACCCATCATTGTACAAATCTGCTTTATGGTATGTTTTTTCTCATCATACAGCTTAACGGCAAGCGCTTGCTTGTCGTTGCTGAGTGATTTTGGTCTTCCGCCGGTACGGCCTCTTGCCCTAGCTGCTTTAAGTCCTGCTTGTGTCCTTTCACGAATCAGAT
>Ga0247834_1005781_pt1 | contig 14382 bp, 34 predicted proteins | sample LaCruzMarch2015__8_FD_187118 | JGI IMG/M metagenome (GOLD analysis project Ga0247834, IMG submission 187118) | Freshwater microbial communities from meromictic Lake La Cruz, Castile-La Mancha, Spain - LaCruzMarch2015_12m | ecosystem: Environmental > Aquatic > Freshwater > Lake | place: Spain... | reverse complement strand
ATTAAATATCTCTTGCCTGAATGGTATTGTATTTCAGCGTAGCACAGATTACATCAAAATCTTGCAAACTGTTGGTCGTGCTATTCGTCTTGATCCACGAGACAGTAGGGGTATGCGAGAGGGCACAATCACCCCTGGTGCCGTGAATACCTACAATAAGAAGTTTGGTCTTGTCGTTACTCCTGTGTTTGATAAGGTTGGTATCAGCACTGCCAAAAAAATTGAGGTTTGCCTTGATACTGTTTTTTCTAAAGGTGATATGTTAGATTCAGTGGTTCGCAGTTGAGACTCAATGAGACCCCAGTCCACCACTCAAGCAAAAACGTGATTTTTTGATGATTCTACCCTGAGGGTATGAAAGGTCATTCACCACAAACGAAAACACCGATTTTTTGGAAAGTATTACAAATGAAAGACGGATTTCTAATCAACAAGGGAGAATATGCTGCTGTTCCATATGGAAACTCTGGATACATTATTCTACACAACGGGCAGCAACTTGAGAAACTTTGTAGAACCGAAAGTTCGGCACGAAAGTACATTAATGACCACAAAAAAGGTAAGAGTCTTGCAGAGATTGCTCTATAAGAATCATGGGGCCTTCAAAGTGTACCTATAGTATAGAACAATTTTTTTTATGAGCACACGATATTCTTGGGCCCAACTTTTTCAAAATGCAATCCCTTCCTCAAAGAAAGGTGTTTTTTATACAAACAAACAGATTGAAGAACTTATCAAACTCAATCCTATTGGTTTTTATCAATATACAAAAGAGACTGAGTATAATAAGCAAGCATACAAGTGTGGTCAATCTGGTGTTAATGTTCTTGAGCGTATTTCAGATCAAAGGGGCCCATCTGAGCGTGAAACTTTTTTGATTGTTGGATTTGTTCCTTCAGATCTTGCACTTAAAGGATCAGAAGATCAAAGGATCTTGAATGAATTGCATAATCAAGAAAAATGTGATTGGTGTTATAGGTTGAACCCTAATGAAACTACAAAAGAGTGGGCGATATATCCTAATGACAATCCTGAAGAAATCTGGATTGATTACCTCAAAAATGATATCAAGAAAATAGATGCTAAACTAACTATTTGGCAGATGGAAGCACTGGATAAGTTTATCTCTCTTCTTGATGAAAATAAAAAGAAGATTATGGCAGAACTTGCTGCTAGGTTTGGTAAGACCTTATTGTATCTTGCTTTGTTTGGGCAACTGAAAGAGCAAGTTATGGTTGTTGGTTCATATTATCTGACAGCACTTTCTTCTTTCAAAAAAGAGTGCTATCTTTACGAACAGTTCTCTAACTTTGTTGTTCTAAATCTGTATTCTGATATATTCCAAGCAGATTTCATATACAATCTTACTCAAGGAAAAAAGATTTTAGTTGTAGTATCTCTTTGTGGAGATAAAGAAGGGAATAATCCAAGAAATGATAATGCACGTTTTCTGAGCAAGTTCTTCAATAAAATTACAGTTATTGATGAGGCAGACTATGGTGCTCATACTAAAAATTGTGTTCCCTTTGTAAATCTGATTGGTAAAGGTGCTCCTATCATTCTGACCACTGGAACTAATAGTGAACGTGCAAAAGGTGAGCATGATGATGTAGATGCTTTCTTCAAGGTTACTTACCTTGATATGATTATGAAAGCATCTATGAGTCCTAAACTTCTGAATGAAATAAAGTATGATCGTGCAGTAGAGTTTGAGAAATATCTTGCCCAAGTAAGATTCTATCGGTATTCTTGGGGAGCTTTTGTTCAATACCTGGACGAGCATGAATTAAAGTACAATCCATCCTTCACAAAAGCATCTAAAAATGTGAGTAAGAATCAGGGATTCTGGATTGGTCTCTATAAATCTTTGATTGGAGTTAGTTCCATCACTGATGCAAATGAATACTGCCTTGCTAACTGCATTGAGAGTGAACCTGATTGTGTAATGCAATTTGTGAGTATGACAAATGCTCAGATGGAAAAACTTGGATCTCTATCTAAGTCAATTCTCAACACTCTCTATGAAGTTGTTGTTGTGAATGGTAATGAAGTAAAAGGAGAATATGCTGAGCAGTACGTCAAGAATGCTATTCGTTCTGCACGAACGGAAGGAAAGAAAGTATGGATTATTGCATCTCAAATGTGTCAGCGTTCTTTCAGTATTCCTGATATTAACGTTGTTCTTCTTACCTATGATAATGGTGAAGTTGGCGCAACAATTCAAAGGATGAGTCGTGCTTTGACCGCAGGGAATGATTCTAAGGTTGGGCACATTATTTCCCTCTCTATTGATGGGAATCGAGACGATAAGATTGCTCCAATGATTCTTGATGCAGCAAAACAAGTTGCAGAACATGAGGGCATTGATATTGTCACTGCTCTCAAAAAAGTCATGAAGAGTACTCCTATCTTTCAAATGGGGGAAGATGGATATAATTTGGAATTGAATCCAGATGATTATGCACGAGAGATCTTTTCTTCCAACAGTTCTCATCGAATCATGATGAATAATGATCGCTTGATGTATGATGGTTGTCTTGATGAAATCGACTTTGATACCACTGAAAAACAAGAACAACTGAAAGCAGAAAATGATTTTAAGAAAGGCAAAACCTTCCTAGAATCTGCTAAAAAATCTGGTAGTGTTGAGAGCAGAGAAGAGCAAACAATCATCAATCAAAGGCGCAACAAACTCAAGCAAATTACAGATCGAACTGCATATTGTGTAAAGGAGATTCGCAAACACAAAAAAGATATGAATCTCGATACTTTTGTTCAACTGGTTGAAACAAATACTTTTGTTTCAAAATCCATTGGTGTGACCCCTCAAGAGTTTAGACTGCTCATTGAGCAAAAGTATATTGACCACTCTCTACTTTCTATGTACGTTGGTTGCGAATCGTGAATTATCTGACTTCTGAACAATTCAAAAATCACTTCAAGCTTGAGGGAGAAACTATCATTCTTTCTCCAAATGTTGCAATGATTGCTAGTTTCATTGGAGGAGAGTTTAATACCTGTTTTGAACCATACAATGCGATTCTGGATTCATCAAATCATCAAAAGTACGATATAGTTTTGATTGATATTATTGAGGATCAAAAGTATCCACACTCCAAAGCAAAACATGAGTTTAATTGGTTAATCAATTCACTGATATTTGCCAAAAAGAGTGGAAGTGTAGTTGCAAAGATTCCACATAAGATTTTATCTCAGATCTCTCAAATCAAAAATGTTGCTATTGAAACTGCAACTGTTTACGATGATTGTGCAATCGTAAAGTTTTTGAAATCAGAAGATCACAACTCAACCACTGTTTATTACAATGATGGTGTTGTAAAGATTGATTCTAAGAAAGTTCCAATTCTTTCTCAAAATAATTCACAATACTATTCTTACTTTCAATCAGTTTCTAATCAAGATTCTTTTGACTACATTAGTTTAACTGCTGGTGGAAAGAAAACTTGTCGTGAGCAATTTGATGATAGGGTTTCATGGAATCCTGATCGAGTTATTTGTATTTCTACAGGTGCAGATAATAGGAAGATTGATAATGGATTAAATTTCTACAGTTTTGATGGAATTGCAGACATGAATCGTGCAGTTGACTGCTACTATGTTCCTGAGCACATTGACTTTCAATCCTTTGTAAATACACTGAGCAGTAAAAAGTTTCTTTCCTTTTTGTCAAGTGTCTGCTATAATAACTATCAGACATTTAATAAAGTGTTTAAGAAAAAAGTATTCAACAAAAAGATCATCGAGTTCTGCAATGAAGAGTGATTACTATATTGAAAAAGTTGAGAGAAAAGAAGTAGAGCATCTTCTTCTTACTTATCATTATCTGAAAGATCATTCAAAAACTTTTAGATCAGGATACAATTATGCTCTCTTCAGAGGTAATTCTGATTGTATTCTTCGTCCTGTGGGCACTTGTGTTGGTGCGATTGTATTTACAGGTATTCCTGTTCCTGAAATTGCTGTATCTGCATTTGGATTAGAAAGAGAAGATCAAGATGGACTATTTGAACTTTCACGACTTTGTATTCATCCAGATGTACAAGCAGAAGAGCACAATATCACCTCTTGGTTTGTATCTAGAGCAATCAAACAATTTCGTAGGGATGTGAAAGTGAGAGCAATTCTATCCTATGCTGATGGAAAGTTTCACAAAGGTGTAATCTATGCTGCATCAAATTTCAAATACTATGGTCTCACATCAGCAAACGTAGCAGACTTCTGGGTTTTGAATGATGATGGAACTTACATCAAAAAATCTAGAGGTGGTGGTAAAGGTCTTAAAGGAGAATATCGCAAAAGAAGTCAAAAACACAGATTCTTGATGGTATTTGATAAGAAATTAAATGTACTCTGGAAAGAACAAAAATGGGTTAATCCTGAAAAAGATAAAAATTCAACATAATTTTTTTGTAATAACTCTTTAAGGGGGCCTTCAAAGTGTCCCTATAGTATGAAGAACACACACCTAGAACACCCAGAAGATGAGATTCTTACAGGTGACCTATCTGTACTTAATTGGTTCACTGCAAAATCAAAGATTACCGTCAAAATTGATGGAAGTCCTGCAATAGTTTTTGGTACAAACCCAGAGAACGGTAAGTTCTTCGTGGGCACCAAGAGTGTCTTCAATAAAGTCAAGATCAAAATCAACTATTCAGTAGAAGATATTCTTCGTAATCACGGCAATAATGTTCGTGTCTCAGAGATTCTGATTGCTTGCTTTCACAATCTACCACGAATCTCTGGTATTATTCAGGGAGACTTTATTGGTTATGGTGGTTCCGACACTTATTGCCCAAATACTATCACCTACAAGTTTCCAAAAGTAATCACTCAACCGATTATCTTTGCCCCTCATACAACCTATTCTGGGAGCAATCTTCGTGATTGTAGTGCATCCTTCGGTGCGAAAGTTCGTGCCTGTTCTACAGTCTTATGGGTGCGTCCTAGAGTGTCTTTAATTGAGGATCGTGAAGATATTCTTGACTTCTGTAACTTTGCCCGACAGATGAGCACTTTGTGTGAATTTGTGTCCGAAAAAGAAGCAGTCAAAATCAAGAAAGAGATCAACCTTTGTATTCGTGAGAATCGCAAAGTGTGTGAGTATGAGATTGCCGAGAAGTGTAATTGCGACAAGAACCTGATTCGGTTGTGGAAACTTGTGGAGAGCATAAAGATGGATTTGTTCTTCTACATTCGTGCCGATAGAAACATTTCCTGTGAGATTGATGGTCGCAGTAGTGAGCACGAAGGATATGTGATTACTAATAAGTATGGTTCATACAAAGTTGTGAATCGCACAGAGTTTAGCAGACTCAACTTCACTCTGGAGAAATCCTGGAGTTAGTAACTCTGGGGCCTTCAAAGTGTCCCTATAGTATGAACACCTCTTCTCAAATCTCTAAAATGAGACAAACTCACCGCTTTGTTTGTATGACTGAAGCAATAGACTTTTTCGTTGAAAAGTTTCACTGGACTCGGCAAGAATCTTGTCACTTTATCTGGGATAATCAGTTCACTATGGGAACTGACCGTGCTATTTGGATCACCGAACCTTCTAACTGATTATGACACTCACCATTCAGGCACGGGCACAACAAACCATCGCAGATTCTGTTCTCAAGAATACTCTGCTGCTGATTGAGTCTCTCAAAGATAACTACCGAGAGTATTCAATTCGTGGTCATCAACATTCTCTGAATCGTTTTGATGCCACTCCTGGTTATCATCAACAAAAGATTGATGAACTCAAGTCTGGTAAGTGTGACATTGATTATCAGATAGTGACTGGTAAAAAGTATCACAAAGTCGTTTATGTTGATGGCGGTGGGAATCGCTCAGTACATTGCTTCATTGATAAACAGACGGGTGAAGTTTATAAGTCTGCCGGTTGGAAATCACCTGCCAAAGGTGTTAGATTTGACCTGCGATTGATCAAAGATCGTGAATACTTATTTGCAAATGCCGATTGGTCTGGAGGATATCTTTACCGATGATTGAAAATCGTGCCCGTATTCTTTCCAGTTTTATTATTTGTTTTGCCTACATTATCACAATGTATCACGACACAACTTTAGGATGCCGATTATATCTGGTGGGCAATTCTCTTGCCATTCCTTATATGATTCGCCATAAGTGTTGGGACATTGTTGCTCTTTTATCTTTTCTAATTGTTGCTGGTTTACCAAAGGTTTTCTCATGAAATTCATCGTTGATCTCTATGTTGGTGGTAAAGTGTTTAAGGAGCAAGTGCAGGCAAACAATCAAAAAGATGCCCGAGAAACTGCACTGGCAAGAAACCCAACTGCAAAAGTAATCGGAGTCAATGTAAGTTTTAAGTGAGTTATAACAACTCTGGGGGCCTTCAAAGTGTCCCTATAGTATGAGCACTACTCAAATGATTGACTTCCCCACACTACAATCAAAAGACGGCACAATGGTTGTTAGTTTTTATCCTGTAGTTGATTCTACTCGTTTCACTCTCCAAGTTCTAACTTGGAAAGGAGTTGATACCATCTCCACCAAGTTGCGCACCAATCGTGATGCTCAACGTGAAATTCAAGATAGACTGAATCACGATTATCTTCTCACTGGAGATAACATTAATTCACCTCAAACCTATCACATTGCTGCTTGCTGATTACAACAAAGTAAAGTAAAGGGGGGACGTGTAAAGTGTCCCTATAGTGTAACCACTTCACTCCAAACCAAACCCAAACAAAATGTCTGCAACTCAATTGATTATGGATACAGTTTCACTTGCGCAAGAATCGAATCTTTCAACTCTGAAAGATTTAATCTCACAAATTCCAGAAATTAAGTATTCATCAGTAAAGTGGATGAATTTGGGAGGTATTCCTTCTGTGTTCATTAACGTATCACTGGATGATAAGAACTCTTGGGTAAATGGTATCTTTCAAAATTCACGATTCGCACAATTTGCGATTCATGATGATATGAAAATTGTGCAGATTTCAGGACGTGGAAAGTCAAGAAAGTCTGCTGTTAAATCTTTTGAGTCTATCACTAATCAACTCACAAAATGGAGTTATTCACTTATCAATTAAACAAAGGGGGGCCCTTCAAAGTGTCCCTATAGTGTAAGCACCTTTCCTTTTCAAACAAACAAAATCATGGGAACTCGTTCACGCATCGGTATTCAACTTGCCGACGAATCTATTCTCTCAGTGTATTGTCATTATGATGGATATCCTGAGTTTAATGGTGTTAAACTCCAAGAACATTTCAACTCTTATGATGCTGCCACTGAATTAATTGATGGTGGTGATATAAGTTGCCTGTGGACAAATGCAGGTTGGAATAATGAAATTCTACCTGAAACTGCTCCACTTTATTATTCTTCCAGGGGTGAAGATTGCCCTCCTCGTCTTGATGCTACCTTTGGTAAGTATCTTGGGAATAATGAAGAGTATGCCTATTTGTTCAAAGATGGTGAATGGGTGTGTTACAATAACAGACGTTGGGATGATAAGTTTCTACAACAAGTAGAGATTCCTGTTGCTGTGGCAGTATGAGTAAAGAACTCTGGGGGCCTTCAAAGTGTCCCTATAGTATGAACACTACTCCTTCTTCAACCAAAATGACACTCAAGACCAAAACAATTCAGGAATTCTTCACAGAAACAGAATGGGACATGATTTACAATTTCATCGGTAATGCTCTGGATAATGATGATTATGAGTGCGAAGATGTTTATGCGATCAGAGCAAAGATTCACAATCTCTTTCTTCCACAATGAACACTCCAAACTGGAAACATAACTCTGGTAAGTGTAAACGAACCAAGGGTATGTGTAAGGGGCAAATTGTTGCTCGCAAACAATCACTTAAATCACTCCTACTGAAACTTTCCAAATGAACAGACAAGACTGCATTGATGAATTGATTGGAACATTTACGAATCGCCTTGAGTGTCTGATTCGTAGAGATGATTATGCCAGTGCCGATGCAATTCATTCAGAATTTGTTGTTGGTGGAATTGAACCTGAAGATGGTAATTATATCTGGTTATTTGTTCCGAATCTTGTTTGCTAACAACTCTGGGGCCTTCAAAGTGTCCCTATAGTATGACCACCTTTTCTTTTCACTTCTAAAATGCAACTCTCGATCCGATGTTCTTCTGCCCCTTGGGAGAACGAAACCACTGATGAAGATCGTGCTATTGATCTTGCATATTCTCTCTCTGAAGAATACTCTTGCGATGTTCAGTTAGTATACACTTCAACTGGAACTATTCACTCTGTTGTTTCAAACTACTAATCAAACTAAATGACTTACAAAGAACTTTTAGATCAGTTACAGCAACTCAACGAAGAACAACTCAATCAAGATGTTATGATTCAAGATTACGACAATGAGTATCATGGATATAAAGTTGAGTTAGTGTTTGCCACTGACGCACAAAACGTTCTAGATGTAGATCACCCTGTAATTCGTTTCTAATGACACAAACCATTTACGTTAGATTCTCTTATGAGAATAAAGTTTCAGAAGAGATTCCCATTCACACTCAGTTAGATCTATCAAAGAACTCTAACCGAACAAGGTTACTCAATCGACTGCTAAAATCAGTTCCTGAGGGTACTGAAGTCTCACTGCCCAAAATGAATAATGTTCTCTACAAATCACCACTAAACAAATGAATTGTCCTGATAACGAAACCTTTGAATTAGCAATCAAGTTGCACAACAAACTTCGATATCTTTCAGGGGGCAATGATAACGATCAAGATTTAGTTGCTCTTCTAGATTGTCTTATTCAAGATCAAAGAACCATCCTAAACTCTCAAACAAAATGACACTCACAACTCCCAACATTTCACTTCTCAGACTCAAAGAACGTGTGCAGAGTTTGATAGATCAACAGGGTGAAGATGCTCCTGTTTGTGCATTTATCTTCACAAATGAAGATGTATTTGTGATGGATAAAGATGGCAATCCTGATCCTGTTCAACGTGAGATTGCAGAAACTGTATTATGTAATCTTGATGAGTACGATCACATTTATACTGAAATCTTTAATGTTATTGAACAAGAACTTGCTGAAATCCAATGATTATCAAAGGCAACAATGCTGTTCCTTTCAAAGTCAACAAAGGAATGAAAGGTTACAATGTCTGGGTATATAAAAACAGCACAATACCCTCTGATGGTATCATTCGCCATCACTACAAGTGCCTAACAATTAAGGGTAAATTCTTCTCTCGCAAGGATGCAACTGAAGTCGCATGGGATTATATTGAGAACAACTCTTATGCTCATGTTCACTAACTCTGGGGGCCTTCAAAGTGTCCCTATAGTATGAACACTACTCCTTCTTCTTCAAACAAAATGACACTCACAACCGACGATCTTCAAGATCTTCTCACACTCATTGACTTTCACGATGATTATGAAGAAGTGAAAGATGTATGGGGTATTGATCTCGAACCCCTTAGAGATAAAGTTTCTGATTTACTCACACAATCAACAACAAAATGACTACTAAAACTTGGGTTATTAGACTTGAAATTGAGATTGATGAGAATAGTCATCCTCGCAAGTTTATTCCTGAAGCAATCAATGAGTGTCTGAATCTTGAAGAAGGTGAAGACCTTATTGATTACTCATTTATCTGTCTTGATTAAACAAAATGACACTCACAATTCAAAGACTTCTGGAAGGATATTTACTCCAAACCAGAGAACAAATTCAGCAGGATCTTCTCACTCTCATTGATAGTGATGATCAGGAATTAAATGATAAGATGTGCCAAATTGTAGTAGACAACTTTGACAAATTCTTTTCAAAAGTCAAATGAATACAAAACACTACATTCTGATTGTTGTTGGTATTACTTTGATGGTGAGTCTCAATGTATTCCTGGCACAAAGAGATTCACAACAAAATGAATCTTATGATGCAATGAGAGCACTACAATCAAGACCATCAGCAGAGATACAATAACTCTGGGGCCTTGAAAGTGTCCCTATAGTATGAACACTACTCAAAACAAGATGACCGAACAATCCTACTCCTTCAGGGGTATCTTCACTGACAAAAACTATTCTACGCGCCTTGGTTACATGGCATTCACTGCACAAGATGCCTGGAATTTATGTGCAAAACTCAATCCTACTTTTCTTATACAAAACTGGGGACTTGAGGGTCAAGTTGACTGAAACCACTTCTAACACTATCTAACACTTTCCTTTCTCAAACAAAATGACACACTACAATCCTTACGTTCAAAACCTAATTGAAATGGGTTATGATGAACAAGACTGCCGCAATGTTGCTGCTGTTGGTGAATTAAATGTAACCTATCCAAGAAACATTCACGGTCGCATCTTTGAGACTGAAACCGAATACAACGATGCAGTTGCTGACTTTATCAACGGACTTTAATAACTCTTGGGGCCTTCAAAGTGTCCCTATAGTATGAACACCTTCCTTTCCGAAACAAAATGAACATTAACGACCTTTTCGATTCTATCAAACTCACCGAGACACTTGCACTCGAAAACTATCAACAACGTAATGGAGTTGTTGACTATCGCCTTGATGGAGTTTGTAATCATTACTTTCCTATCTGGGATAATGCTAACCCATCATTCAAAAATGGTGAAATAGTTCTCACCTGTAAAGTATCTAAAACTGTAAAAGGTCAGTTACGATATACTTTCCAGGTGAATGGTAAGAGAGTTTCAGAGAAGATGATTCCTTCTACATTCTTATCACTGGGAGCATTTGAGTAAGTAACATTTAAGAGAGGAAGGAGTTATTTGCCTCTATAAACAAAGTGATTCTGTAAAGTATGAATAATTCTCAAATAGTGGTGAAGGAAAAGGTTAACTATGAGAGAGAGGAAGGAGTTCCTTTCTCTCATTTTTTTGTGTTATTTAATGTAAAATCAATTAAAATCATTTATAAATGTATTAATTAATCTATTTAAGTGTTTTCTTTCATTCTCAATAAGGTGGTGCAATTGAGAATCAATAGTGTTATTATAGTGGTGAATAAAGACCTTATAAATGCTCAAAGTTCTTGTGATCTTTGCCCGCAATCTAACAGCACTCCGCGAAAATGTCAACCCCCCGGAGATTACAAAATCCACACAGTACCTCATAAAACATCAGTAAAACTCATAAATACTCTCAACGTTCTTGACAACCCTCTCAGAATAGTCTAGAATAAACTTATACACAAATGGAGGTCTCAATTCTCATGTCTGTTTCTTATCTTCAGAGTCAAAGACAACGTTATCGTGTAACATTAGAACTTGATGTTTTGAATGATTTTGACCCACACAATATGGAATGGGAGAGGATTTTTGACCTAGAACCCAATGAGAAAGTTTCTGCATATGTAGAAGATCTCGATGTACCTGTCCGTTGGTAATCTGTGGAAAAATAGTTTTCCACAACCTTATGAGTATGAGTCTATGAGATTACCTGTGGAAAAATAGTTTTCCACAGTTTCTGTTAGTAACTTCGGGGGCCTTGAAAGTGTCCCTATAGTATGAGCACTACCCAAACCAAGATGACCACCGCAACCTATCAACTCAATGCCCTTGATGTTTCTTATAATGGGTGGAACAATTATGAGACCTGGAATGTGGCACTGTGGATCAACAATACAGAGGGTTTGTATCATCTGGCACAAGAGTGTGGTTGTTATGAAGACTTTGTAAATAGTCTTCCTAAAAATGCAAAAACAGGAGACGGTGTTAAGTTCAATTCTCCTAAGGTGAATGTGGTTCAGATTAACTCTGAAGTGTTCGACTTCTAAGTAACATTTTGACCCAACGGGAGTAGGGGTCATTAAATATACTCCTCCCAGCACACAGTTCCTTACTCTTTTCATCATGTCTTTTGTTACATCTGAGGTTCTCACTTTCACTGCTGAAGATCTAGAACCACATCGTCTTTTTTGTGATCGTCTTCTTCAATATCTGGCAGAAGGTAACAAAGAACAGGCAACAGTTTGTGTTAACTTCCTTCGTAAAGAAGTGGAGGTAATGAATACAAATCTGCGGTAGACTAACACTCAAGAGGAATGAGATGCGCCTCTATAAAGACACTCACCATTCACACACAAACTCTCTCTCTTTCTTTGTTATTATGTCTAAGTCTGTGATTCTTTCTCTGTTGGCACAAGGTAACAGTGGTACCGAAATCTTGAGTATTCTGGATACACTAGTTGCCGATATTGAACAGGAGAATATTGATGACGTTGCTGGTTACTATGCAGCATTGTAGATAGCAACTGTGTGCCCTCTGGATGACTCTGGGGGGCACGATTATACCTTCGTGATAGACAGTGAAACGACAGTGTTTTATGCCGGTTGTTGATGGCGTTGTGGCGGCGATGCGTATATAAAAATCGATAAGTCCCTAACCTACAGAGGTGACAAAACGAGACCTCTATCTCACACTTATAAAAAAATTTCCCAGTGAAAAAAATCTTTCCTCAGAAGTCGCACACACAAATAAAAACTCCATACTGGAATTTCTATAGAGTTGTACTTGCAGGATGGATGATAAGATATCCGAAACCTTTTTTTGTCTTTTGGGGATTTTGTATTGTGCTTATATATAATGCGGTCACAAGATAATTCAAGATAAAAAAATTTCCGGTAAAAATTTTATGACTCAAATCGAAAAAATATATCACATATATGCACGAGATAGATGTTTATTTCATTCTATCAAAGAAGAAGAATTTAATACAACCTGGTCAACGGTAAAAAATATGGTTGGTCTGATGAAAACAGACTATACTGTGGAAGACTTATCATATGAAGAACTTACCTTCAATAAAGATCTGGCACTTCATTCTTCTCATTGACAATTTAAAGATAAAATGTTAAAATAAAAAATGAAAATGGATTGATTCACTTATGGCAAAAGGATTTACAGTCAAAGCAAATGCACCAAAACCAAAGGAACAAGAATGGGATATTGATACAATTAAAGAAAGAATGCGTGGAAAGTCAATTGTATTTTGTCTTCCTGGTCGTGGGTGTTCTTTTATTTTTCTCAAGGCATTTGTACAACTCTGTTTTGATCTCGTACAAAATGGAATGAGTATTCAAATTTCTCAAGACTATTCGTCGATGGTAAACTTTGCACGTTGTAAGTGTCTAGGTGCAAATGTTCTACGTGGACCAAAACAAATTCCCTGGGATGGAAAACTTCAATATGATTATCAACTTTGGATTGATAGTGATATTGTTTTTGATTCTACCAAGTTCTGGCAATTATGCGATATGGCACTGCCTGCCGAAGGTGATGAAAAAGAAATCGTTGGTGGTTGGTATGCCACAGAGGATGGTGTCACGACTTCTGTGGCACACTGGTTAGAGGAAGATGATTTCCGCAGAAATGGTGGTGTGATGAATCACGAAACTGTGGAGAGTATCTCAAAAAGGCGTAAGCCATTCACAGTGGATTACACTGGTTTTGGTTGGGTACTGATTAAGAAAGGAGTTTTTGAGAACTTAGAATACCCATGGTTTGCTCCCAAGATGCAAGTCTTTGAATCTGGTGCAGTACAAGACATGTGTGGTGAGGATGTCTCATTCTGTCTCGATGCAAAAGAAGCAGGATTTGAAATCTGGTGCGATCCGCGCATTCGTGTCGGACATGAAAAGACTCGTGTAATCTGATGAAAGAAAAACTTTATAATTTACTTTATAAAGGACGTATCATACACAAAAATCTCACTGCAGAAGACTGTGGTGAGATTCTTCAAGACCTCTCCGAACAGTTTTATGCAGGAGAAGATATTGACCCAGAACTTATTGAACTTGAGGAGGTTTAAATGGCAGCAAATAAAAAATCACTGAGTGGCTCAGATGGTATTGAATCCCATTCCAAAAATACTCGTCAGGGTTATGGAAGAAATACAAAGTACTCTGCAACCAGCAGAAATAAACCTCGTAAACCACGCAGAGGGCAAGGTAGATAAAGAATATTTCTCAAGGCATTTGAAGACTCTTCAAGTGTCTTTTTAATTCTTATAACTAATTAAGACTCTTATTTGCCTTATAATCTGGGTAGCGCAACCGCTTCTCGCTTGAAGGGGACTTGAAGAGAATAAAAAAAGAAATCTGTAAATGTCTTACCTAAATCACAATCTTCCAACAATCACTTGTTATATTCGTAACGAATTTCTCTATAATCATAAAAAAGGCCATGGAGAGGTAACTTTATGCGACGTACACTCCGTAGCATCCTTAGAGAAGCACGTACCCCTCTTTGAGGCATTTCTAGAGAACGGAGTCAACTGGACAAGAAGACCAATTCATGCATTTTGTTGGAAACCAGATGCACAAGTTCCAAAATTAGAGGAATGTATGT
>Ga0247834_1005778_pt1 | contig 14387 bp, 31 predicted proteins | sample LaCruzMarch2015__8_FD_187118 | JGI IMG/M metagenome (GOLD analysis project Ga0247834, IMG submission 187118) | Freshwater microbial communities from meromictic Lake La Cruz, Castile-La Mancha, Spain - LaCruzMarch2015_12m | ecosystem: Environmental > Aquatic > Freshwater > Lake | place: Spain... | reverse complement strand
GCCGTTGGTGCAGGCAATATCGTTTCACTGCATTTAACCTAGGAGGACTAGTATGTTAAAATATATGCGAGCAATCGTTTTTGGCATCACAAGTTTGATTTGTTTGATAGCAGTGGGCATGGTGACATATGACAAACTGTCGGGTCTCCATGTAGAGAAAATGGCCCGGCCGCATGAGTTTGTGAGCCTCAAAGACCGCGAACGACAACTGCGGTGCATGGCCGACAACATCTACTACGAAGCAGCCATGGAGCCCGCGGAAGGCAAGATCGCCGTGGGGCAGATCGTTATGAACCGCGTGGCACATCCTGACTACCCCAAAGATCCTTGCCAGGTCATATACCAACGCAATGTGTTCTATTCAAAAACCGTGTGCCAGTTCACCTGGTACTGTGATGGATCGGTGGCACGCAGACCCATACGCGAAGATCTCTGGAACGAAAGTTATGAAGCTGCCAAGATGGTGTTGATGGAAGGCTTCCGCCTGCCCAGCCTGCAAGGTGCCTTGTTCTATCATGCGGACTATGTGAACCCGCAGTGGAAAAAGGTCAAAGTGGCCAAGATAGGCCGACACATATTTTACCGTAAGGAAACCTAAATGGCATTCCGTATAGATTTGAAAAACATCGACGTGAAGAAAATCACTGCCTGGTTCCAGGCACACATCACTCCCATGTCTGCCGAGACCCTGGCTTTCCTGGCCGTGGTGTTGATCCATTCCGCGACCATCCCCACCCTGCTGGCTGTGCTCACTGGACTCAGCGATCGCATGCCCACAGTGGATCTGGTGTTGCTGACCTGGGCCGGACTCACTGCTTTATTCGCCCAGGCCTGTGTTCAACGCAACATGCTTCAGATCGTCACCATCTCCGGGGGCTTCATCATGCAAAGCTCGTTGATGGCCTTGATCTTTTTCAAGTAGTTGCAGTCACTGACATTCAACCAAGACTGTGTAGAGGGCATGCAGCAGCATGTGGCCTCGGCGTCAGTGGACCTGGTGTTTACAGATCCACCCTATGGCATCCGTGGTGATCAGTTGGACACTCACTACAATCGCGATGAAACCAAGGTCATCGCAGGCTATGTGGATGTGCCCAACGACGAATACGCAGAGTGGTGCCGTACCTGGATCAAGCAATGTGAGCGTGTGTTGAGACCCGGTGGTAGCATGTACATCGTGTCAGGCTATTCTAATCTGCACCACATCTTGAATGCACTGCATGACACTGGCATGCAAGAGATCAATCATATCATCGCCCAATATTCGTTTGGGGTGTACACCAAACGGAAATGGGTCTCCGGCCACTATCATGTGCTGTTCTGGGCCAAACAGGAAAAAGGTCGGCAGAAAAGGACATTCAACACCCATTGCCGTTTCGCTGACACCACGGATTCCTATAACGATCGGCTGAGCGTGCAACGCCTGCTCCGAGAATACAAGCATGGTGAGATCCGCAACAACAACCAATTGGCCGAATCATTCATAGAAAAGTTCATAGAATATTCCAGCAATCCCGGGGATCTGATTCTGGATCCTTTTGGTGGATCGTTCTCCACGGGCCGAGCCGCTATTGCATTGGCACGCAGATTTGTGGGTTTTGAACTCAATCCACATGCTTATCAACATTTTGGGCAGACATTAGGTTAGTACCCACTAACCTGTTGTTTCATAGCGGTTGACCAACAAAGGCCTTTTTGGCTATAATTGCTCTATACGCTGAAACAGCAGATTACACAGAGAGTTGACGACGATGAGCGAACTGAAAATCCGTTTTGACGAGGACGATGGCAAGTATTACGTCTACTTCAACGGGGCTTTTGGACAGTGTGCCTACCAGAGCGAACCGTTTGATACGCTGGCCGAAGCAGAAGCGTTTCGTAAAGACCAAATTGATTCTGCAGATTTGGGAGATGAAGAATGAGTACAGTTTTGACTCACATAGAAAGACTCAAAAACTTCAAGGCACCATCTATTCTTGAAGGCGTCAATAAGATTTACTTTTTAGAGGTTACCGAAAAACCTGGGTTGGTAAAGATTGGGGATACCCATCGTCTTGTCGAGACACGCAACGACGAAACATTGACCAACGCATCTTTGCACCGTAGCAGGCCTGTGACTTGGGTAGTAGCTAAGAAATGGAACAAAACCAGTTTCCGAGACAAGAGCTTTCACAAATTCCTAGAGGAAAAAGACTACAAAAGAGAACTCAATGACAACGGTAGCAAATCAGAATGGTTCTGCATTACTCTAGAACAGGCTCTTGTTGAGTTGGGAGAATTTACTCGTAAACCAGTGTATAAAACTGTGGAGCTTCGTCCTGCACAACATTACCTTCTTGAGCAGTTACAGAACTCCATTGACACAGGGCATCAGCATATCAACGCAGGATTTTGTGTGCGTGTTGGCAAAACAATTATTTCCTTGACACTGTCAGCACGAAACGAATGGATGCCAGTCTACATTGGCAAGAATCTTACGTCGCAGTCATCTGCAGAAACCGACAATGCTGAATATGGAATAGTACCAGAGATGTTGACACAGTCATTGCATGGTGTCGACGAACTTGAAGAAGGAGAACTTTCCAAGCGGACCAAGCAAGTTATTAAAAACATTAACCAAACAAATATTGGGAACAAACCAGTGATCTTGTTTGTTGACGAAGTTGATGACGCATCTCACACCAAAAGGTCTCGTGATATCATCGTTCCGGTAGTAAATCACTTTAAAGAAAACGGCATGTTTGCCTGTATCATTCCAATGAGTGGTACTCGCATTTACCGTGGGGAGAAAATTCTCAAGGAACTTACAGATGGCCCAATAAAAGAATTGTCTTTGGAATACTACGAGATGCAAATTCTGCAACCGGAGACAACCTGCAAAAGACATTTCAGGCATATTAGTTTTTACTCAGAATCTGCAGACGGACTGTTAAACATTTCTGAGGCAATGAAAAACAAAGACACCGGTCACCGATCACTAGCCACGGTTGTTGAGAAGTTATTGGGCACCAACAATTTTGATTTTGCCCTAAACGAAAAATTTCCGCATTGGTTTATTAAGTTTGCAACAGTTGGTAAAAACAATGCAAATTCCTTGGTTAAACACCTTAATAGAAACCATTCTCTCATTGAGAACAAAGAGTACCACTTTCAAAAAATCAACGGCGATGTGACCACTGCCAAAGATGCACAGGAATTTTGCAAAGACATTATCAAAGACAACCCGGGCAAAACTTGTGTGTTTGTATCACAAGGCATGGCTACAACCAGCTTTAGTGTAGTTGGTATTGGCAATTCAGTTGTGTTTACAGACAACGAGCTAACTGCTGATGACACACAGGCCTTGCACCGAAGCGCCACGTGGGGCGAAGGTAAAGATGCATGTAACATGATAGTGGTTACTACCAACGATTCAATGGAACATTCCTTTGATGACATCTTTGAGGACGAAACAAAGATCGCAAAAACCCGTAACGATAAGATTGAAATTTACAAAGAACTGTTAAACAACAACAGCATGGTTCACTTTACTGTGAATGGTGAAAGCATTCGTCCTGTAAAAATTACAGAACAAAACGCTGACAAGTTCATCGACAAGAAGATGAAATCGATGACAAAAATTGCAAGCATCATGGGTGTAGTAAACGACCTTGACGAGGAAATCTTAAATGATATTCTCAGCACAGTGATGGGCAAAAAGAGCACAAGCAAGAATTCACTAAGTGACAAAGGTGGAGCGTTTGATCCATTTGGGCAGTCAGATAGCGGAAAAAAACAAACATCTAACAAAAGTGCGACTGACACAGTTACTACCAAAGAAAAAGAAAAGATTTTAAGAGCGTTTGCCGAATCTGCTGTTACTATGCCTGCTGTTGCAAGAGAACAAGAAACTACGATAGAAGAATTTGAATTTTGGAACGAATTAGGAATTTCAAAAGAACTGTTCTTGAATGTATACAACAGTTCTTGGATGTTCAAAGATCGGATGGACTCCATTTATAATCTTTGCGCTGACGAAGATTATCTAGTAAGGAATTATATCAGTAAATTAACACAGTAAAATTTGACAACACCAGAACACTACTTTACTATAAAATTAAATATTATGACAACACTGCATGTTTTTAGCAATCGACACATTAAGAATGAAGTACAAAACATTAAGAAAGGCGATTGGATATTTTTAGAAAACATAGTTTCTAAAAAACGATGGTCGTTGTTGTTTCGATATAACAATATTAACGAAGATGAACTTGACCTAACATACATAACAAAAGAGGAGTATTTGAATTTGAAATCCGCAAAATTTACAGCCGTGGTAGGTAACCCACCATATAGTTTGGCCGGTAACAAGACTGGAAAAAAGGGCAGAGCAAAAAACTTGTATCCTGATTTCTATGAAAAGGCTTGTGAGATTGCCGATCACGTATCAATGATTGTTCCTAACACTAGTAGGCAAAATATAGCATTCAACTCGTACATAAGAGAGAATACAAACAAGATATTGCCCATTGATGACTCTACATTTGGAGTTAACATATCCACATGGTGTTTGATCAAAGACAACAGCGGAACCACAGTTGATCACATTGATTGGGCTGATTTGCAAGAAATTCCAGAACAAAAAGTACGTTGGGCAAAAGGAAAAGTAAACGTGACCACAGAGAAGGAATTGCTAAACGATATACCTGGTCCTTACACAATGTATCACAAAATAAACACCAATGGGCTGATTAGTACCACTACCAATTTATTAGTGTCTAAACTAAAGTTGTTTCCAGACTCTGGGTACGCGGTTATTATGCCGCAACAGATTCAGACTCAAGGCTGGTCGAATACCATCATTGTAAAGTGTACAGGAAATCAAGCCGCCACGAATGGTGTGAATTTAGCATTTATGGATACGTTGGAAGAAGCTAAGTATCTTGTTGAATACATGAAGTCTCCTGAATTTGTTGATCAAGCCTTGAGTTTTTGCGGTGGCATGAGGAACATGACATTGGGTGCATTACAAAAAATTAATATGAAAAGTTATGATGTCAAACATATACAAACATCTGTTTGACCAAGAATACATGAGCGGCGTAGATCGCGGCCAATCTAGGATTAAATCCAATGGTGAGTTTTTCACTCCTACTCCCCTAGTAGAACAAATACTAGATAATATGGATGCAAAATTATTTTTTGATCCAGAGGCAACGTTTTTAGATAATAGTTGCGGTGACGGCCAGTTTCTTGCTAGTGTACTTTATCGAAAGTTAACCAACGAAATTGATTTCGAAACTGCACTTTCGACAGTCTACGGCGTTGACCTAATGCAGGACAATGTAGACCTTTGCAGAGAACGATTGCTGTGCGGTAGAGAAGACTTGAGACACATCGTGGAACAGAATATCATCTGTGCTGATGCATTACGCTATCACTATAGGTTTGATGGCACAGATCCCTATGAAACCCAGCAAGATCGGCACTTCAACAATTTATTTGATTTAGCCTAAGTTAGTGGGCACTAACATAGCGGTTCCAGCCCGGTTGACCAGAAATTGCTCTTTTTGCTATAATATGGGTATAGTAAAAACCAAGGAGCGATGATGAAACTGGACCTTTGGACTCAATTCAATCTCAGCAGAGAAGATCAGCAGTTCTTTGACGCATTCGCCAGTCCTGGCTCAGAGGCCAGCATCGTCAAAAACGTGCCTATGGGTGCCCTGGATCAAGCCCGTGCGGTGATCCGCAGGATGGAACGACTCAGTGGCCGCCGGACCTATGTGATGTATCGTGGCCGCAAAAACCGCTATCACGGTCAGGCCACTACCTGGAAGCAAGATGCTGATCGTTTTTCAGTGTATTTTAGGTAAGTGAGCACTAACTTAGCGGCTACAGGGTGGTTGACCAGAAACGGTGATTTCGGTTATAATATGTGTACAGTGAAATAAAAGGAGCATGCATGAGCCTGACCAAAGATCTAGATACCAAGTCCGCAGGGCAGTATGCCTGGGCCGCGGCTCGCGATGCCCAGCGGTACAGTGATCAGTGCCGTGTGCTGTATTCGGGACAGAAACGTGCCCGTATCGAAACCTTCCTCAGTCTGGTGCAGATGGCCTATACCCAGGTACGCGATGAACCCACTTATCGCAAGACCTTTGCCACGATCAAGATAGACAAAAAAGGTCTGGTGCGTGATCGCCGCATGGCTAGAGAAATCGAAACCATCTGCCAAGAGCGTGGCTATGAAAGCCGCAACACACCTCAGGGCCGTATTTTCCGGATTCCAGCCTAAGGTTGACCAGAAAACACCATTTGGGTTATAATATGCTTATCGTGAAAATTTGGAGTGACTCATGTACAGATCTTACTACCACGCAATGACACCCAGGACTCGTAGGCCTCGCCAACAGCACACTGACATCGTGGTCAGTGCTGAACAGGTCTGGGGTGCCGCGGCCTATGCTGATCGCGTCAACGGTGGCGAGTATCGCAAAGAGCCCGAATACCGTGTGGCCGAAGATGGTCGTATCACTGACGAAGTGGTGCGACAAGCCAACAAGATCCACATGTGGAACGCCATCACAGACGCCAGCCGCATCACTCCACCGGACATGGAAACAGGTCGCTTGGCCCTGGACTATGTTCGCAAGAGTTTGGTGATCAAGGGTCTGAAAGGCAACATGAGCGAGTTTGATCAAGCCCTGAGCCATGTGGTAGAGATGGAGCAGTTCTTGACCGGTGCAGATCGTTACGAGATCGCACTCGTCACCAGCCAGATCCGTGCCTGGAGAGAAGGCACCAGGATGGAAGCCGTGCTAGCGGATGTGGATCGTACTCCAGTGGCCGCCATAGGTGAGCGAGTGCAACTTGATGTGGAGATCGTCAAGGCAGTGTACAGCACCAATTACAATGTGTACTTCATCACTGCCAAGACTGATCACAACCAGATGGTGTTCTTCAGTTATCGTGAGAAATTACCCGTGGGTGATCGCCGTGAGATCAAAGGTGCGGTCAAGGCACATCGTGCCGATGCCACCCAACTCAATCGTGTGAGGATCGTATGAAACCAATTTGTCCCGCATGTGATACACCCATGGTAGCCCGATATTTTGTTGGCTATTACGAAGACTTCGCTTTTTGGCAGTGCAAGTGTGAAATCATTCCCAATTCCACTATCAAGGCAGGTAGTTTCACGTATGTCAAAGATGGTATTCCTTCTGAAGATTTTGTTGGAGTTGAGGCGTGAGTGATACCATCGCCTTGATGTGGGACTGCAACGGACTTGAATCCGCGGTCAATGTTTCTGACATCAACAGGAAACGAGTCTGGGCTGTACTCAAAGGCGAAGATGCCAGCAAGATTCCCGTGGAACCAAATCTCATGCACTGGCGTCTCCGTGCCCAGGCCAACAGCCAGAGGCACTATGAGATCTACATCGTTGAAGTGGATGAGGGAGTGACCACGATTGACATCGTGCAGGCCTTTCACGATGCTCCGCAGCAGATGGCTGATACCGTGAGACGCATTGGACATCGTTTTTATTCAGACCGTAGAGACGAAAAGGAAGTGAGGATAATCTAATGGGATTAGACATGTATGCCTACGCCGCAGAGCGTGCAGGCCAGCAAAAAGAATTCTGGGACACAGCCGAGATGGCCTCGGGCAGTGGCGAGTATGTGAGCCGCACGGTGCAGCGACCCAGAGAGATCGCTTACTGGCGAAAGCATCCTAACCTGCATGGCTGGTTCCAGGCCGAGTGGGAGAGTGAGGGCAATTCGGGTTCGTTCAACGGTGATGAATTGGAGATCACCTGGGACATGCTGGAACGCCTCGAGTACGATGTGATCAATGGTGAACTGCCCGAGACCAAAGGATTCTTCTTCGGCAATCCTGCTGATGCGGAATACTACAAGGATGATCTGGAGTTTATCAAAAACGCCCGTACAGAATTGTTTATGGGACTGAAAGTTTTTTACAACTCAAGTTGGTAAAGGAGCCACGATGAGAAATTTGATAGTTGGTTTTGTTTTGGGACTGGTAGTGGCCACCGTGGGATTCTCCGGTGTGGCTCGACTGTTGGACAAGGGTGTTGAGACCATCAAGACCCAGAGCCAGGAGTTGGCCAAATGAGTGCCCAGTTTGATCTTGAACAGGACATCCTGCGATGTTGGAATGTCACTGATGACATCGGTGAGGTCCTGGACGATCTGGAATCGGGCGTGATCGAGATCCATGAAGCCGCAGAGGTACTTAGAGCCTATCAACGGGTGTATCAACGGCGTTTTGATCGCTGTTTCCGCAGTTTCGAACAGCACACCCGCGAGGTATGGCAACTGCGTAATCAAGTGCAGGATGCCCAATCCAATTTGGATCAACCCCTTAGACCCAGTGCCGGTATGGGCAAAAAAGTTAAATCCAAACAGCAAAAAGAGGTTGACCATTAAATTCCTTTTTGCTATAATAAGGATATGCTAAGAAATTGGCATATTTCGAAATGCAGTTTAAACTTCTCAACTTAGGCAATTACTACGAAAGGCAACAACATTATGGCACAAGCAGAAAAGATGTTTACAGTAGCAGGTACCGCAACACAGAATGGTATCACCAAGGCACGTTTCGCCAACGACATGGTGGCTCGTGTGAAGATCCTGACCAAGAACAACTGCACCAACATTAACTTGGTTGAACTTCCCCGGCCCATGACCAAGTTAGAGGCCCTGCAGTATTTGGCCGACACAGGCAACTTCTCTGGTGATGCGGCCTACGCCATCGCCAACAAGACTGCAGAAAAGACCAAGGTGGCCAAGCGTGCCGAGATCCGTGTGGCTGTGAAGCCCGCCAAGGTCAAGGCCACAGCCAAGGCCAGTACCAAAGTCGAAGCCTAATCCGCTTCTGCTTTCAAGCAAAGGGCCTCCGGGCCCTTTTTGTTTGGCCGGGCATTCTGGATTAAATATCCACATGCTCAATGACGATCAATTAGAAGATGCTGTGCGTGATCTCATCATGGATATCTGCGAAGTCATGCTTCGCCGAGGCTATGATGTTGTCAGCGTGGGTGCTATGATGCGACTGGTTGGAGTCACGGAAGAACGAGCCCAGCAACACGACCAAGAATTTTTCGCCTTGGATGCAGAATTCCAGGCCCTGATAGATGCCAGAAAGAATCCACCGCCAAAGAAAACACCCGCAGGCGTGACCTTACATTAAATGACCATCAGTAATTTCCGGGCCTCCGAGCCCATGTACATTGTGATCGTGCGAGATAAAAACGCGGAACAACAACTCAAGACCTGGGCACGTGAAGCCAACTGCCAGGTCACCATAGAGTCAAACCGCATGAAGATATTCGAACACCGCAGCCTCAGCATGTTGCAGATGTCCTGGTCGCATGGTTGGGACAATGTTGTAATCTGGGATACCTGGAACAAACGCCACATCGACGTGCTGTGATACAACGCACACGTGATTTCTGGAGTGCCAGTTTCCGGTCTGATCCCTGGGCCTTTGCATTGGAGATGACTTCGTTTGGATTTACTGTGGTGGCTTCATTCATGATGGCGTTTACCGCAGCCCAACCGGATCTCAGGATAATCTATCCTATATTTTTCGTGGGCAGTGCAGCCGGTTGCTGGGCTTATGTTCGCCGTGGTTTGGCTTGGCCTGTCATGCTCACAGCCTATTTCATGTTGGTGAACGTGTATGGCTTTGGGCGTGCGGTATTTTGGTGGTAGAGAACCTTGACACACCCTTGTAAATAGTATAAAATACATACATGCCCAAGCAAGAATTCACCGTTGATCAAGCCATGTACATGGCCGGAGTGGATCAGGACGATGATCCCTGGGTGCGAGACGTCAAGTTCGCAGCCTGGGTGAAATCGGTGAAGGCCAGGGTGGTAGAAAGCCGGGACCAAGTGGATCCTTCGGACTCAGCAGTAGAAGTACTCATCATAAAAGGAAAATAACATGTCAGCAAATCACGATGCAATCAAGGCCGCGTTTGAAACATACATCGCGGAAAACGAAAAATTCGCAGTGAAAGGTGTGAAAGCCGCTGCCGCCCGTGCCCGCAAGGCCCTGCAGGAGATGTCAAAGGCCATCAAGGAACGGCGTAAAGAAATCACAGCAGAAAAAGAAGCCTTGGCGACCAAATGAAAATGCTACTGTTGCCCGTGCTGTTCGTGGCGGGGGCAGCCACTGCACAGGCCGATCAGGACTTGGCCACCAAGAACCAATGCATGGCGTGCCATGCCGTGGATAAAAAATTGGTTGGTCCATCTTATCGTGATGTGGCCAAGCGGTATGCAGGCAATCCTCAGGCACAGGATCTCTTGGCCCGGAGCATCAAGACCGGAGGTCAAGGCAAATGGGGAGCCATACCCATGCCTGCACAGACCAAGTTGAGCGAGGAAGATGCTCGGAAACTGGCTGCTTGGATATTGAATGTCAAATAGGGAGACAGCGATGCGTGTGTTGATCGTGTGTGGTATGATCATGCCTGTGATGGCCCTTGCCCAAAGCCTGAACTTTTCGGCTCCTGTGGTGCGTGTGGTCCCCATCTATCAGATGGTCACAGAAACCACCCAGAACTGCGTGACCGAAACTGTCACACCCACCCAGCGAGATGCTTCCGGTGCCATCATTGGTGCCATCGTGGGTGGTGTGGTGGGCAACCAAATTGGCAAAGGATCTGGACGAGACATCGCCACTGGAGTGGGCGTGATCGGTGGTGCCATAGTAGGAGATAACATGAAGAATAACCCCACCACCCAGCAACGGTGCACGCCGGTGCAGAGCACTCGCTCGGTGTCCGTGGGTTATGATGTCACCTGGGAGTTCCAGGGACAGCAGATCACGCAACGCATGTCTCGCGATCCTGGCAGCACGGTTTCTGTGACCGTGACCGCACGATGATGGATCTGGCAGAAAATCTACCCCCGCCCTGTGGATGCGGTCGATCAGCCACAGGGTTTTGTACCGGGCTGCATGCTCTCTCTGACGAAGAATGGGATGCCCGTGTTTTCGACGAAGCGTTTATCAACGAGGAGAAACAAATCAATGAACACAAGTCTATCAGCAGCTGAAAGTTTGAACACCGCGGTGGCCGGTGTTCTGGGCCGCATGGCCGGAGGTATCTTTGCCACTTTGGTATTGGCCGCCATGGTCAACGCCCTGGGTCTAGTGCCTGTGTTGTTTTCGGGTATCCTGGGCTATATCATAATATTCGCACCCTTGGCCATGAGCCTGTTCCTGATGTGGAAAGGCAACGATCTCACCGAACAAGGTATCAAACTGTGGTTCTTTGCTTTTGCAGCAGCCATGGGCGTGAGCCTGAGCATGTTGTTTGCTGTGTTCACATCAGCGTCGATCGCACAGGCCTTGGTTGGAACCACGGTGAGTTTTTCGGCCTTGGCCGCATGGGGATATTTCACCAAAAGAGATATCTCAGGATGGGGACCATTCCTGTTTGCAGGTGTGATCGGTCTCATTATCGCCAGTGTAGTGGGCATCTTCGTAGAATCCACTGCCCTGCAGATGACTATCAATGTGTTGACCATCTTGATCTTCCTGGGACTCACTGCCTATGACATGAATCGCATCAGAGACATGTTCTGGAACGCATCAGAAAGTGACATCGGTCGCATGCAATGGTTTGGTGCCTTGAGCCTGTACATCAACTTCATCAACATCTTTGTCAGCATGTTGCAGTTGTTTGGCAATCGAGAGTGAAAGTCACGCTCACAGTCGAGTATGATGAAGAAACTGGAGATCATTATCTCCAGTTCTCTGATAAAATGTTGGCCCAATTGGGGTGGCAAATAGGTGATGAATTGGCATGGATTGACAACAAGGATGGATCATGGACACTTACACAGCAGATACCTACACCGTAGACCTCATGAACATTTCCAGCACAGGAGTGACCTGGGATGCCAACTACGGTGCTGTTCCTCCAGTTACTATCACAAACTTGAACGGTTCCAACACTACCTGGGCACCCACAAACGGCAAGATCGCCTTGAAGGGCGAAGATGCTGACATTGAAATCAATGGTCGCAGCCTCATGCAGATCCTGGATGGTCTTGAACAAAGGTTGGGTCTGCTGAAATGCCGAGAAGACCTCGAAGCAGACTGGTCGGAGCTGAAAGCCCTGGGCAATCAGTACCGTGCCATGGTCAAGAACATTGAGGAAAAAACCAAAATGTGGAATACACTGAAATCATGACTCCTAAAAAACGCATCAATCATATAACACGGTGGATCAAGAGTTACGCCACTAAAAACAAGATAGACACTTTGGTGGTGGGTGTATCCGGCGGCATCGATTCAGCAGTGGTATCCACGCTGTGTGCCCGCACAGGACTGTATGTCATCGCTGTGAGCATGCCCATCCGCCAGAGTGCTCACACGCATGACCTCAGTGTGCGTCATGGTGAATGGTTGAAAGATAACTTTGAACTGGTGGATCATTACACCATAGATCTCACGCCCACATTTGAACAGTTTGAACATGCAACTCGTGTGTTCAGCGATGAACTGGCCTATGCCAACAGCCGAGCAAGATTACGCATGGCCACACTGTATCAACTGGCCCAGGCCAACTCGGGCATCGTTGTTGGCACAGGCAACAAGGTCGAAGACTTTGGTGTGGGCTTCTTTACCAAGTACGGCGACGGTGGCGTGGACATCAGCCCCATCGGCGATTGCATGAAGACTGAAGTGTGGGCTATGGGTCGCGAACTGGGCGTCATGCCGGAAATCATAGATGCCGCTCCCACAGATGGTTTATGGGAAGATGGACGCACCGACGAGGATCAACTGGGTATGACCTATGCTGAACTTGAACAGGCCATGCGATTGGATTTGTTGGATGGTGTCAGAAAATTAGATAGCAAAGAAAAGTCTCGACTGAAACGCTATCGCGAGATCCGTGCTCGCAATCTGCATAAGATGCAGCCCATCCCGGTCTGTGTCATACCCAAGGAATAGCATGGCCTATGTAGTTACTGAATCCTGTGTAAACTGCAGGTACACTGATTGTATTGATGTATGTCCAGTTGACTGCTTTCGTCTAGGACCAAACTTCCTGGTGATAGATCCTGTGGAATGCATAGACTGTGCGGTGTGTGTGCCTGAATGTCCTGTGAACGCGATCTATGCCGAAGAAGATGTTCCGGATGATCAGCGAGACTACATCCAGATCAATCGAGAACTGGCCCAGACCTGGCCTGTGATCACTAAATCCATTCCTGCCCTGCCCGATGCTGATGTCTGGGCTGAAAAACTGCCCAAAACACAGCTTCTGGATCGTGGTTGACCAATAAACACCATTCTGCTATAATAGTGGTATTGTGTCCAATCAAGGAGATAATATGCCTAAACTGTCCAGGATGGAACGTAAGTTAATTAACCAGGCCATGATGAATGACCAACTCAAGAACTATTTTAACACGGAAAAAGGCCGCGGGCCACGCGGTGCTCGACTGAGCAAATACTTGAAAGAAGAACAAGCCCTCAACAGTCTCCAGGAAAAAGGCATGGTCTATCGGATAGATCGGAGATCGTGGGAAGAGACTGTGGGTCGCTATAGGGCCTATGGTACCCAGTACGTCTACCAGTTGAATTTGGATTGGTTTGACATTAGCCTGAGATCCTCTCCCATCGCTAGTCGTGGGTTGTAGAAGGCAGACAATGACCATGGATCTTTCGACTTCTGTTGATGTGATACAATGTTTCGCCCGCGATCAAGGCATCACTGTGTTAGAAGCCTTGGAGAGGTTGGATGAACTGTGCCACCAGGACTGGATCAACTCCCTGCCCGGTGCTCCCACAGGGCTTCCTAGACAGGCCACCGATGAGCAAGATCAAGCCCTGTGGGCTTTCTGTAGAAATCGCCGACTCTGGATCCAGCAAGCCCAATCCATGTCAGTAGACCTAGAAGGATTCTCACTATGACCATGCATCTTGAAGGACCTTGGCTGACCACCACGGGCCGGATACGATCAAAGCGTCGCAAGTTCGCATCCGCAGAGGCAGCGGCCCGTGATCGCGAACTCCGTGCCGAGTGGCAACAACGGCAACAGGAATGGGCCAAGGTCACACCACACTTTGCCACCCAACCCAACCAGGCTGTGCTGTTGACTGCTCCGCGGATCTCTCCACAGTATCCTCCGGGTCGCGAACCGCAGGAGATACCCAGCCGTCCGGACACTCCGGGTGCAGTGGCCGCACGAGCACCGGACAAGGTCTACACAGGCACCAAGATCAAGGGCATTGGCACCATGCACAAATCCAACGCTGTGCCAGTGTTCAGTGATGATGAAGCACGTGAAATTTCAAGCATGAGGAGATGACAATGAAATCGTTCGTATTCGTACTAGCCCTTATGGGATCAGGTAA
>Ga0247834_1005772_pt1 | contig 14405 bp, 7 predicted proteins | sample LaCruzMarch2015__8_FD_187118 | JGI IMG/M metagenome (GOLD analysis project Ga0247834, IMG submission 187118) | Freshwater microbial communities from meromictic Lake La Cruz, Castile-La Mancha, Spain - LaCruzMarch2015_12m | ecosystem: Environmental > Aquatic > Freshwater > Lake | place: Spain... | reverse complement strand
CCGTTGGCGGTAGAAAATGAGATTGCCCCAGCACTAGCTGAAGTGCCAGACTCCCCAAGCGATCGCGTAAGTGTGGTTGAGTTAATGAGCGAGATATCACCATTGGAGCTAGAGAAAGAGACAATTCCTCCGTTTCCAGCATTGCCAGAGATTGATTGGGAGTAAGAGCTTAAATTAGAATTAACGAGAGAGATATTACCGTCAGATGCTGATAGGGCGATCGCACCTCCATTTTTAGGATCGTTGCCGAAGATTGAAAACGAATATGATTCTAAGGATGAGTTAGTTAGTGAGATATTACCATTGACAGCAGAAAAGGAAATCGCTCCACCATTGCCCGTATTAGCGAAAACAAATGAAGAGGATGATAAGAATGAATCAGTTAATGAGATATCACCATTAACGGTAGAAAAGGAAATTGTGCCGCCATTTCCAGCATTCTCAAAGACAGAAGCAGATGATCGTAGAGCAGCATTGACGATCGCAATATCACCGCGCCCATCCACACGAATATCGCCGCCATTTGCTCTAAACAAACTAGTGCTGGTATTAATATCCCTAGTTGAGATAGTTCCTGTTAATGTATTGGGAAAAAACTGGTTAGTCAGCAATACCAATCCATTGGGCTGCAATATCAGAACATTGCCATTGATCGTAATATTGGCATTAGTGGGATTCTCAGCATTGATGGGATCTATGTTTGGTGACTCGAAAGTTCCAAGAACCTGATTAAGTGACAAACCTCCTAGCTGCGACCAATCCACACCCGCCCTGACATCCAAAGTCGCCTGTTGACTGCCATCAATTGTTATAGAAGGGGAACTTGAAGCACCTCTATAAGTTGCGAGATCGGCATAGGTCTTCGCGGCATTAAATAGAGTTGAATTATCTGGGTTAATTGTTGTCGCAATATCGCCAGTACTCTCAATCGTGACATTACCAAGCGTCACGCTTCCCCCTGCCAGAATATGCAGTGATGCGCCTGTATAGTCTCCTAACTCAACATCACCATTCGCCAAAATCACAGGATCGTTAGGGCTAATTAAATTCCCTAAACTTCCATTCAGCTTTTCAATTTTTAAGTTCTTACCCACATAAAAATGAGCATCGCCGATTACAGGATTTGGCGATCGCAACATCATATTGCCACCAGAGAACAAACCACTGTGTTTATGATTCAGGGCAAAAATATCGACTAATTGGTTCCCCTGAATTAATAAATCGCGCCCTGCCAAAGCGCCAAAAGGACTAGTAGCAGTATCACGAATCTTAACCGAGTCCTGAGCTTGCAGCGTCAAATCTCTTCCTGCTTGTAAAGTCCCCTGCAAATCCAACTTATCCGCATTTAAAACTAAATCTTGCCCCGCAGCGAGATTGCCTCGATTGCTAATCGTTGCTCCAGTATTACTTTTGCCATACTGCAAACCCAGAGGCACATTCACATTTAACAAGGGCGGTGCTTGCGGATTAGTCGCACTAAACTCACTACCATCAGGAAACTTAAAACTATTAGCCGTACTCGCTCCAAACGTACCACCAACTTCTAATTTTGCATCTTTCCCAAACACAATTCCATTGGGATTAATTAAATAAAGATTAGTCGTACCATTAGCTTTGATTAATCCATCAATATTCGAGATATTCGAGCCAGTCACACGCGAAATCGCATTGACCGTTGTTGGTGCAGTATCAAAATGCGCCGTATTGCTAGTCGGGACTGAAAAATCGCGGAAACTATGAAATTGGGTTGCGCCAACCTCTGTGCCACCTGTGATCGTAAAGGTTTTATTGACACTATTAAAATTTACTGAAGTATTGATTGGAAGGGTATTGTCTGGCGCGATCGCATTTTGGGCGAAACCTGCTTGAGAGAAAAGGCTAAGGCTAGTTATAGAAAAAGCTGAAGCGATCGCCGTGACTTTTAGCTTGCTTATACTCATGCTTTATCTTACGCAATACGAATATTTGTACCATTATTGCTGCGAGTATAACATTGGATAACAATTAAAAAAGCACCAAAATTACTGATATTGATTGGCTCAATAAGTAGCTACTCCCCCCAAGAACTAGCGGTGCGGCACTTCGCGCCGCTAGTTCTTATCTCAAAATCCAGTGAAAACAAGATTGAAATACAACCCATTTTCTTGGGCAGTATTCCGACTATTTGGCACAGAGATTAAAGGAATGCCATAGTCGAGTCGCAGATCTAAACTATTGCCAACCCGCCAACGTAAACCCAAACCAGTGCCTAGCAAGGTATTAGAACTGGAATTTGCTTGTCCGGAGCTATTCCATACGGCGGCAGCATCAATAAATGGCACGATTTGCAATAATCCTTCCCATTCAGGAATACGCAAGATGGGAATTCTTAATTCTGCGGATAAATTCAAGCCATTATCCCCTAGTAACACATCCTGCCGATAGCCGCGCAAAGTATCCTGTCCACCAAACCCGATCTGCTCCGATGGCAAAAGGGGGCGATCGCTAAATTGCAAATCCCCACGCAATAGCAAAAAAGTATCAGGCGCAAGTAAGCTCACATACTGCGATTGTCCCCGCCATGACACAAAGCGACTATCAGGAAAACTCGCGTTTACGTTAGAGCCGAATACGCCGCCTAGCCCTATACTAAACTGCGATCGCAGAGAAAGCACGGACTGACTAGAGCGCTGTGTAAATTCTTGAAAAGCGCGTAAAACCGCAACCTTAGTCACACCATTGGCATCGGCTCCTGCGGACAATGGGAAGGGAATTTTTAATAAGCTTGTGAGACTTTCGCGATAGGCAGCCGTGAAACCGATCGCCGATTCTTGACTGGGGGTTTGCTCGATGGGTTGCCGAAAAGTAAGCTCGTAGGAAGTGGAATTTGCATAGATATCCAAGGTGTTAAAGGGCGTTTCAATGACGTTGCTATTGCTATTATTAAAGACAAATGCGATCGTGCCATTGTAAGGATTAATGGGTAATGTATAACCAATGTCATAGGAATTACTGCCATCGGTGTTGCTATATGCCAAATTGAGAGTATCCCCTAATCCCGTTAAATTTGCTTCACTAACTTGGACTTTGCGGCGCAACGAACCCACACTAGGCGCACGATTATTATCTAGCGAGATCTGTCCATTTAAAGACTTTGCTTCACTAATCTGCACTTCCAGAATATTCTGCCCATCGCGAGATCCTGCGGATAGCTCTGCGGATATACTGGCAATTAAGGGATTGATTTGGAGAACTTGTAATGCTTGAATTAGGCGATCGCGATTAAGGGGTGCGCCTGTGGCAATATTCATCCGCGATCGCACATAGTCTGGATGCAATCGCTCAGTTCCAGCAACTTTTATTTCTTCTAGTCCACCTTCAATTACTTGAATTTTGACGACCCCATTCTCTAAATCCTGTGGAGGAATGAATGCACCAGAGGTAATATATCCTTTGCTAACATACAAATCTGTAATTAGCGATCGGGCTTGGAGCAGTTCTGAAAAAGAAATTGGGCGATTGGTGAAGGGAAGTAGAACTTGATCGAGTTCTGCTTGAGAAAATATGGTACTGCCTAAAACCTCAAATTGTCTAACCGTAATCGTTCCTGTGACAGGGGTTTGGTTTTGTGGTGAGCTAGGCTGGGGTGATGGCTTTAGTAAATCGTCGGGTAAAGGAAGCGGTCTTGGCGTTGGGACTGGTGGTGATGTCGCAGGCGATCGCAACGATGGCGTAATAATTTGTGGTGTTATAGAGTTAGCTCGATTTTGCGCCAATATTCTCAAAGTAAAGGCAAAGTAGCCAACCGCTCCCAAGCTTAAATTAATAATTAGCCCTGAGATTTTCAATCGTCGCCAATTATTCGCCATCAGTGTATATGCTTACATAACTGCAATGTCAATACTACAGCAATTGCCGAAAGCTTTTTGCCGAACAATTTTGTCAGTCAACTAGGTGCAGGATTTACCGTTTGCATTAGTTAAGTCATTTACAGCAACACATAAAATGACTAGTTATTGTATGCTTATCAACTTAAACAATCTCACCTGCATCTTGGTATCATGCTTGATCGCGCATCGGTAACAGCAGCTATTTCTCTATGCCCTGAAGAAGCAGTTTGCTATCTAGCAAGGGTTTATAGCACTTTAGTTGTTTTTGACCCGCCAGAATTTATCAAAACTGTCATCGATAGTCGGGTGCTAATCCATTCCCTTGGTTATCCAGACAGTCCCGATGCTGCCTATACTTGTCGGCAGTTAATGGATGAGTTTGGCTTTGATACTGATACTTTTCCTGCTTTTGCTTTACAAGGATTAGCAACGATCGCTGCAATTTTTCCCTGCGATCGCCAAGATATCCATGTTGATCTGGAGTTAGATCAGCAGTTTGATATTGCGCCAACCAGCTTGATCGATATACAAACACGCATTGATCAAAAAGGGCAAACACCTTGGTTAGTGCAACTCAAGGATACTTACTTTTTGCAAGAGCCAATTTATGATGTGCTGCCACCCATGAATGTCATTACAGGGGATATGTGGCTACCACAGCATCTTGGTCATGCTGAAGATTTTCAACAGGCGCTGAGTCGCGACATTTTGCGCGATCGCCTCTGTGGTAACTTATAGCGATTTGCAATAGTTAGGTTTGTGTCTTTATGGATTGTGTCTTTATGGATATTTATGCTAGAGCATCTCAAGGTGGCGATCGTTCATGAGTGGTTTGTAAATTATGCTGGCTCCGAGAGAGTCGTAGAGCAGATTTTGCAATTGCTGCCCCATGCCGATCTGTTTGCAGTAGTGGACTTTTTAGAGCAGCGTCAACGCCATTTTATTCAACACAAACAGGTACAAACCACATTTATTCAAAAGTTACCCTTTGCAAAAACTAAATTTCGGCAATATTTGCCCCTCATGCCTCTAGCGATCGAGCAGCTTGATTTGTCTGCCTACGATCTGGTTATCTCTAGCTCCCATGCGGTGGCTAAAGGCGTATTGACTGCGCCCCATCAACTGCACATTGCTTACGTCCATTCGCCCATGCGCTATGCGTGGGACTTGCAACACCAATATCTGCGCGAAGCAAATCTGACTAAGGGGCTGAAGGGATGGTTAGCGCGATGGATTTTGCACCAGTTAAGGATTTGGGATAGCCGCACTGCCAATGGGGTGGATCTATTTATTGCCAATTCCACGTTCATTGCCCGCCGCATCTATAAGGTCTATCGGCGATCGGCGCAAGTGATTTATCCACCCGTGGAAATTGCCGCCCTTGATGGGACAGTAAGGGAAGATTTTTATTTGACGGCTTCACGGTTAGTTCCTTACAAGCGGGTTGATTTGATTGTGGAGGCATTTTTGGAAATGGGCGATCGCCGCTTGGTGGTCATTGGCGAAGGAGAACAGATGACGCGGTTAAAGGCTATGGCAGCCAAAAGCACTTCCAACAACATTCAATTTTTGGGCTATCAATCGACTGCGGTTTTGCGTGATTATGGGCGTAGGGCGCGGGCATTTGTGTTTGCGGCGGAGGAAGACTTCGGGATTATGCCTGTGGAAATGCAGAGCTTAGGTACACCGATAATTGCCTATGGGCGCGGTGGGATTTGCGACTCGGTGGTGGCACAGGGCGATCGCCCCACGGGATGTTTTTTTGCTGAGCAGACTGTGGCGAGTTTGAGGTTGGCGGTGCTAGAGTTTGAGCATGGTGGCGATCGCTTCTTACCTGAGCATTGCCATGAACGAGCATCGCGCTTCTCATCAGTACGATTTCGTCAAGAGTTTGCCGATTTACTACAGCAGGCTTGGCAAGACTTTTATGAATTTAAAATTTGAAAGCTTTACGGATCGCTGTACGCTACTATTTTGTTGTGATTGGTTGTGATTTGTTGTGAAATATCAGAGAGTCCGAGTATGCAATTAAAAAATGTGGTTCAGCCCTTTGGAGAAGTCAATGTCTATCCCAGAAATAATGGTGATATTGATATTGTTGCAACGATCTTGATGGTTCCCGACATTGAGGGGGCGCGGGTCGGCTTAGCCCTAGATGGTTCGGCATCCATGAAAAAAATGTATGGCATCAGTGGCGTAGTTAGTAGCTTCTTTGCTAGTGCAGCCATTACCCCTAATGTGGTGGAGCCAGTGGCAAGGGTGATGGTCAAATATCTTGCCAACTTTGCGGCAACAGGGCAGGTCGATCTGATTAATTGGGCTTGTGGTGCAGCAGGTGAATTGATTGAAGACTTAGGCAGCTTTAGTGGTGAGGAGATCGAGCAGTTTGCCATTAAAGGGCCGAAAATTCCTTGGGGTACGGGTACAAAGCTACTGCCCCCTCTGCAATATTTCATCAATAAGTATAAAGATATGCCAGCGATCGGGGTCAAACAACCTGCGGCAATTTGTCTGATTATCACCGATGGCATCATTGAAGACTTGGAAGAGGTTAAAGAATATTGCTTTAAATATGCCTTAGAAATTGCTGACAATACCAAGCCATTTATTAAACTTTTGCTAATCGGTGTGGGCAAAGAAATTGATGAGCAGCAATTGGAAGAATTGGACAATATGTTTGAAGGCAGCTTTGTCAAAGATGCCGCAGGGCGTGATGTTGACCTTTGGGATTATCAAGTGGCTGATGATATTCAAATCTTGGAGCAGATCTTTAAAGAATTTGTCTCCGTGGAAACAATTGTCACTCAATATGGACGTATTCTCAATCAAGCGGGTACAGTTTGTGAAGAATATAACTTTGGTGTACCAGCACTGATGCGCTTCAAGCTACCTGCGGGTTCAACATCCTTTACTTTAGAGTTTTCAGGTGGTAATGTCACCCAAGATATTTCTGAGGCTTTGCCACAGGAAGCAAATATTGCTCCCATTCAGAAATCTGAACAATGGCAAGATGTTGTTGATTTTAACTAAGGTTTTTCAAAACTATTTGCAAAACTAAAAGTGGCATCGCCATTTTTAGTTTTGTTAACAATTGTCATGGCTAACGAACATAACCCTGAGACTGACGAGTGAGAGATAAATCTAATGGATGAGATCACTGATATAAATAGGGAGAGAATTATAGAATCACATCTGCAAGAGCGCAAATGGCAAATACCTGCCAACCAAGTTGCGGCTGAATTTGGTGAGGTAAATGTTGCGAGAAATGTGGTTAGTGGTGAGCGGCTAGTTTGTGATGTGCAACTAACGATCGCTATGGAGCCGCAGGGACAGTTTGCCGAAGGATGGCGCACAGGACTTGCCCTCGATGGCAGTGCGTCAATGAAACGTGCCTATGGTCGCAAGGTGGAGGCGCGGGTCGATCCTGCATTATTGACTGACTATATCAAGCAGGGCAGATTAAGGTCTTATGTGGAGGATGGCGAACCGATCAGGCGCATTGAACGGGAGGCTTTTGCCGAAATGCAGGCACAGGGCTATGAGATTAACTATACTGCCAATTTGTTGCAGCCCTTAGTGCAGGACTTTACGGCTTATTTGGCGGGTAGTGTGGATGGTATAGGTAAGACGGCGCTGATCTATTGGGGTTGTGGTAAGGGGGACGAAGTTCAGGTATTGGGGGAGTTTGATGCTGGGGGCTGTCAGCAGTTGACGATCGCTGGACCTGCAACGGTGGCATTGGGAAAAAGTACCAACCTATTACCTGCGATCGCCTATTTTAGTGAGCAGTACCATCAAGCTAAGCGCGGAATGTTTATCTTTTTGACCGATGGCAGAATTGATGACCTAGCGGCAGTCAAAAACTATACGCGCCAACTCGCCCTCGAAATTGCGACAGGTAAAAGAAACTATCTCAAATTAATTTTGATTGGGGTGGGGAATGATGTTGATCGCTATCAGTTGCAGGAGCTAGATGATTTTGATACGGGTTTAGATATTGATATTTGGGATTATAAAATTGCCAATGAAATGACGAACCTATCCCAGATTTTTGCGGAGGTGGTCAATGAAAATCTGGTAATTGCGGAAGGTGGCAAAATCTATGACGATCGCGGCAACTGTGTGAAGTCCTATGGGCATGGTTTACCCGCCTATATTGATTTCACGATGGCGAATGATGCTCAATGGTTTGAATTGGAAGTCAATGGGCAGAGGATTCGCCAAAATATTGATATGGAGTCGGCGGCGATCGCCCCTTTGGCAAAGAAGACCTTAATGGATTTTGAACTGCAAGCGATCGCTAGTCGGGATCAAGCATTGTCAAGTTCTATTTCAAGTTCTATTTCAAGTTCCATTTCAAGTTCTATGGTTGACAACCATCAATCTACTAATGCCCCACAGGTATTAGTAACCGAACAATTGGAAGATAATGCGGGTCATCGATTGTTTAAGTATTGGAAATTGCTAGCGGCTTTGTTGATTGGGCTGGCTTTGTTAGGTACGGCGATCGCTTTTGGTATTTTGATGCAGCGATCGGATGATGCTAGTCCAGATTTCGGTACAGATCCTAATGCAAATTCTAATGCAAATCTCAATGCAGGTAAGCGTTTAGACGCTCCCATTGCTAAAACTGGTAATGACATTTCAAGTAGCGCTAAGTCAACAGACTCAAAATCAACAGACTCAAAATCAACAAACTCAAAATCAACAACCCAAAAACCAACAACCTCAAAATCAACAATCTCGAAATCAACAGCCCCAAAAAGTATCGATCAAAAATCTCCAACCCCACTGATCGCCACCCCAATTCCCACCGCTTCAATTCCCAAATCCAACCCAAATCCTTCGCGCATCTCATCGACCGCTTCAACTGCTAAACCCACCTCAATGCCAACCTCATTGCCCAATGATAATAACAGCAGTGCCTCAGTTACCTTGCCGATTACCGATCCTGACGTGGAAGCAATTATCTTTTTTGCGGCAGATGAGGCGATCGTTAGTGAAACAGAATCCTTAAAAATTGAACAATTTTGGCAAAAGATTCAAGGTAAAACGGGCATAATTAGCGTGAGTGGACATACCGATCGCACGGGTGAATATGCTTATAACCTCGATATATCTAAAGAACGTGCTAATGAGGTGGTGCGCTTATTGCGCGATCGCGGTGTGGATAGTAATTACAAAATTACTTTTGAGGCTTTGTCATGGTTGCAGCCTAAGGAGGCAAATACAAACCCTTCCCTCAACCGCCGCGTGGTAATTCAGTTTAAAGAGAACAGTCCTAAACAATAAATCATTTTGCAATCATCAGGCAATTACATAGTTCCCAAGATGAATTGTTCAGGAATAGCAACCCACACCCGAAATTGATGAGCATCAGGAATCACTAATACGCCCATGCCCATATCAACATCTCTACGGCATCCTGCGATCGCCTCATTGATAGAGCTATAGATTTTGTCAGCTACAAAGGTTTTGCCTAGAAAAATGATAGCTTCCTCAGTGCCAGCGATCGATTTGATCATGATTTTGCGAACTTGATTGAGGGAGTTGAGAATCATGGCTTTTGTCCTGTAAATCTAAATTTGTTAACTTTCTCTATGGTTATGAGTATTACTGATTCTTCGAGAGTGGGTTGCGATCGCACTGTGATTAACTTGGTGATGTTGCCCAAGAATTAGCGTGATCGAAATCACCAAGGGTGAATATTTACTGCTTTCGCGGTGAGGTGTCGCTCTGAAAATGCCTAGCCCATAGTCGTCTCCACCAGCAATGGGGCTGACAGGTCTTTGCGCTCAAACCAAAATTGCGACAAGGCTTGAATCGATAATTGCTTTAAAAATCAATACCACTATGACTGCTAAAGTTATGGGAACTCTTGCCAGCAAGATCGAGATAATTCACTTCAATTAATTTCTGAATTTCAGCTTTACGCTGCTTTTCTATTTGGATTTGCGCTTGGCAATGATGCCCAAAGGCAGGATCGGCGATCACATCCTTCGTTTTAAATAGGTCGAGCCAATGCTTTTCGCGCTTCTCACACATTACATATTGAATCTTGGCGATCGCCGTTCTCACCACCATTTGTGGACGCAGTAAGCCCACCCGCGAATTGTCATCTAGCCATAGCAAATGCTGTAACTGCTGCGATACATCAGAATTTTCGGCACAAATAATCTGTAATTGTTGAATTAGATGATCCTGATAGGGTTCTTCGGAGGCAAGGGAAGTCTTTTTTTGTTCAATGAGATTGAGAATCATCAGCCATAAATAGCGATGATTGGAAAGACTAAATTCAATGTCTTCTTCGAGAATCGCTTCATAAACATAGGCGCGATGTTGCGGGAAATGCAGATAGATTTGCAAAAGTTGAGATTCTGCGGTATGCAGGGCATTGGCGGCGGTACTGAGGGATGGCGCGGGTTTATTGCTCTGCCAGCGCGTGTTGCGGAGTTGGCGGCGCAAGTCCTGCTCTAGACGCAAAGCCAAATAGGAGTTACCTTGGGCGAGGCGCTGTGCCGAAGTATGGATATAGTGGGTACGAAAAAAGGAATCAACGGGCAGATTTACCAATAATTGCGCGATCGCTTGGCTACTTTTTTGAAAATGGTCAGCTTGATTGAGATCCTGCCCCGCCAGAATTTGCTCAATTTGCCAATCGAGAAATAGCGGCGCATTTTTGAGTAAATCACGATAGCTGTCGGCACTATGTTGTTTGAGATATTCATCGGCATCTTTGCCATCGGGGATCGTCAATACCCGCAACTGCACCGTGCCATCAAAAACTAATTCCTTAAAGCCCGCGATCGCCTTTTCTGCCGCCGTAATCCCCGCTTTGTCAGCATCAAAATTGAGAATTACATTTTTAGATTCTGTATAGCGCAATAGCTGCTTCATTTGTTCGCTATTGATGGCAATCCCCATCGTGGCGATCGCCTGACTGATCCCCGCTTGATGCAAAGCGATCGCATCAAAATAACCCTCCACCACCACCGCCTGATCGGATTTAGAAATAGCATCCCGCGCCTTATCCATACCAAACAAAACCGTGCCTTTACTAAATAAAGCGGTTTCAGGGGAATTGAGATATTTCGGCTCTTCATCTCCCAAAGAGCGCCCACCAAAGCCAATCACCCGCCCTCTGGTGTCATGAATGGGAATCATCAAGCGATCGCGAAATCGATCGTAAAAGCCATTCCCTGTTTTGCGCGGCACAATCAGCCCCGCTTCTTCCACTAAGGTAATGGGAATCTGCTTCTGTTGCACCAAATAGCCCATCAGAGTTTCCCAACCCGCAGGCGCATAGCCCAATTGGAACTTCTGGATCGTATCCTTGGACATCTGCCGCTTTTGGCTGAGATAAGCGAGGGCAGCTTGCCCCTGAGTGGCATAAAGGGCGTGCTGATAAAAGCTAGTAGTCAGCGCCATCACTTCATAGAGGCGATCACGATGGGATATTTGCCTTTGAATTTCCTGCGCCCTTTCAGGTTCCTCCGTCTTGATCGGCACATTGTAACGATTGGCGAGATCCAATACCACATCAGCAAAGGAGCGCTTATCGATTTCCATCAAAAACTTGACTGCCCCACCCTTTGCGCCGCAGTTAAAGCAGTTGTACATCTGCCGCGCAGGGCTGACGGTTAAAGCAGTAGGATTTGTGCCATTGTGAAAAGGGCAAGCCCCTCGAAAATTTGCACCACTTTTGCGTAGGACAACACGCTCAGACACGATATCTACGATGTCTGCCCTTTGACTCACTTGGTCAATAGTATCTTTGTGGAGATGAAATTGTGCAGACATAGCGATCGCCTAAGAACGCTAGATTGATTATAAGCCTTTCTGGTTGTAAAACATAGCGCTTGCCTTATTCAGTTTTTACAGCGCAAAGCGCTGTAAAATGCAGTAAAGACTCAAGAGGCTGTATCAGTACAATAACGCAACAATAGTATGAGCCGATCGCCAGCTTGATGGTGGCGTTTTTGCCAAGTATCAAGTTTCCGCGCCGATCGCAGCATGGACAGATCGACTCCAAGCATTTTCAGTTGTTTATCAATTTCCACCTGTAGAGAAATGCTAGGAACTGGAGATTGATTCTGTTCGTTAGCATTGACGATCGCTGCTTGGAAAAAATGCAAAATTTCCTCCAGCGATCGCGCCCATGCTTTAGCAACGGTTGGATCGTGGTCAGGATGATCGGCGATCGCCTGTTGTAGAGATGTCAGTTTTTGCTGCAAGGTTTGTAATGGCTCTGGGCTTGGGGAAACACTTTCAGAAATTAAAACAGAAATTAGAAAGGTCTTGATCTCATAGGCAGTGAACTGGGTCGTAAATGTTAAAAGTAATGTTAAAGGTTCTGAGGCAGTAATTACGACTGGAGCGATCTGACGTTCCATCAAATCGCATTCATAAATGCTAATAGAACTTAAGCTAGGAATGCTAATGGTCGTCTCTGTCGCTTTGCCAGTGGCTTCATACAAACGGATGATCCAACCCGATTGATCCTGCGATCGCTTCCATGCAGCAAGAATAATATTACTGGCTGAGATTTGCAAAAAGCTGTGGCTAGGCTGATCGGAAATATGGAAGGATGGTGCATATAAAGCGATGGGATTATTTAATTCCTGTGCTAACTGCACAATATTTTTAGAATTTTTGGGGTTTCTAGAATTGCCATCTTCCCAAACTAGATCTTCGTGCCATGCGCCCTGATGTGGTACTAAGCGGTAAGTAAATTCATGTTCACCGCGATCGCTGTTTGGACAAGCCCAATTGGGACTGCGAAGGATTGTGAGGCGCAGACAGTCAGGCTTGGCATCATAGCCATATTTACAGTCATTGAGAATGCTTAGCCCGATGGATTGATCCTCTGCCGATAGATCCGCCCAATATTGGGCAGGAACTTCCCATTTAGCTTGATCCTGCGAATTATTTAATGAGTTATTTAATGAATTACGGGGCAAATCATTTTGAATTGTGCGCCGCGAAATGGTTGCCATCGGAATCTCGTAAGTAGCTTCAGACGATCGCCAATTCACAGGGAATGCCACCTTCACCAATACATGATCCTCCTGCCAATCAACCCAACTTTTGACCGTAATAAATGGCTCAAAGGCGGATAATTGGATTTCTTGAGTGAATTTAGATTTTTGGAAGACTTTACTGATTTTGACTGTAATTAAGAATTGATGCTCATCGGTTGTAATGGATTGCATTGTGGCAGTTTCTAGCGGGTGTTGTTCATAGTGCGGGTCAATATTCCACGCATCCCAATACTGCCCTCGATCGCTAAAGAATTGCCAATCACTAGGCGATCGCAGAATTGGTATCGCATTTTCAGGCGATCGCTGATACCAAATTTGAGCGATATCACCACTGTGACGGCTAATTGCCAGTTTCAGAAAGTTATTCTCTAAGAAGAAATGATTGGCATCACTGGTCAAGCTTAGAGGCAGATTCGCGGTTACTGGTGGAACTTGGGCTAAATCGATAAAACCACAACTGGGGACAGTGAGCCAACGCAGGGTTTGATCGGGCATCTGCACCAGTTGCGATCGCTGCCAATTTAGGAAGTTCCAAGCCTGTACTGTTTCCTGTGTCTCTGGCTGGGATGACTCAGGTAAAATTTGATCGCAAATAGCCCTTACTTCCGCCCAAGTGCGATCGGCATCGACAAACACTTCAGGAATTGAAGTGCCTGGTAAAATATCATGGAATTGATTTAATAGCAGCCCTTGCCATGCGGTTTCTAGCTCAGGCATGGGATAGTCAATATTCGCAACTAGGGCAGCGATCGCGCTGTATTTTTCGGCGTTACCCAAGAGAATTTCCAACTGGCGATTTTGTCGTTTTTGGTCTGCCTTGGTGGTATATGTACCGCGATGAAATTCCAAATAAAGTTCATCTTGCCAAATGGGTAAAGATGGCGTATGGGAAGCACTTTCTGTCTTTAACTCCGATAGAAAACCTGCTAAAGTGCCAGCCTGCATAGAGAAGAACATCGACGAATCTGCCCAAGATCGCCCCTGATTGAGCATATCGGCGGTTGGTCCTCCCCCATGATCGCCAACGCCATAGAGCCATATTGTTTTGGAAATGCCATGCAATTCTTCCTGTCTAGCGAGATACTTGGCGATCGCCACAGGTTCAATGCCTTGACCGATCTCATTGCTAAAATAGGTCAAAATTTGACTACCATCCACACCTTCCCACCAAAAAATTTGATAGGGAAACCTATTGGTATCATTCCATAATAGTTTTTGCGTGACAAAGGCGGTAAACCCGCTTTTTGCAAGGATTTGGGGCATTTGCCAATGGAAGCCAAAGGTGTCAGGCAACCAAGCGACTTTCACCTCTTGATCGAATTTTTCCCGAAAATAGGCTTGTCCATAGAGAATTTGCCGAATCAGCGATTCACCACTGGGCAGATTGCCATCGGGTTCTACCCACATTCCGCCCATGAGTTCCCATTTACCCTCCGCCACCGCCTGTTGAATTTGCTGAAATAGTGCGGGATCTGCCTGTTCCATCCATTGATAG
>Ga0247834_1005771_pt1 | contig 14406 bp, 10 predicted proteins | sample LaCruzMarch2015__8_FD_187118 | JGI IMG/M metagenome (GOLD analysis project Ga0247834, IMG submission 187118) | Freshwater microbial communities from meromictic Lake La Cruz, Castile-La Mancha, Spain - LaCruzMarch2015_12m | ecosystem: Environmental > Aquatic > Freshwater > Lake | place: Spain... | reverse complement strand
CCATGATTTCACGGTTCAAACGGTGTTTACGTTCTTCGCGTTGGCGACGATCACGAAATTCGGTAGCGATGACTCAATCCTTTACGGAAAAAACTGCAAAAAGCAGCCCATCCATCTTTGTGCCCACAGGCCAAAGCTTGTGGCGAAACTCACCTTCAGGCTTTAGAAGCGATGTCGGCAGCAATGAGTTCAATGAACGCATCGATCGACATCACACCGAGGTCTTTGTTACCCCGGGCGCGCACAGCGACGGTACCTGCTGCCTTTTCCTTGTCGCCAGCGACAAGGATGTAAGGCAGCTTTTGCAACGAATGCTCTCGTATTTTATACGTGATTTTTTCGTTGCGCAGGTCCATTTGAACCCTAAGGCCTTGATTTGACACCGAATTTTGCAGTTTTGCAGCGATTTCACGACAGTAATCAGACTGTGCATCGGTGATGTTGAGCACCGACACCTGCAGCGGGGCAAGCCAAGTGGGCAAGGCGCCCGAGTGCTGCTCGATCAAAATACCGATGAAACGCTCCAAACTACCGACGATGGCACGGTGCAGCATGATGGGGCGATGACGCGAACCGTCCTCCCCTACAAACTCAGCATCTAAACGCTCAGGCATGTTGGGGTCAACTTGAATCGTGCCGCACTGCCATTCGCGTCCAATCGCGTCTTTCAAGGTGTATTCAATTTTGGGGCCATAAAACGCCCCCTCACCCGGCAAATACGAAAACTCGCAAGCCGAGGCACGCAAACCATCGGCCAATGCGGTTTCTGCTAAGTCCCAGCTTTCTTCCGAGCCAATGCGTTTTTCGGGCCGGGTGGAGAGCTTGTAGATGATGTCTGTAAAGCCAAAGTCTTTGTAGACGTTTTGCAGCAGTTTGGTGAAAGCGACCACTTCATCTTGAATTTGATCTTCGGTGCAAAAAATATGACCATCATCTTGGGTGAATGCTCGCACTCGCATGATGCCGTGCAAACCGCCCGAAGGCTCGTTGCGGTGGCACTGGCCAAACTCACCAAAACGCAATGGTAAATCGCGGTAGCTCTTGATGCCTTGCTTGAAAATGATGATGTGCCCCGGGCAATTCATTGGCTTCAAAGCGTAATCACGCTTTTCGGACTCGGTCACAAACATGTTCTCGCGGTATTTGTCCCAGTGCCCCGTTTTCTCCCACAGTTTTTGGTCCAAGATTTGCGGACCTTTGACTTCAAGGTAGCCGTTATCGCGGTAAACGCGCCGCATGTACTGCTCCACCTCTTGCCAAACTGTCCAACCCTTGGGATGCCAAAAAACAGTGCCTGGAGAATGCTCGTCGATATGGAACAAGTCCAACTCGCGCCCCAGCTTGCGGTGGTCTCGCTTTTCAGCTTCTTCCAGACGGGTAAGGTACTGCTGCAAGTCATCTTTACTGGCCCAAGCCGTGCCGTAGACACGCTGAAGCATCTCGTTTTTGCTGTCGCCACGCCAATAAGCACCGGCGACCTTCATGAGTTTGAAGTGTTTGAGCTTGCCGGTGTTGGGCACGTGCGGGCCGCGACACAGGTCTTCGAAATCGCCTTCGCGGTACAGGCTGACCGCTTGGTCGGCCGGAATGCTGCCAATGATTTCCGCTTTGTAATGCTCACCTATTGCCTTGAAGTGGGCCACCGCCTCATCGCGTGGCAATTCACGACGCATCACAGGCTCGTCTTTGGCGGCCAGCTCGGTCATGCGCTTTTCAATCGTGACCAGGTCCTCAGGCGTGAAGGGGCGACTGAAGGAAAAGTCGTAATAAAAGCCGTTTTCAATGACGGGACCGATCGTGACTTGCGCCTCAGGAAACAAGGCCTTGACCGCATAAGCCAACAAGTGTGCCGTGGAATGACGGATCAATTCGAGGCCTTCAGGGTCCTTGACGGTCACTATGGCCAATTGGGCATTAGCGGTCATGCTGAAGCTGGTGTCGACCAGCTGCCCATTGACCTTGCCACCCAAGGCTGCCTTGGCCAAGCCAGCGCCAATAGAGGCTGCCACTTCTGCCACGGTGACCGGGCCAGGAAATTCGCGCAATGAACCGTCGGGAAGCGTGATCTGAACCATGAAATTGAATACAAAAACGCGGTCAATGACCGCGCTGAATAAAGGGGAGAGGCGTCAACAAGCATTTATTTTCCCACAAATCCAAGCGGAAACAGGCTTGTTGGGCGCTTGGCGTCGGGCTCGGTGGGTCGGTGAAGACTGCAGCAGATCGCTGTGACATAAAAACCTTGAATGAAGTTGCCCATTTGTCAGGCGAATGTCGGCAGGCTTGGTTTAAAATGGTGGCTTCTCTTTTCATCCTGTAAAAACACACCACGATGACCATGCCTGAAGCACGCACCAAAATCATTTACACCCTGACGGATGAAGCGCCCCTGTTGGCCACCGCAGCCTTTCTGCCCATCGTTCGCACCTTCACTCAGCAGGCAGGCATTGAGGTCGAAACCAGCGACATCTCTCTGGCTGGCCGTATCCTGGGAGAGTTTTCAGATCACTTGAAGTCGGATCAAAAAGCCCCTGACAACCTGGCCGAGCTGGGCCGCCTGACTCTTCGCGCCGACACCAACATCATCAAGTTGCCCAACATCAGCGCCTCGGTTGGCCAACTCACAGCCGCCATCAAAGAACTGCAGTCCAAGGGTTACGAACTGCCCGACTATCCGGACGCCCCTAAGAACGACGAAGAAAAGGCCATCAAGGCGCGCTATTCCAAATGCATTGGCTCGGCTGTGAACCCGGTGCTGCGCGAAGGCAATTCTGACCGCCGCGCACCCAAGGCCGTGAAGGAATTTGCCCGCAAGAACCCGCACAGCATGGCCGAATGGAGCCAAGCCTCACGCTCGCACGTCTCGCACATGCACGCAGGCGATTTTTACCATGGAGAAAAGTCCATCACGTTGGACCGCGCCCGTGAGGTCAAGATGGAGCTGATCACTAAAAGCGGCAAAACCATCGTCCTCAAGCCCAAAGTTTCGCTGCTCGATCGCGAAGTCATTGACAGCATGTACATGAGCAAAAATGCGCTGCTCGAGTTCTATGAGAAAGAAATCGAAGACGCCCACCAGACAGGCGTGATGTTCTCTCTGCACGTCAAGGCCACGATGATGAAGGTCTCCCATCCTATCGTTTTCGGTCACTGCGTGAAGATTTTCTACAAGGACGCGTTTGCCAAGCACGGCGCTTTGTTCAAGGAATTGGGCGTCAATGTGAACAACGGCATGGCCGACTTGTATGCCAAGGTGGCCACCTTACCTCAGTCCAAACAAGACGAAATCAAGCACGATCTGCACGCTTGCCACGAAGGCCGCCCTGAGCTGGCCATGGTCGATTCGGCCAAGGGCATCACCAACTTCCATTCCCCTAACGATGTGATCGTGGACGCTTCCATGCCTGCCATGATCCGCAACGGCGGCAAAATGTGGGGTGCCGATGGTCGCTTGAAAGACGTCAAGGCTGTGATGCCCGAATCGACGTTTGCCCGCATCTACATGGAGATGATCAACTTCTGCAAATGGCACGGCGCTTTCGACCCCAAGACCATGGGCACCGTGCCCAACGTGGGCCTGATGGCCCAACAAGCCGAAGAGTACGGCTCGCACGACAAGACCTTTGAAATCCAAGAAGACGGCGTCGCCAACATCACCGACATCAACACGGGCGAAGTGTTGTTGTCGGAAAACGTGGAAGTCGGTGACATTTGGCGCATGTGCCAAACGAAAGACGCGGCGATCCGCGACTGGGTCAAACTGGCCGTGACACGTGCCCGCAACTCCGGCATGCCCGTGGTGTTCTGGCTCGACCAGTACCGCCCACATGAAGCCCAGCTGATCACCAAGGTCAAGATGTACCTGCACGAGCACAACACAGCGGGTCTTGAAATTCAAATCATGAGCCAGGTGCGAGCGATGCGCTACACATTGGAGCGTGTGGTACGCGGCTTTGACACCATCAGCGCCACGGGCAATATCTTGCGCGACTACCTGACCGATCTGTTCCCGATCATGGAACTTGGAACCTCAGCCAAGATGCTTTCCATCGTGCCTTTAATGGCGGGTGGCGGCATGTACGAAACCGGTGCTGGGGGATCTGCCCCCAAGCATGTGCAGCAGCTGGTAGAAGAAAACCACCTGCGCTGGGACTCCCTAGGTGAATTCCTGGCCTTGGCCGTTTCGTTGGAAGACCTGGGCCTTAAGCGAGGTAACAAAAAAGCCGTTATTTTGGCCAAAACCCTGGATGCGGCTACCGGCAAATTGCTGGACAACAACAAAAATCCTTCCCCAAAGACTGGACAGCTTGACAACCGGGGTAGCCAGTTTTACCTGGCCATGTATTGGGCGCAGGAATTGGCCGCTCAAACGGACGATCTGGCTTTGCAAAGCAAATTTGCACCGCTGGCCAAAACCCTGACCGAACAAGAAAAGAAAATCGTGAGCGAATTCAATGACGTTCAGGGCCATGCTGTGGACATCGGGGGCTATTTTTTCCCATCCCAAGACAAACTCAAAGCCATCATGTGCCCAAGCGCCACTTTCAACGCGGCTTTGGCGGCAGCTGCCTGACGCAAGCGCCCCAAGCTTGAAAGTTCAAAGCCACCCTCAGGGGTGGCTTTTTTTATGAATTGCTTTGACACAACGAAAAAACCATCTGACATTTTCGCATCGGGTGGCTTTTGATCTAAGCGCCCTTTCAGACGACTTTCAATCAGATCAGTGGAACTGTTCTTCTTCAGTAGAACCTGTCAAGGCCTTCACCGAAGTCGAACCACCCTGAATCACGGTGGACACATCGCCAAAGTAGCCTGTGACGACTACCTGCTTGATGGGAAACGATGTTGCAACCCTTCTCACGGGCTGCGAACTCAGGCTTTTGCAACATTTCAGTGGCGTGCCCCATCACTTCGCCGTGGGCGTCTGCGTGAGCAAACTACAGGGTATTGAATTTGAAGAGAGTCCACCTGTCGAGAACCTAACTCCAACAGCCCAAGCCCATTGTTAAATTCTGTGTAAAGCTTGGTAAACGGCTAAGGCCTCATCAATATCTTCGGCCTTGGGTTGTGCCAGTTGCGCTCCTGGCCTCGTGCATGACAGGCCTGCGGCAACAAGACCTCGCATCAGCGCTTGTTCAAAAGACTGCTGACAGGCCAAGGCCGCAGCAAATACTCCCGAAAAGGTATCTCCAGCGCCCGTGGTATCAACCACCTTGACATTCATGGCCGGCAACATCAGGGGCTTCTCACCCGGCCGACACGCGATCAAGCCTTGACCACCCAAAGTGAGCACAACGCTGAATGAACAGCGCTGTGCCAGGGTCTGCACCAAAACACCAGGGTCATTGGCGCTGATGCCCAAGATTTGAGTGGTCATGGTCAGCTCTGGCTGATTGACAATCAGTACATCCAGCGCCTGCAGCAAATCGACCCCGAGAGGTTTGGCCGGAGCGTTGTTGAGCACCACAGGACAACCGAGTTGTCGCGCACGCAAAGCCAAAGCGGTATTCTGAGAATAATCGGTCTCCATCTGGAGCAGCAGGACATTTGCCCTGGCCAAAACGTCCTGTGGAACAAGGTCTGCACGCGCAGCAAGGTTCACGCCGGGCGCCACCACGATCTGATTTTCACCTTGACCGTCCACCACGATGGCGGCGCAGCCGGTTTGCCCATTTAGCCGCTGTATGTGCGACAAATCGACCTCTGCTTCAATGAGTGCCTGCAAGGCCATTTCTGCCATCGCGTCGTTGCCGACCGCGCCGACCAAGGTGGTCGCCGAACCATCAAGGCAAGCCGCGTGGGCTTGGTTGGCCCCTTTGCCGCCCGGTGAGATGCGGTAGCCTTTACCCATGACGGTCTCGGCAGCCTGGGGTAAGACCTCGGTATAAAAGGCCATGTCGACGTTGATGGAGCCAAAAACTAATAGCATGTTCAGAATAATTGTCGAACCGCTTGAAGCACCGCATCGACAACCCTTGGGCCATCCGCCGTCATTGCGATCTCTGTATTGGGCAAGGCGCTCTGACCGATGCGCCAATCGCAAACCGTCATGCCACGGGTAAAGCGGCCTTGCAGTTCAACATCAACACGCGCGCTTTGAAAGGTGAACAATTCAGGCCGCAGGAGCCAGGCGGAGGTCACAGGGTCATAAAGCGGCATGGGAACGCGGCCATCGGGATGCCGAATACGCTGATAGGCGTCTAGATAACCCGCCAAGCACATTGCTCGCTCACCAGGCCAACTCTGAACCTCCTGAACATGGGCTCGCTCAAGCAGCACCTGACGACAGACATTGAGACCAAACATGCGGCGCTTGAGGCCGGCTTGGTTGAACACCACATCCGCGGCTTCCGGATCCACGTAAATATTGAACTCTGCTGCAGGTGTATGGTTACCCCGCTCGGTAGAGCCGCCCATCAACACCAGTTCATGGATACGATCAACCAAAGTTGGCTCAGATTGCAAGGTGCGTGCAATGTTGGTCAGCGGACCAATGGCCAGCACAGTAACTGGCTCTGGGCTGTTACGCAAGGCATTGCCAAGGGCCGTCACCGCGTCCAGTCCTTCAGCGGCCACTTGGAGGTCCGGTAAAGGCATTCCTGTTGTTCGCATGCCCTGTGCGCCCAGCACTCGCTCGGCAGTCTCAAGGGGTGCGTACAAAGGGCGGTCGCAGCCCGCAAACACGGGCACCTTCAAAAGGTAGTGATGACAGATTCGCAGCGTATTGGCCAAGGCGACTGGCAGTGACGCATTACCGGCGACCACCCCAACGCCCAACCAGCGCAGTCCAGGATGGGACGCCAGCATGAGCATCGTCATCCAGTCGTCAAACCCAGCATCTGTGTCAAGCCAAATTGAACGCAAACCCACCTCAATCGCGCAAAGGGGTGACCTGCAAAATCTTGCCCATCTTGATACGGTCCTGCTCAATGAAGCTGCTGAATGCGTTTGGCGTGCCGCCCCCGGGCAAAGCACCCGCACGCGCTAAAGTTTCGCGTACCGCTTCGGATTTCAGAATTTCATCGACCTCTTGGTTGAGCCGCTTGATCGTGGCCGCAGAAGTCTTGGCAGGTGCATAAAGTCCCGCCCAGCTCACCACGCTGAAGTTTTCCATCCCAGGGGTCTCTGCCACTGTCGGTACATCGGGCAACAGTGCCAAGCGTTTGCCACCAGTCACAGCGAGAGGTTTCAGTGTCTTGGCTTGAATAAAGGGCGTCGCCGAGGCTGCTATCAGCATGCCAAGATCGACTTGCTTGCCAGCCACATCATTGGCGATTTGCCCACCCCCCCGGTACGGGATATGGACCATGTGAAAGCCCGCGGCTTGCTTGATCATCTCGGTGCCCAAATGAGGCAGAGTGCCTATGCCGGATGAAGCATATGAAAACTTGCCGGGGTTGCGTTTGGCCAGCGCCACCAACTCGCTCAGATTTTTGACGGGCATCGAAGGGTTGGTGACCAACACCATGGGTGCAGTATTGACCAACACCACAGGTTGCAAATCCTTCAGCACATCAAACGTGTAATAAGGGCCGCCCGGCGGAGCATTGGGATTTAATGGTGAATCTCCTGCCATGAAGAAGGTATAGCCATCGGGTGCGGATTGGATCGCTCGCTGAAAACCAATGCTGCCACCAGCACCGGTCACGTTCTCCACAAGCACTTGCTGTTGTAGACGTTCCGAAAGACGCTGCGCCACCAAACGTGTGGTGCCATCAAGACTACCGCCTGCGCTGAAAGGCACAATGATTTTCAGCGGTTTTGTGGGCCATTCCTGCGCTGTGACAGGTGCCGATGCACTTGCAAACACCAAAACACTCAGCCAGGAAAAAATAACATTCGATCGTTTAAGACGTGACATGGAGATTTTGTAAAGTCAATGAGATAAAAGTTTAAGCGAAGTGCGAAGCTGGTCAAAACGAGCGGCCCACTCGATTCGCCATTGCGCACGCGTGGTCTGATCAATCCAGGCACTGTCCAGACCATTGTGCATACATAAGCGCAAAGCATCGAGATTGAAACCAAAGTCACGCACCATCTTCCCCCAAGCTTCGGTGGGGGTGACATGGTGCAAAGTGGGATCATCGGTGTTCGGATGCACGCGCAGCCCCAACTCACGCATGCGGCGAATCGGGTGATCAAGGGCCCAGCGCTCGGGTGCCAATGTGCGAAGGTAGTACGAGTTGGTCGGCACCACCGTGAAAACAAGCCCAGTGTCAATCGCCTGTTGAACCAGCGCCGGGTCATCCACAATGGTGTAGCCATGGTCAATGCGGTCAACCTGCAACTGCTCCATGGCACAGCGAACGTTGCGTGCAGGCAAACCAAATTCCCCCGCATGAGCCGTGGTGCGCAGACCTGCACGTCGTGCCATGGCATAGGCCGGGGCAAAATGTTCGGGTGGGCCCAAAGCTTCCTGATAGTCAATACCTATACCGGGCACTTCATGCACTCGGTGCTCAATCACCCACTCCACCATTTGCCGGGCTGCATCGGCGCCAGCTTCACGGTCAATGGCTGGCACCAAGCGTCCGACAATACCGCAGTCATGCTGAGCGTCTTCGATGGCCCGGCGTATGGCAGCCAGCACAGAGGGATAACCCAAGCCATCGATCTTGCTGGTACCCGTTGGATTCCAAAAAAATTCGGAATAACACACCCCAAACGAAGCGGCGTCTTGCAAATACTCGTAGGTCAAGCGATAAAAATCGTCCGGAGTGGTCAGCAGCCAGCGGTCCAGTGCCCGCAACACACGCAACACGCCCACCGGCTTTTCTCCACGGGTATAAAAGGCCTCAATGTCCGCCTCCGACAGTGGCGCTTGAACCTGACGGGAGAGGGCCTGCATCGAGGCCCGTTGAACGAAATCAGTGAATGTCTGGCGTCTGACGGAACCGAGCAGATGGCAATGCAGTTCCATCTTTGGGACCCTTTGCAGGAATTCTTCAAGCGCATCAGCATCAGCAACAGCAACAGGCGTATTCACTGGCAATAACTTTCATGTGGAACGCAGTCAATCAATGGATCAGTCTATCATCCTGACTGACCAGTGCAATGCATTCAACACGTCAGATATATTGACTAACTGGCCAGTTCAATCTCATCAACGCGGATACTGGGAAAGCAGCGTTGAGCATGGCTATCCACCATCCAAAAAAGCCACCCAACACGCTCGTATCAGATGGCTTTTTAACCCACCAGGCACCCAACCAAGGGCACCCAATGTCAGAAGCAGCAGGGGGCGGCTTAGTTGCTCAGTGGAACTGCTCTTCTTCAGTAGAACCCGTCAGAGCCTTTACCGAAGACGAGCCACCCTGAATCACGGTGGTCACATCATCAAAGTAGCCTGCGCCGACTTCTTGCTGGTGCGACACAAAGGTGTAACCCTTGTCGCGTGCTGCAAATTCAGGTTCTTGAACCATGTTGACATAGTGCTTCATGCCTTCGCCGTTTGCATAGGCGTGTGCAAACTGGAAGGTGTTGTACCAGTTGATGTGGATACCGGCCAAGGTGATGAACTGGTACTTGTAACCCAGCGCCGACAGGTCTTCTTGGAACGAAGCGATCTGGCTGTCGTTGAGGTTCTTCTTCCAGTTGAACGATGGAGAGCAGTTGTACGACAGCAGCTTGCCGGGGCAAGCTGCGTGCACGGCTTGCGCGAATTCGCGGGCGAAGCCGATGTCTGGTACACCCGTTTCGCACCACACCAGGTCGGCGTAAGGGGCGTAAGCCACGCCGCGGCTGATGGCTTGCTCCAGACCGTTCTTGACGCGGTAGAAGCCTTCTTGTGTGCGTTCACCCGTCAGAAAAGGCTTGTCGTTGGCATCATGGTCAGAGGTAATCAGATTGGCCGCTTCAGCATCGGTACGGGCCAACACAATGGTGGATACGCCCATGACGTCAGCTGCAAAACGTGCAGAGATCAACTTCTCGCAAGCTTCATGCGTGGGCACCAACACTTTGCCACCCATATGACCACACTTTTTAACGGCCGCCAGTTGGTCTTCAAAGTGAACGCCAGCCGCGCCGGAGGCGATCATGTTCTTCATCAATTCGAAAGCGTTCAACACACCACCGAAACCGGCTTCTGCATCGGCCACGATAGGCAGGAAGTAATCGATGAACTCCTTGGAACCTGGCTCGATACCACGGCCCCACTGGATTTCGTCGGCGCGCTTGAAGGTGTTGTTGATGCGGCGGACCATAGTGGGCACCGAATCGTAAGCGTAAAGCGACTGGTCGGGGTACATGGTCTCTGAGGTGTTGCCGTCAGCGGCGACTTGCCAGCCCGACAGGTACACAGCCTCCAGACCAGCTTTGGCTTGTTGCATCGCTTGACCTGCAGAGATCGCGCCGAATGAGTTGACGTAACCTTTCTTGGCACCACCGTTGACTTTTTCCCACAATTTTTCTGCACCACGCTTGGCCAAAGTGTGCTCGATGGGCATGCTGCCGCGCAGGCGCACAACGTCGGCAGCGGAATAACCGCGCTTGACGCCCTTCCAGCGCGGGTTGGTCGCCCAGTCTTTTTCAAGGGCGGCAATTTGCTGTGCACGGCTGAGTTGTTGAGTGATGTCTGCTGGCATGGAAAACTCCTATAGTCAAGTTAAAAACTGGCAACGGTTCAGCGGGATCTGCCCCGTCATTTTTTTCATCTTAACTCTTATATAAGACTATAATTTTATCTTATGTCTTATAGAAGACATATTTTTTTATGTTTAAAATCAACAGCTTGCATGAATATTTTTTCAATATGAAATATTGATTCATTATTCGGTATGGCCCGTCAAAATCAATTTATAAGATTTTTTGTAATATGAAAATTAAATACGGCCTATGAAATTCCCTGGAAACAGCATGATTGAGAAACAACCAGAACATTCACCAAGAGCGCGAACGTGGACTAGCCAGTCCACTCAATTCTGGGGGCGCAGGTTCAATGCATGACTGCGTGTGTCATCTTTATTGGACGAGCAAGAAAATGTAAAAAAAGCCACCAAATAGCCCCTCACTCTGTGAATCTGAGCCACACACCAACCCTTGGATGTCCTGCAAATGGCGTAGAAACAGCTCGAAGAAAGTTGCCAAGACCAACAAAAGCCAAACAACGAGGGCAAATCAGCAACAACATCAAGAGAAAAATGATTTTTATGCTTGGAAAGTGCCACTTTCTCTATTAGCATGCCTATAGCTGTAAACACATCGTTTCTCAGCGGCGAACCAACTTCCGACCAAAGGAATTTCATCATGGCAACTGCGAAAAAAACCCCGGCCAAAAAAGCTGCAGCACCCGCTAAAAAAGCAGCATCGGCAACCAAGGCTGCACCCGCCAAAAAAGCGGCTGCACCGGCTAAGAAGGTGGCTGCCAAAGCACCCGCCAAAAAGGCCGCTCCTGCTACCAAGCGCACCCCTAACCCTGCTTTCATGAAGGCTCTGACACCCAGCGCCGCTCTGGCTGCCGTGGTGGGCGCAGCCCCTCTGCCACGCACCGAAGTGGTCAGCAAAATGTGGGTCTACATCAAGAAACACAAGCTGCAAGACAGCGTGAACCGTCGCGCCATCAACGCCGATGACAAACTCAAGGCAGTTTTCGGCAAGGCGCAAGTCACCATGTTCGAAATGGCTGGCTTGATCGGCAAACACCTGAAGTAATTCAGTCGTTTGACCCAAAAAACCCGCCTAGGCGGGTTTTTTTATGGATAAACGGCCAGATCGCCAAGGCCATACGAACTTCCAATATTGGCAATCAAGTGGGTACTAGGCGAGACAAAGCGGCTTGCGTGATGGCACTCAAAGTCCCGCGTGTAGAGATCACCTCAGGATCGAGTATGACCTCAATGAGAGTGCCCTGAGGTCGGGCCAATGCAGCCAGCAGCGCCGGCTCAAAGGCTTCGGTCTGCTCGATGCGCACACCCACATAACCATAAGCCGAAGCCAAAGCGGCAAAGTCGGGGTTTTGCAGCTTAGAGCCCGTCACATGGTCGGGGTATTCGCGCTCTTGGTGCATGCGGATGGTGCCGTACATGCCGTTGTTCAGCAACACAATAATGCTTTTGCCCCCATGCTGCACCGCCGTGGCCAGCTCTTGGCCATTCATTAAAAAATCGCCATCACCAGCGATCGTGAAAGCCAAGCGCCCGGTCAACAAATTGGCCGCAATGCCAGCTGGCACGCCATATCCCATGGCGCCCACGGTGGGGGCCAACTGGGTTTTGTAGCCTTTGACCAAGCCGTGGTGCTTGTAAAAACGGTGCATCCAACTGGCAAAGTTGCCCGCGCCATTGGTCAGAACGGCGTCTGCTGGCAGATGCTTTTGCAGCGTGGCCACGATGGCGGGCATGTCGATATCGCCGGGCAAGATTTGTGGCTTGAGGTTGTCCAAGTAATCGTTGTGCGCGGCTTGCGTCCAATTGCCCCAAGGCAACTCGGTGGGCGCACTCAAGACTTCAAGGCTGCGGGCGGCCGCATTCATGGTGGCGTTGATGGCCAAATCGGCTTGGTAGACCCGGTTGAGCTCTTCGGCACTGGCGTGGATGTGCACCAATTTTTGACGTGATTTAGGGGCCTGCAGCAAGGTGTAGCCTCCGGTGGTCATTTCACCCAAACGTGGGCCGATGGCCACAATCAGATCGGCATCGCGAACGCGTTGCGCCAAGCCTGGACCAATGCCAATGCCCACATCACCGGCATACAGCGGGTGGTGGTTATCAAACGTGTCCTGAAAGCGGAATGCATTGGTCACAGGCAGCTGCCAGTTTTCGGCAAAGCGCTGCAGGGCTTGGGCGGCTTGCGGTGTCCAGCCACCGCCACCTGCGATGACCAAGGGCTTGCGGGCCGCCAGCAGCATGTCGCGCAGGTTGCGCAAGGCCCCTGGGTCGCTCCAAGCCTGAACAGGCTCCACGCGGCCCAAGGCTTGTGCCTTCACGGGCTGGGTCAGCATGTCTTCGGGCAATACCAAGACCACCGGACCGGGCCGTCCGTTCATGGCAGTGGCAAAAGCACGGGCCACGTATTCGGGCAAACGCTCAGGATCGTCCACACGCTCCACCCGCTTGGCCATGCCTTTGGTCGAGGGGCCAAAAAAATGGGTGTAATCCATTTCCTGAAAGGCTTCGCGGTCTCGGGTGTCGCTGGCCACATCGCCGACAAACAGCACCATGGGCGTGGAATCCTGAAACGCAGTGTGAACGCCAATCGACGCGTTGGTGGCCCCCGGGCCGCGCGTAACAAAGCAGATGCCAGGGCGGCCTGTGAGCTTGCCCTGGGCCTCAGCCATGAAGGCCGCCCCGCCCTCTTGCCGGCAAGTCACGAAAGTGAGTTGGTCACGGTACAGGTGAAAGCCATCGAGCACAGCCAGATAACTCTCACCGGGCACCCCGAAAGCATGGGTAACGCCTTGGGCCAAGAGGCATTCAACGAGCAGGTGGCCAGCAATTTGTGAAGTCATGCCCTATTCTATTGTGCCCAATGTCAAGAAAACCATCTGTCCCAGCCGTGTAAAAAGGGCCTGCATGGCACTGGGTATCAAAGAGGGTTTTCGACCACCAGGAAGTCAAACTGGCCCGGCGCACGCACCGGATCCACCGAGACCTCGATGCTGCATTTGGGCGGGAAACGTCCTTCGAGCAGCAGTTTGGACAAGGGGTTTTCCAGGCGTTGCTGAATGGCCCTTTTCAAAGGCCTTGCGCCAAACACAGGATCAAAACCCACCTTGGCCAATTCGGACAGAGCCGCCGGGCTGACCTGCAAGTTCAGGTCCATGCGGGTCAAGCGGGTTTTCAAGACGCCCAATTGGATCTCAGCAATCGCAGCGATGTGTTGTGCATCCAGGCTGTGAAAGACCACGGTTTCGTCAATGCGGTTCAAGAACTCGGGTCTGAAATGGGCCTTGAGCTCATCCCACACCGCGTCCTTGATGTCCTCAGCGGGTTGGCCCACCATGGCTTGTATCAACTGAGAACCCAGATTGGAGGTCATCACGATCACGGTGTTTTTGAAGTCCACCGTGCGGCCTTGGCCATCGGTCAAGCGGCCATCGTCGAGCACTTGCAGCAAAACGTTGAACACGTCTGGGTGGGCTTTTTCCACCTCATCAAGCAACAAGACGCTGTAGGGTTTGCGGCGTACAGCCTCGGTCAGATAGCCTCCCTCTTCGTAGCCCACATAACCAGGTGGCGCGCCAATCAGACGGGCCACCGAGTGCTTTTCCATGAATTCACTCATGTCCATCCGGATCAGGTGGTCCTCGCTGTCAAACAAAAAGCCTGCCAGCGCTTTGCTCAGCTCGGTCTTGCCCACACCCGTAGGCCCCAAAAACAAGAAGGAGCCGGTGGGGCGGTTTGGGTCGGAAAGGCCTGATCGCGATCGGCGAATCGCATTTGCCACGGCTGCAATGGCCTCATCTTG
>Ga0247834_1005769_pt1 | contig 14411 bp, 12 predicted proteins | sample LaCruzMarch2015__8_FD_187118 | JGI IMG/M metagenome (GOLD analysis project Ga0247834, IMG submission 187118) | Freshwater microbial communities from meromictic Lake La Cruz, Castile-La Mancha, Spain - LaCruzMarch2015_12m | ecosystem: Environmental > Aquatic > Freshwater > Lake | place: Spain... | reverse complement strand
ACAGTCAATGGGTTGTATTGATAGATTCTTACCCAAGAGCCATTTCAACTGATATTATACAAAATCTTGAATATGTGGGAGGAGACAAAAAAGGTTTCGACATTTCACAACCCAAAGGAATATTAACAAGTTATTTTTATCAAAAAGTGGTGGGTTGTATTTTTGCTCAAGGAGTTAACATACCAAATGAACAATACGAAGTGGCAAATGCTCCTCTGAAAAATAATCGAGGATTTATTCAAGGTGTTCTGGCCGGAGGCAGAGAACCTTACAGTAATGCACCCTTAATCATAGAATTTCGTGAAACAAATACATCTTTTATGGATATGGTGATTCGTCCTTGGGTGATATTGGCTAGTCATTATGGCTATGTAGCTCGTCCTGGAGGTGATAATGACATACGCAACATAAAATGCACCATAACAATTCTTCAATACACACGTTCCTATCAAAAAGTTAGTCAAATACCTCGTAAAGTTTGGACATTTTATAATTGTGTTCCTAGCCAACTTAGTGATCAAAGTTTATCCTATTCTGCTGATACTGAATATGAAAAATATCAGACTTTTTGGAGATACACCAACTACACTGTGCATTCTAATCTGTATATTCCTCTTCCCAATATCATTAATCGGATCAGTACTGGAACAATTCCAAACGTTTCGCCTTTCCAAAGCGGAAATAGCTTTACATCTGCTAATCTACCAACGAATTTCCAAGGTTTCTTTTAACACATGAAAAATTTTCTTTGCAAGGTGCTTATACCTTCCACTGGAAAGTATGAATATTTCCGAGAAATAGACTTTTGCACAAGCAAAACCTTAAGCAAATACATACAAAATAACGATGTATTAGGTTTTTCAAAATGTTTGGAAAGTATCATAGAAACTAATTCAGAAAATCAAAAAAAGTTTAACATTATTGATATGTTGGCCATTTTATGTCAATTAAGATCATATTCATATGGAGATACCATAACTTTATCAGGAAAAAATCAAAATAATCAGGCAGTAACACACAAACATCGTGTAAATCGCATTCTAGAATACTCAGGAACAATCAAAGAGTGTCAGGAGCAATCATTTCACGGTAAAAACATAGAACTTTGTGTGGATCTTCCTTACAATTTGATATCTGATGAGAATTTTGATGTGATTTCTCGTAATATAAAATATCTAAGAGTTGATCATGAACAGGTAGATTTTGAAAATATAAAAAATTCAGATAAACAAAACATATTAAGCATGTTAGATGCTTCATTTTCTGGCAAAATATTAAAATATAATCAAAAAATAATAAAATTATTGGAAGGAATTAAGCTTTTTGAAGATATTGAAATAAAATATTTTAAAAATATAACACTAAATCCGTATAATGAGTCGGTAATTCAATATCTTTTTGCTATTTTCAATTATGATTTGATGAATATATATGAATTGGAGTATATTTTGATAAGAAGGCTACGTTTTTCTCTTTCAGATTTACAAAATATGACAATTATTGAAGCAGAACTGCATCTTAATCTTTACAAAAAAGAATTACAAACAATAGAAGAGATGCAAAAAAAGAATGGCCCTTGAAAAATAGGTTTGATTGATAATTAATTTTATGCCAGAAGTCAATTTAGATAAAGTCTTAAGTAAATTAAAAGATTATTCCAATTCAGACAAGGTGGATTGTCTTGTATTGAGCAAAAAAGAAACTCGCAAGTTCACACCCTTGACTGCTAAACAGCAAAAGGATCTGATTGAAGCTGCTGCATCAGGTTCTAAGGCAGCTTTCTTGTATCCTAAAGCAGTAAACAGTATTCTTTTGGATAATAGCGAAGATAAAAACATGTTTGTTAGTGACCGAGCATTAATTGTATTGGCACTGCGTGTTCATTCGTTTGGTCCTACTCAAAAAATTGAAAAGGATGGTCAAAATATTGAAGTAAATCTTCAAAACATATTGGATAATTTTGATAAAAATATTGAAGTGAAATATAATGAAACTTTTTCTCAAGGTCCTATTACAATTAACTGTTCCGTGCCAACAATTGAATATGAAAATAAAACTTTAGATTCTTATTTAAAGTATCGGTCTGCAGAATTTGAAAATGATTCAAAAATTCAAAAACTTCTTAGTGAAATCTATATATTGGAAATAGCCAAGTATATAACCAGTATAGAACTAACCGAAAAAGAACCAATTGTTATTGATCTTAAAACACAAACCATATCACAAAATATAAAAACAGTTGAAAGCTTAACAGCTTCTTTGGTTCAGAAAATACTTGGATTTATTGCAAATATCAAGAATTTGGAAAATAATATAACTAATCAGAAGGTGGGCGAGCAAACTGTTGATTTGAATCTAGATACAAGTTTCTTCTCTAACGTCTAAAAACATATTTTTTAATAAATATTTTGGATGACAAGTGATGAGACAATCAATCTCTTAAAAACCCTCTCTGAAACTGTAGATACGTTAGCTTCTTTTACCCAAGGAAAAGAGGCTGGTAAAAAAGGTGGGGATGATGATAAACTCGATTCATCCCTTTCCAGCACGGAGAAGCGCCGGTGGCAAACCATGTCCCTAATTTTAGCCAAAGCCATAAAAGACGTTGTTTTTCCCAAAGGTGAGGAAAAGGTAGGGCGACCCGAATTTAAAGCAAAAGAAATCCCTGATTTAGTTCTATCTCCAACTTTTGCAAAAGTTGAAGAAGCATCCAACAAGTGGCTTGCAATGATTCTTGGTGCATTGGCAATATTGGGAGGAATCATAGCGGGGGCTATTGCAGAGATTGGAAAAATGTTAAAAGGTTTGAAATTATTTTTAAGCGAAACTAAATTAGGAAAATTAATAAAAGATATTTTTTCTTTTCTTAAATCAAAATTACTACAAATACTAAAACCTATCCGGGAAATGAAACTTGTAAAATTTATTGAAGGTCTAATAGGTAAAAATATCATACAACCAATATCTAAATTTTTTCAAACTATTGGAAGATTATTTAAAGTCATTGAAGCTGGAAAAGGTCCATTGCTTATGATGAAAGCATTTCCAACATTTTTCAAGTATTTTGATGATTACATAAGAATTTTTTTCAAAACATTTCAAATTGGAATAAAATTTGGAAGAGTATTTGCAAAATTTTTAGGTCCTGTTGGTTTAGCGATCAGCGCAATTTTTGAACTTATTATGGCGATGTATCAAGCATTTTCAGATCCTAAACTTAGTGATAAATCTTTTTTTCAAAAAATAATCACAGGTTTTACTCAAGGTTTTCTTAACTTTTTTGACTTCTTTGAAATTTTTGGATTAGATCTTTTTAAGTTTGATACCATTAGGGACCGGATTGAAACCATATTTAAAACTTTCCGGGAAGGAAATTTTTTACAAGGATTATTAGAAATAGGAAATCAACTTTCATCTGTAATCCTTTCTATACCAGGTAAGATTTTGGGTTACATTATAGGGTTTTTTGATAAAGAATTGGGTGAAAACATAATGGCATTTTTTGATAAATTTGATTTGGGGAAATTTTACTCGGCTATCGCAAAAAGAATATCAAATATTTTTGAACCAATAATGATTTTTTTCAAATCTATAGAAGAAAAAATGGGACCTATACTAGGGTTTTTATTTAAAGCTTTAGGCGGTCCTGTTTATCTTGCATTTATAGCATTAAAAAAAGTTTTTGAATATGTTGTTCCGTTAATGAATGGAATAAGTTCATTAGTTTCAAAAGTTTTTGGTTATATAAAAAACTTTTTTGTTATGATTTTTGATACCATAAAATCTTTAGCTGACAAAATATCCAAGATTCCTTTCATGAAAGGAGTGGCTGATGAATTGAAAGCCATAGCATCAGAATCTCAAACATCCGAAATGGCAACACCTGTAATTACCAATACACCAAACATAGATGTTTCTTCAGGGGCAAATATGGATAATGAAAACAATTCAAATCCATTTTCCACGTTTACAAATGGAATGAATTCTGATGGATTCGATTTTAAAAACAATTCAAATCCATTTTCCACGTTTACAAATGGAATGAATTCTGATGGATTCGATTTTAAAAATATGATATCTAAAGATAAAAACGATCCATCCAAGGCATTTTCAGCATTTGGTGATCAAATGGGTGATCTCAATAAAACAAATTCGGTTAACAATAAGATAGCAGTGGATCAATTACGTGAATTTAAAACATTAAATCAAAAATTTGATATGTTAATGGAACAATTATTGAATGGAAGAAATATTGTGAATAATGTTATTAATCAAAGCACACAAAACAGTTTTCCTCAATCAACTTCGGTTTTTGAATTAAGACAAGGATATAGAGGTAATTAATTATGTCAGATCTTGTAGGAGACATTTGGAAATTTACTGACAATCCCATTAACTTTGAAGGAAGAGATGTTACGGGTGATTCTGCCCCTCCTGTTTTGGTGGGAGCAGGATATTCTGTAGGATCCTCCATAGCACCTGGATCAACACAACGTCTTAGAGTAGGTGATAAATTTCTTGTTGATGTCATAAATCGTTTCTATTGGACACATACACCGTTAACCAAACGACAAGAAGTACCTTATATTGCTTTGAGTGAAAAACGATTAAAAACAAATGCACTAATTGCTCAAGCAGCTTACAATTCAATGACTATAGGTTTGTTTGATAAAACCGGTTTGCTGCAAAGAGCAGGAAGAACTTTAGATACGGCTTCACAAAATCAATTGAGTCAACAACTTCAAAAAATTCAGAATTTTCTTCAATCTGGATCAAGTAATACCGGAAGTACAATAGATAAACTTGGTTCTTTGATAGGTGGTGCAAGAGAAAAATTTAACAATTTCTTAGGAGGAGATGGACTTTTCAGTCTTCCTCAAAATCAAGGTTCTAGAAGTGTATTGCGTGTTTATGAAGGTTTGTATATTACAGAACCTACAGGATGGGAATATGTTCTTCCTTATTTTGAAGATTATCAAAATGGAGTTTCAAACGATTTTGGTGATTCGAATGTGGGAGGTATAGGAGAGGGTATGTTTTCAGCAGGAGCATCGGAACTTGTAGCAGGAACCAGGAGCGTAGCTGAAAGCATGGCAGGAGCAATCAATATTATGGAACCTGGAACCTATATTGAAAAACCTAAATTTTATCAATTTCAAGATAGCGGAGATGAAATTACTGTTAGTTTTCCTCTTTTAAATACAGGTCATGCAACATTCAAAGATGTTGTAAGAAATTGGCAATTCATTTATCTCATGGTATATCAAAACCGTCCTATTCGTTTTACACGAGATTTAATTGAACCACCTGTAATTTATGAAGTTTCGCTTCCTGGTATAAAATATATGCCATATGCTTATGTAAGCAGATTAGAAGTTCAATTTGCAGGATCTCGTCGTCCCATGAACATAACTTTCAAAGATGAAAGCAAATTAGGTCAAGGGCAAAACAGTGTTAATACAATTATTCCAGATGGTTATAACATACAAATCACACTTAAAGGACTAGTTTCTGAAACTCGTAATTTCTTGTATACATCATTAAACGCAGACCCTGTAAGTGTAACCTCTACAGGAGGAATATAATTTATGATAGATTTTGGAAAACAACAAAACGATATTTCTGATTTGATTCCTTTGGATTCAACACGATATGAGAATATTTTCAAATTATATAAAGATGCAAATTCTATTTATTTTTATAATATTTTAAATAATATTTTGGTTCCGGATGAAATAGATCAACAATTTTTTTATATTATAAAAATAAATCGGAAAATACCATGGACAACCATAAGTTATGAACAATATGGAACAATAGACTTGTGGTGGTTCATATGTCTTGTAAATAAAATAAACAATCCTATAAAATTTGTTGAACCTGGAACTGAACTTAAAGTTATTAGAAAAAATTATCTAGCAACAATTTTAAATATAATACAAAAAAATATTAACTTATGAGTTTGCCCTCGCCAATTAGCAACCTTCAAAATCATAATGATCAGGTTGTTCAAATTAATGATATATTATATTATTACAATATTTTATTGTTTAATCCTGATTATGATGTGGTGCGCATCAAGCAATCCGCAATTAAAACCTTGTATATTAAAGACAACATTAACAAATTTTACCAAGAAGGTTACTTGATTTACGACAATAAATTTGATGTTATAGAGTCTTTAAATTCTTTACAAACAGGTTATTCTCAAACTCCATCATTAATGGATGGAACTACAAAAGGAACAACAGGTAGAGGATATCGTTACAGGGGTGATGCACGGGATTTTTTAATTGTTGATATCATGCCTGAAATAAAACCCGGAACAATTAAAAAAGGTGAAATGAATGAAAAAGATAAAATTGTTTTTAATCTGCGTTTTACTTTTTCAATTTACAATTCAGAAGATATTCGAGGCACAAATTTAAATGAAAAATATAAAAAGCTTTATTTTCATGATGTTTCTTATCAAATTTTAAATGAAAAACAGGCTTATTTTTCAACAGCAGATTACATCGAAGACAGTAATCTTATTAAATTATCAAATGATCAACGCGGTATACCAACAGGAACTGCAATTCAAAATTTGATTAAAAAAGTTTTTAATGCAGAAGAAGGATATAATCCTAAAATTTCAAAAAAATGGGACATAGGAGGAAGCACTTTATTTTACAGTAGTCCTGCCAACTATAAAGCCATAGATGATTTGAATTATCTATTAGATTATCATGTAAGTTCACCCGAATCAGACTTTGATAACTGTTATTTAAGATTGGAACGATACACAGAAGAATGGAAATTAGAAAGTCTTAAAAATTTATTTCGTTCAGCATTTGTGAATTCACCTTCTTTATCTCAATTCGGTTTGAGTGAATCAGCAGGTTCATCTTTGCTTGAAAGTTTTTACCTTGGCATGCCTATTGATGATTCTACCACCTCCACAGTAGAATCTAGAATTCCAGATTTTGCTGGAAATGTAATGACTTTTAACGATTCTAGTATATTAAACAGATACGAATTTACTAATATTTCAGGTAAAGATACCCAAGAAAAAATTGTTTCACATCCTGTGCATAGTCACAATTTTAGCACAAATACATTTCGCATAGATTTTTCCAATAATGATCTGGAATCTGCACAACAAACGTATTTTAATAATTATGTTAAAAATCTAAAAGGACCTGGTGTAAAATCTCCTGCTTCAAATCTTGCAAATAATCAATATCGTCTTAAACAACAAAATATAAAAAATATTTTTACAATTAGCAGTGAAAGTCAAACGCAAAGATATTCTTTTGGAAGAAATGAAATATTACGATCATCCTTATTTTTAAACAATTGTATTAATTTTAGAACAAAAGGTGTTACAAGTCGTCAAGCAGGACAATTCATAAGCATACAAAGACATAACAGTGTACCGGATAATTATTTTGATGATAAAAATTTGGGTATATATTTGGTAATTCACGTCGAACATGTGTTCATGAATCAATCATATTACAATGAAATTTTTGCTGTTAAAACTTATAATTATAAAGATCCAAAATTCACAAGTAATGTGTCATGAATAATATCAAAACAATAGATCCCGAAATGGTGTCTGCACATCTTTTTTTCAAAAAAGATTTTTATAAATCCGCATCTAATTATTTGGATTATATAGGAAATCTCCCCAAGGAACTGGACGTTTATTTGGAATGGATGAAAACAGATTATGCTAATGATCCTATAAAATCAAAAAAAGATTTTTTTAAAAATTTAGATTTAAAAAGTCTCGACACAAATTTTATGGTTTATTGGTTGAAGCAATATAAAACAACATATTCTGAAGTGCAAGATCAGGTAAGACTTGAATTAGGACCGACTGCTTCAATTAATAGAAACCCTTCGGATTGTGTTGGATCATTAGCTAGAATGAGTAATTATACAAATTCTTCAACACAATTGGTTTCTGATCGGGATATGGAAAATCTTCCTGTTCCAGCATTATATGGTTTTGGTATTGAAAATACTCTTAGTGATAATGCTAAAATTGTTAATGCTTCTTTTTCAAAAGCATCCAATAGTCTCTTTCGTTATTCTTCATTTAATATTCAGGAAAAAATTTCAGAAAATACTTTATCACACGGACAAAATTTGATTCCTGATTATAATCACTATCAAAGAATGATGAAAAGTATAACGGGTGTTACACAAAAATTACGACAAGAATTTGATGATTTTTACAGAGTAAATGAATTTTATTCAAATTTTAATGCAAACAGTCCAAAAACAAACGTTCAAGTTATTCCTCCAACAGTAATAACAACATTGGTAGAGGGACAAGTTCAATATCAAACACAACTTAGAAGTCGTGCCGCAGATGTTTTAACATCTTTTACGAACCGGAGAGCTTTGGATACGGTTCCAATTTCTTAGCATCAACAGTAACACTTTCAATAGAAACAGATGATTGCATTAGTTGTTTGAGTATTTCTTCTCGAGTAAAAGTAATACGAGTTTCGTTTTCAGTATTTTTAAGTTCTTTTTTGGATTCAATATCCATTTTTTTCATTTCTTTAGCATTTTGGTTTTTCTTTTCACTCAAATTAATTTTATTCAAAGTATCTATTGCAGCTGTACTTGCTTTAATTAGTTCAGAAATTGCAAGAATTTCCTTGCTTTCAGGACTGTGAGCTATATAATCCTTCATAGAAAGTATGAGCTCATTTGTTTCTTTTATTAAACGAGATGATTGTTGGATAACAAAATCTTCAACCTGGTCTTTTTCCAATTTGATTTCTGGTTGTCTGGGTGTTTCAGAAAGTGCCTGTACATCCTTTAACTGGTCTAGTAAATTCTTGACTTCAACTTTTTGATCCATAACATATATATTTACAAGTAACATGAATATTGCAAATAATCTGTGGGTAGAAAAGTACCGTCCACAAAATTTGGACGAAATTGTTCTGGAAGATAAAACTAAAGAATTTATAAAAAATTGTTTACAAAAGAAAACAATTACACATCTTTTGCTTTATGGTAAACAAGGCATGGGCAAAACTTCATTAGCTAAAATCATAGTTAAAGAACTGGGTTGTGATTGTTTGTATATCAATGCATCCGACACTCGAGGAATAGATACTGTAAGGGATGAAATTAAAAACTTTCTGCAACTTATGCCCAGTAACGGATCTATTCAAGTGGTCATAATGGATGAATTTGATGGTTTTAGAGAAGATGCCATGCGAGCTTTAAGAAATATGTTGGAGGAATATTCTGAAACCAACCGTTTTATTTTTACCTGTAATGATATTAACCGAATAATAGAACCTATTCGTAGTCGGGTTTATGAAATAAACATTTCCAATCCTCCTGTTAAAACATGTTTGGAAAGATGTATTAATATTCTAAAAAATGAAAATATAGAACTAAATGATAAAAACAAAAATATTCTTTCAAAAAAAGTAAAAGTATTTTATCCGGATATTCGTAAAATTATATTTGAACTTCAAGCATCATTGGATTTATCATTTAATTTGAATGATAATATTGAAAATTTTGAAACTGTTGCATATGAATTATTGAATAAATTGTCAAAAGAAGATTTTGTGACAATAAGAAAATATATTATAGAAAATGAAAAAAAGTTTGATTCCGATTATTATGGTCTGATCAAAAAAATATGTGAAGTTATTTTTTATTCTGACATGGATATTATAAAGAAAAAGAAATGCTTTTTAGAATTGTCAGAAACACTGTATCGAAGTAAACAGGTATTGGATCAAGAAATAAACTTTTCCTCCTGTATTTGTAAACTACAGGATATTATTATTTCTTAGGAAGATAATCGTAAGTATAGGAAGCTACACTAGGATTTTTTTGACCTTGAGCCGGGTTAGAAGGTATCTTGATGTTTTTATTGTTTAATTGAATCTCAGAAGGTGTATTCTTACCATTTCCTCGATCCGTTTGAGAGGTTTGGTAAGTAGGATTAAGAATAGCCGTGGCCGTAGATTTTTCCTCTTCAATTTCTTTAGGTTTGATATTGGTGTTATTTTTTCGTTTTAAACCTTCAGGAACTTCAGGAAGATTAGGATAATAATCTTTATATTCAAGAATTTCAGCTGGAAGAGTCATGAAATCTTTATAACATCCTGGTGCTAATTCTAGTGTAACATCACAATAAAAGTCATCTGCATTATTTCCTTCAACAAATCCGGGCTGACTGCTTGGACGAAGAGTTTTTACAGCACTTACACGCATGTGTAGACCGCTATCTGCAAACTGTTTTGCTTTCTCACTTAGGGTTGAACCTTGTTTTTTAAACCATTCATTTTTTAAAGCACCTTCTTTAAATTTTACAATATCCCCTGTAAGAAAACCACCACGAGTGTATCGGCTAATAAATGATTCGTATAAACTTGTAAATTTTCTCATTATGAATATTTATCATTGAAAACAAACTTTTATAATAAATATTTATAAAATATGGCATCTATTAACCTTTCATTTTTACAACAACCCCCAAAAATAGATAATCACATCTTTAAGGACATTCGTTTCGATTTGGAACAAAATTATACCCGGGGAACAGAATTAGCCAAAAAGTTGGAAATCAAGGATTTAAAGGTGGATTTTGATTTGGATGCAATAAAAAACAGTCTTTTTAACCTTTTTACAACTCTTCCTGGACAAAAAATCCTTAACCCCATTTATGGTTTAAATCTTATGCAATTTGTTTTTTCAAATTTAAGTGAAGCAAATGCCAGATTGATAGGAAAAGTTATTTTTGAAGGAACTGAATTGTTTGAACCTAGAGTTTCTATTTTAAATATAAATGTGAACGTGGATTTTGATCAAAGTCAATACACAATAAACATGAGGATTAATGTACCATCTCTTAATCTTTCAAACATAAATATTCAAGGTGTCTTGAAAGATAGCGGATTTTACTTCATCTAATTATGGCAAACGAAATTTCAAAAACAGATTTTCCTTTACGGCAAAATGCATATGCCGCATTTGATGCTCAAACATTAAAAAGCTTAATGCTTGATCAGCTAAACCGAGGAGGTGTGTTTACTGATCAAATTTTTGAAGGTAGTAATTTCAACAGCTTTTTAGATGTTATTGCATACAGCTATCATGTTCTGTTATTTTATTTGAATAAAACATCATCGGAAAGTCTTTTCACACAATCTGAAATTTATGAAAATATGAATCGTATTGTTAAGCTTATTGATTATAAGCCGATAGGTTATCAAACAAGTGTTCTTTCATTTCAAGCAAATGCAAATGCTAATTTACCTATAGGTACATATACAATTCCAAGATACTCATATTTTATCATAAATGGAATTCAATATGGATTCAAAGAAGATGTTACATTTACCAAAACTGAAGCGGGTGGGGCATCCCTTGAACAATTATCAAGAAATAATCTTCTTTATCAAGGAAGATTTATTGAATATCCGATATATACAGCCATAGGTGAACCCTATGAACTGGTAAGAGTTGTTTTAGTTGATCAAGACGATAATCCTCCTTTTGTGGATCATTTTTCTATCAATGTTTATGTAAAAGATAAAGTTAGCCAAAAATTTTCTTTATGGACACCGGTTCCTAATTTATTTCTAAACGAAAATCAAGACAAGGTTTATGAACTTCGTTATAACGAAAATGGACGTTACGAAATAAAATTTGGAAATGATGTGACAGGAAAAAAACTGAATAGTGGTGATGAAGTTTTAATTTATTATCTACAAAGCGATGGTACACCCGGAGAAATAGGTGTGGGTGCACTGAATGAAAACAGTTTATTTCCGTATAGTAGTTTAAATTATACAGCCGTAACTAATGATACAAAAAATGAAAATATAAATTACATGACAGAAACACAGTTTGGATTTATTTCATTTTCTAATACAGATCCTTCTACAATATTCGGTCAACCTGAAACTGTTGATAATATTAAGCAAAATGCACCCAACACGTTTAAACGTCAATATCGTTTGATAACAGCAGGAGATTTTAAAAGTTTTATTTCAAACACATTTAAAAATATAATCCATGATGTTCAAGTTGTGAATAATAGAAGTTATTTGAATGGTCATATAAAATATTTGTATAATATTGGATTAAAATATCCCTCATTGGAAAGTCGTGTTTTATATAATCAAGTTACATTTGCAGATACATGTAATTTTAATAATATATATTGCTATCTGGTTCCAAAATTACAAAAAAGCAATTCAATTAAAGTTAACAATAATTTTGTAACAGATTCACAAAAACAATATATTGAATCATTTGTTGATCCTATTAAATTAACTTCTTCTGAAGTTATTTACAGTGATCCTGTTTATATGGCTTTTAATTTGGGAATTTCTTTACCAGTTGAGATATTAGACAAAGATATTTATGAAGAAACAAAATTAGTTATAGTTAAAAGTATAGATTCTCGTGTAAATGATGACGAAATAAAAGGTGTTGTTACAAGAATATTTACAAATTATTTTGATCCTAATAATGTTAAATTGCAACAAACAATAGATTTAACTAAGATAAACAACTCTATTTCAGATGTTACTGGTGTTAGAAGTTTTTTCACAAAACGTTTAACAAAAGACGGTAGAATATTACAAACAGATGGTATAAGTGTTCTTTATTGGAATAGTGTATATGAAAAAGAAGATATAAATGTTTCTACTCAAAACGTAAATTTAGATTATTTTCAATTTCCGTTTCTTTACGATGCGGATAAATTCTTAGAAAGAATAGAAGTTGTCGTTGAGACAGTGTAACATGACATATGACATGCACCTATATAAACATAAGTGTAACAAACTTCACAGGTTTGGAATCATTAAGCACCTACACTCTTGATGTCACACCATTTACTTTTGTTGCACAATTATCTTCAAACAATCTATCCATAAGTGATCAAAAAGGACTTTGGAATTTTGGGGACGGTGCAATTTCCACAAGTTTAAGCGCAAAACACTATTATACATGGCCCGGTGTTTATGATGTTACTTTTTATGGATATACCAGTGCAGGAAATACTGTTCAAGCATGTCGAACATTTCAAGTAACCGCAGTTAATTATGTGGGAGATTTTATTCATTCTAATTATTTGGATGAAGATAAAATAGCTTCATATAATAGCGGTCAAATTTCTGACCCTATTGAAATAGTGAGATACAATTCTTGGCAATCATTTCCTTCGGTTTCTGCTGCGGGTTATACACTTAATTTTTATGCAAGCGGAAGTAAATCAGATTATCTTCAGCTTGAAAATTATGTAAAAGATCCATGGGCACATTTACAATCTTATTTCTTTTTTGTTCAAAAATTTGAAAATCAGTTTGGTATTTTAAGTTCTGCTGTAACAACTGCAGATCCAATTTATGTTTATATATCCAATAATCAGATAGTTGAATCCTCGTATCCATATGAAGGTTCAACTCTGGCAGGAACAAGTGGAACAGTAACGGTTCATTACATTGATCAATATCCTAAAAATCTTACATCAGAAGCTCCTATTTTTCTTTATGCATCATTGGATGTATCATTATTTCCTTCAAAAAATGAAAATCCAAATTTAAATTATACTAAAAATTTTTCAAACCTCCCTTACGTAAATTATTCATCGATTGTAACCCCTGTAAAAATTAGATATAATCCTGCAGAAACATTAAGTATTACAGCAAATGGAATTGATGGCGAAGGTTTTAAGGATGAATCATTTTATATCAATGAAATAAAATGGCAAAATTACCCAATTTCATTTTTCATAAAATTAAAAGATAGTCAAAATTTTACCACCAAACAATATCCTCTTTTAAGTTCCAATAAAACTTCTAATTATTTTGATTTAACATGTGATTTGATTTCGTTATGTTCACAAAAAGTAATTGATGGAGTAAATTTTTATAAAAATAATAATGTAAAAAATATAAATCGAACAGGAGGGTTTTATGCTGGTTATTTGAACAGTCCCTATTCTGTCGAGAATGTTGCATTAACTGCATCTGTAAAAATTTTTGATCCTGCATATTTTGCCAAAGATTCGCCCTATGCTTGGCTGGGACAAGGATTAGATTCGTATTCTATTTCAATAACATCAAATGAAAATATTGCATCAAATATTTATAGATATACGAAATTTCGAGAATATGATGCATGTAAAGAAACCATTACGCTACAATTAACAGGAGCACAAAACTCCCCAACAGTTTTTGCAGGAATACTTAAAAATCCATTTGCAATAGCAGTAAGTCCTTCTGAAGATGATGCTGTTTGGCTTGCTGATTCTGATCGGGACAGAATTTTAAAATTAAAGAACAATGGAGAGATCATTTTTGATATAGATTTATCAAATGCGCCAAGAATTTATCCTGACGGAAATATAGTTTACCAAAATTTTC
>Ga0247834_1005768_pt1 | contig 14411 bp, 15 predicted proteins | sample LaCruzMarch2015__8_FD_187118 | JGI IMG/M metagenome (GOLD analysis project Ga0247834, IMG submission 187118) | Freshwater microbial communities from meromictic Lake La Cruz, Castile-La Mancha, Spain - LaCruzMarch2015_12m | ecosystem: Environmental > Aquatic > Freshwater > Lake | place: Spain... | reverse complement strand
GCAGCGCAGCGACGCGCATTCGAGTTGATCGAGAACATCACCCTGTAGACAGAACGCGGAACCCCTAATCCGCTGCAAACCCGCGTCACATAAGGACAAACTCGCGCTTCATACGGCGGAACTTCAGACTAACGACTGGTGAAACCAAGAATATGTCGTAACGACTGTGCCTGCAACCCTCGTCCACCACCCCAATTGTCGAACCCGCCGACGTATCCATTGCGACCCCATCCACCCCATGCTGAACGACGGAAATGATGCCCTGGCCGAGCTCGGCCGCGTCAAAGGCCTGCTGTGGCAACGCGAGCAGCTGCTGGAGAACACCGAACAGGGCATCTGGCACCTCGACAATGTCGGTCTTACCGTGTATGTCAACCCGGCCATGTGCCGCTTGCTCGGGCGGGACCGCGGTGACATCCTGGGCCGCAAAGTCTTCGATTTCTTCGCGGGACCCGATCTGGCCATCCTGAACGACCAGTTGGAAAAGCGCAAATTGGGCCACAAGCGAGGCTACGAAATTGGCATCACGCGGCCCGACGGCTCCCGCGTCGAATGCTTCAACAACGCCACCCCGATTTTTGACGAGGCCGGCGGCAAGCTGGGCTCGGTCGGCATGTGGACCGACCTCACCCCCCTCAAGCAGGCGCGGCGCGAGGTCGACGCCGCCCTGGCCGACAGCCTGGTGCAGCGTGCGGAATACGAGGCACTGCTGGCGAGCTTTCCCGGCAGCATCGGCGTGCTGGACCAGGACGCCCGCTATGTCTTTGTCAACAAGTCACTGGCCGAGCTGATTGGACGGCCGGCGCAGGACATCATAGGCCGCCCAGCGCATGAGGTCGTGGGGCCAGAGCGGGCGGCGGTACTGGTTGCCGATTTCCCCCGCCTGCGCGCCGGCGAGGTCATCGTCGAGATCAAGGAGCAGCCGCCGGCGGATGGTCATCCCGGCTATGTGCTGCGCCTGAACCGGGTGGCAGGGCCGCCAGGCGCAGATGGCCGACAGCTTTTCTACGCCTTTGGCATCGACATCAGCGACATGGTCAAGGGCGAGGCCAAGGGGGCCTTTCTGACCCACATGAGCCACGAGATACGCACGCCGATGAATGCCATCATAGGCTTGACGGCGCTGGCACTGCGCACCCCGCTGACGCTGCAACAGCAGGATTACCTGGACAAGGTGCAGCTGGCGGCGCATTCGCTGATGGGCTTGCTGGACGACGTGCTGGACCTGAACAAGATCGAATCCGGCAAGCTGCAGATCGAAGTCATTGCGTTCTGCCTGGACGAGGTGCTCGAGGGTACGGCGGCGGTGCTGGGTGTTCTGGTCGAGGAAAAGGGCCTGGCCCTGAGGGTGTCGCGCCAGCCCGACGTGCCCCACCAGCTGATGGGCGACCCGCTTCGGCTGCGACAGGTGCTGACCAACCTGATCGGCAATGCCAGGAAATTCACCGACCACGGCAGCATCACCGTGAGCACTGCGCTGGCGTCACGCCATGAAGACCATGTCGTGCTTCGCTTCTCGGTTTCCGACACCGGCATAGGCATGAGTGCCGAGCACCAAGCCAGGTTGTTCCAGCCTTTTTCACAAGCGGACGAGTCCATCACACGCAGGTTCGGCGGCACCGGGCTGGGTCTGGCCATCAGCCGCCAGCTCGTCGAGCTGATGGGTGGGCGCATAGGGTTGGTCAGTGAGCCCGGCCTGGGCAGCACTTTCAGCTTCGAGCTGCCATTCCAGTTGGCCCGGCCGCAGGAACCGTCGGCCCAATTGGGCGCTTCAGCTGACGGCGTCAGCCACCGCCTGGCCAGGCCTGAGCCCAGTGCGCTGGAATCGATCCGTGGCGCCCGCATTCTGTTGGTCGAAGACAACGCCACCAATCAGCAGGTTGTGGTTGAATTGCTGACGCAGGCCGGCTTCTCGGTCGAGGTGGCGAGCGACGGCCTGCAGGGCCTGGCGCGGCTGGAAGCGTCAGGACTGGCGCAGGTGCCAAGCCAGGGTAATGGCGCTGGTGGCGGCACGGATGGCGGCTTCGACTGCGTTTTGATGGATTTGCAGATGCCGGTGATGGACGGCTACGCCGCCGCCGCCCGCATCCGGGCCAATCCGGCATGGACGGCATTGCCAGTGCTGGCGATCAGCGCCGACGTGATGACCGAAGACCGTGAGCGGGCCGCGCGCGCGGGCATGAATGCCCACATCGCCAAGCCGATCGAGCCGCGTGAACTGTTTGCAGCCCTACTGAAATGGATTCCACCAGGGGTGCGCAAGCGGCCAGCTGGCGTGGCTGGGACCCCAGCGGCCAATTCGGCAGACAGGGTGGTGACGCCTTTCGTGCCCGGTCTCGAGTTGCCCCAGGAGCTGATCGACGCCACCGCCCAGAATCCAGGGCTGCTGGAGAGCCTGCTGGGCCAGTTTTTGCACGACCACGCCAACGATGGGCAAGCCGTGCGCCAGGCTCTGGCGGCGGGCGATCTGCAGGCGGCGCAGCGCTTGGCCCACGCGCTCAAAGGCACAGGAGGATCGATCGGTGCACTGGCGATGGCGCAGCGGGCCGGGGAACTGGAGATGGCCTTGAGGGAAGGTCGCCACGGCGCGCTGACAGACCTGACGGACGCCCTTGAAGCCACACTCGCGCCGTTGATGGCGGCGTTGCGCGTGTGGGTGGAGCATGCGCTCAGAAGTGGCAACTGCGCATAGACCAAACAGGTCGCGGGCTCTGGCCAGGTCGCCACGGGGCCACATTTATTCCGCAATTATTTCGGCATGGGTCTCGAACCGGATGTCGCGCCCGGCATATCGCGCGCCTTCAAATGGTTGCGCGGTGTGCGATGCGCCGACCACGATGTCGATTTCGCCGTCAGCCAAGAAAAACTTCAGAAACCCGGCATGTTCTTCATAGCCGGAGCTGACCTCTTCGGCCACATCACACAGACGCGGGTTGACGTAGCCCAGGTACTGCGGATCTGGCACAAAGAAACCGATGTCTTTGCCCAGGCGATGCCCAAGTCGCAATATCAGCACAGTGCCGCCGCCAAAGTATCACATCGGGTGGCTCGTCTGGCTCTCCAGATGGGTCATCAAGCGCAACGCATGCGGAAAAAGCTGCGACCAAACGCCCGGCCGGGTCAAATCCAGTGTGTTCACTGCCACAGCGCCCGCCCGCATTGGAGCCGGGGAGCCAATTGGCGCATGTTGTGCCAAACGGCTGAGTGGGGCATGCCGGCTTGCGCGTGCAAAACGCGGCACGCACCTGGCCTGCAGTGATTTCCTGCCTCAGGCTGACACTGGCGGTCTGCGCTGCCAGCGCCAGCTCGCTCCCTGGTGTCAGTGGCTGGCCGCCAGGCGAGCGGCGGTCTCGTGCGGGACTCACCCGCACCGTCAAACCCACCGTCCCGAGCAGACGGGACGTGCGCGACAGGCTCAGGTCACGGGTAGCCCCATTTTCAATCTGGCTTGTGGTGGCACGCGTGCCGCAGTGAGACGTGGCACCCGGACTATGCCTACCTCGATGTGCTCCACGACCTGCCTGATCTCCATCTGCTCGGCGCTCACGGCCTTGGTGTCGATACCGGTGAGCTTGCCCGCTCGATGGGCCTTGACCCAGTTGAACAGCGTCTGGTCCACCACGCCCAGCGAACGCGCCGCCGCCGCCGCGATGCTCTGGCCACCTTCGACCAGCCGCACTGCCTCTTGCTTGAATTCGAGCGTGTAGCGCGCCCTTTGTGCCGTCTTCGTCATTTCCGTTCTCCTTGCTTTGATTTGACCACTCAGCAAGGGATACGTTTTTCACGGGCAAGGTCAGTCACGGTAAGCTTGAAATGGGGTCATCGGAACGGGTTGAACAGCTTGACACCGAAGCCCGAAAAGTCACCGGTATTGCGGGTGACCACCGTCAAGGAGTGGACAAGGGCGGTGGCCGCGATCATGGCGTCCTCGAACAGGGTGTCTGACCTCCGGTGCAGCAGCCGCGCCCACAACCGGAAGGTGTTTGCATCCATCGGCAAGACCTGGTAGGAGCCGGCGACCTGATCGGCCCAGGCTTCGATCTCGGCTGCCTTCGCAGCGTCCTGGTCGCGCGTCAACTCGATGCCGCTCTGGATCTCGCCGAGCGTCACGGCAGAAAGGTACAGTTCGGCGTCGGGTACAGACTGCAGCCAGGCCACGACGGCCCCGTGGGGCCGCGGCTTGCGCAACTCCGACACCACGTTCGTGTCCAGCAGGTACACCGGCCTACCCCAACGCCGCCACGTTGCGACGCCGCGCCGCACGCCTTGGTGGCGTCAACGCATCGGAGCGTCCGTCCTGCGACAGCAGCAGTTCCTTGAGGGAGGGCCGGGATGCGGACTGAAGCATGCGCCACTGCGCCACCGGCACGAGCACGGCCGCTTCGAGGCCCCGTTTGGTCACCATCTGCGGGCCCTCGGCGATGCAGGCTTCCAGAAATTCGCTGAAGCGCGCCTTTGCGTCTTGAACTGGCCAGGTTTTCATCATGGTGATGCCCTTTCGAACTAGTCAGTTAACTAGTTTAAATGCTTCAGAGTACGCTGGACAGCCAGGGCCTGTCATCGGTCATCGTTGCGGCCTGCTGGAGACCTGCATCAGCGCCTGCACCAGCGCATCCACCCGGATGGGCTTGGTCACATAGTCATCCATGCCTGCCGCCAGGCATTCCTCGCGGTCGCCCTGCATCGCATTGGCCGTCATCGCGATGATGCGCGGGCGCTGCGCCGCGTCGGGCCAGGGCGCGAAAATGCGCGATGGTGTGGGGCACCACTGGTTGAGCATTGATCGTCGCCCTTGCCATCCAGGTGCCCTTGGGTGGCGCGGATCAGGGTGAACCGCTCAACGGATTCCAGACCCGCTGAAAGCCAAATTCCTGGAAATCCTTGGTATTCACCGTGGCAAATTGGCTCACCCCGTGGTGGCGCAGGGTCAAGCCCAGGCGCGCATCGATGGTGCGTCGAAACCCGGCCTTCGTGGTGGTAGCCCATTGCCACAACTTGATGGATACGGCCGGGTCGTAGTCCACACAGCGCCACATCGGGTTTTGCTTGAGCGCCAGGCAATAACCGGCCGACTCGCGCGCCGAATAGGGTCTTGCAAAAACAGCAGCATTGCGCAACAGGATGTAGAGCTCTACCAATACCAGTTCGCACAGCACGAACTCGTGGTCATCGCGCTCGACACACGCATCGGCAAAGAATTCCCGCGCCTTCGCATGGTGGGGCGAATCCGGGTCTGCCGCATGAATGAACAGGTTGGTGTCTGCTGTCGTGCGCTTCATGCTGCACGGCCCCGTTTGGCGGCCCGTGCAGCAACAGCTTCGGCCTCGGGCGCGACGCCGGCCGGGTCCACCAGATGGCCACCACTGCCACGCAGCACCGGCATCGTCCAGGCGGCCTCCCCATTCGGCCCGGGACAAGTCTGCACATAAACCTCCATGCCCCGACGAACCAACTCGGCAAGCGACCAGTCGCGTTGCTCGGCAATGCGCTTGAGTTGCTGAAACAGGGGCTCTGGAAGTTGTATCTGTGTCCTTAACATGATGGCAGTACTACATCGCCAACAAATCGACGTCAACGCAACTGAGACACGCTACAGGCCGTCGGGTTCGGCCGATCGCCATGGCAGGCGCGTTCCAGCGCCGGTGCTTGCCTGGCCGACCACATAAGGCGCAAAATCGCCAGATTGCGACACCCACATCAAGAAGGAAAAAGCATGGGACCAATGATCAGCTTCAAGCGCCCGGACGGCCAGGACGTCACTGGCTACCTGGCGGAACCAGGGGATGGCAAACCCGCGCCAGGCGTCGTGGTGATCCAGGAATGGTGGGGCCTCAATGACCAGATCAAAGGCGTGGCTGACAAACTGGCCGCCGCCGGCTACCGCGCACTGGTACCCGACCTGTACCGCGGCAAGGTGGCGCTGGCCGCCAACGAGGCCGAGCACCTGATGAACGACCTGAATTTCGGCGACGCCGCCGGCCAGGATGTGCGTGGCGCAGTGCAATACCTGAAAGCCTCCGGCAGCGCCAAGGTCGGCGTGTCCGGCTACTGCATGGGGGGCGCACTGACCCTGCTGGCCGCGGTGTTCGTGCCGGAGGTCGATGCCGGCGTGCCCTACTACGGTTATCCGCCCCTGGAATTCATCGACGCCAGCAAGATCACCGCGCCGCTGCTGGGCCACTGGGCCACCGAAGACGTGCCATTCCCCATCGCCGGCGTGGGCGAACTGGAGAAAAAGCTCTCCGCCGCCGGCGTGCGGTTCGAATTTCACCGCTATGCGGCCAAACACGCCTTCGCCAACGAAACCGCCGACTCCAAAGGGCTCGACATGCTGAAATACGACCCGGCCTGTGCGCAACTCGCCTGGGATCGCAGCCTGCACTTTTTTGCGCAGCACCTGCGCTGAGCAACACGCCATGCTCAAAGGCCTGCACCACAACGCCTACCGCTGCCGCGACGCGGAAGAAACCCGCAAGTTCTACGAAGATTTTCTGGGTCTCCCGCTGACAAATGCCTTCGTGATCAGCGAAACCAAGAGCGGCCGGCCGACCAACACGCTGCACGCGTTCTTCCAGATGGACGATGGCTCGGCGCTGGCCTTCTTCGAGTCGCCCGAGCGGCCCTTCGACTTCAAGGAACAGCACGACTTCGACCTGCACATTGCGCTGGAGGTGTCGCAGGACGACCTGCACCGCATGCTGGCCAAAGGCCGGGCGGCGGGCATCGACACCCGCGGCGTGGCCGATCACGGCTTCATCGACTCGATCTACTTCCGTGACCCGAACGGCTATGTGATCGAACTCACGGCCAAGCGCCCGGACCATGACGAGCAGGTGCAGGTGGCAGCCGGCAAGGCCCACGCGGTGCTGCAGAGCTGGCAGGCCGGCAAGACAGCCGCCTGAACCGCACCGGGTGTTGTTGCCGGCGGCTCAATCCGGCGTGGCACCCGCCTTGCGCAGACTCTCCAGCAGCAGTTGCATCTGTTCGGGGCGGTGCAGCGGCCGGTAGTCGCCGCGGAACAGGCTGGCTATGAAGTCGGGCGCCACCGCCTGCAGCCGCCCGAAGTGCTTGCGCAGCAGCGGGATGTCACCGGCCTCGGCGGCAAACGCAATCATCAGTACCCGCCGGATCGGGTGCGTGGCCCGGGCCTGAATGGCGAGGTCGGCCCAGTCGTGCAGGGCCTGCCAGTCGCGCTCCTGGAAGGCGCACAGCGCCCGTGCCAGGTGCGCGGTGCTGACCCAGCGGTCCTTCGGGCTCATGCGCATGGCCTGGGTGGCCAGCACCTTGGCCTCGGCGGTGCGGCCCTCCGCAGCCTCGACAAAGGACAGGAAGAACAGCACCATCGCGTCGTTCGGGTTGAGCGCCATGGCATGGCGCAGGTCGGCTGCTGCCGGCGCCGAGTCCCCTGCCATTTCCTGGGAGATGCCCCGCTGGAAATAGGAACGGCTGTCGTTGGGGGCCAGCGACAGCAGCATGTCGGCTGCGTGGCGCGACACGGCCAGTTCGGTGGAGCGATCGGGCGCCCAGGCCATGAATACCCGCCAGGCGTGGGTGTTGCTCAGCACGTGCCAGGCCATGGCGCAGGTGCGGTCCATCGCGATCGCCTGGGCCGCCAGCTCGATGGCCTGCAGCGATCCCTCGGGCACACCACCGAACATGGTGTCCTGCATGGCCTTGGCGGCACGCCAGGCGATGTCGTCGGTTTCGCAATAGCGGCGCTGCCCGCGTTCGGACAGGCGCATCTCTTCGGCCTCGATCTCGGGCACCATCGTGCTCACCACCTGGCGGGTGATGCGCTCCTGCAGTTCGAACACATCGCTGAGCACGTCTTCGTAGCGCTCGGCCCAGACATGGTGACCGGTCTGGGCATCGATCAGCTGTGCCGATATGCGCACCCGGTTGCCGGCGCGGCGCACACTGCCCTCGAGCAGGAAATGCACCCCCAGCTCGCGCCCCAGGCGGGCGGCATCGACATGTTTGCCCTTGTAGGTGAACGAGGTGTTGCGGGCGATGACAAACAGGCGGCGAAAGCGTGACAACTCGGTGATGATCTCCTGGACCAGGCCGTCGGCCAGGTAGTCCTGCTCGGGATCACTGCCCATCACGGTGAAGGGCAGCACCACGATCGATGGCCGGTCGGGAAGGCGCGGGCCCAGGCCCAGGCCCATGGAGCCAGATGGCTCGGCCTCGCGCTGCAGCGGGAGCAGCGAGGACGATCCGAACGATGTGGCCCCCCCCGGATGCACCCGCCAGGCGCGCACCGGGTCGGCGATGTTGCGCACCTGCTGCTCCCCCAGGTCTTCGAAGCCGGCCCCGTACTGGCGCCCCTTGACCGCCGTGCGGATCGACTCCGACACGGTGATGCCGCCCGCGTCAGCCAGGCTTTGCAGCCGGGCGGCGATGTTCACGCCGTCGCCGTAGACCGTGCCATCGGGCTTTTCGATCACATCGCCCAGGTGAACGCCGATGCGAAAGCGCATGCAGCGGTCTTCCGGGACACCCTGGACCAGTTCGGCCAGCTCTTCCTGCACCGCCAGGGCTGCCGTGACGGCGCCGCCGGCAGTCTCGAAGACGGCCAGCACGGAATCGCCGGCCATGTCGATGATCCGGCCCTGGTGTGCGTCGACCAGCCGGCGGAAGACCGCGCGCGCAGCATAGAGCCCGGCGACCGTGGCCTGGTCGTCGACAGTCATCAGCCGGGCGAAGCCGGCCGCGTCGGCCGCAAGAATGGCCGACAGGCGATGTTTGAGTCCGGACGGGTTCACTGCTCCAACGCGGGGCTTGTGCATTTGTGGGGATCAGACCGAAAGGCAGTCTAGCGCAAGGTGCGCCGCGGTGCCATACGAGAATGCACCGACAATGCGCAACGCCGAACAGCCCGCCCCCTGATGCAGCCCCCCACCGTTTCACGCCGCGCCCTGGTCATGCTGGTCGCGCTGACGATCGTGTGGGGCACCAACTGGCCGCTGTTCCCGCATGCCGTGCGCGAGGTGTCGGTCTGGACCTTCCGCAGCGTCGCGATGCTGGGCGCCGGCCTGATGCTGCTGACCATTGCCCGCCTGCGCGGACAGCCGCTGTGGATTCCGCGTCGATATTGGCGCACGGTGCTGCTGGGCACCTTTTTCTATCTGGTGATCTGGAACTTGGCCAGCACCTATGCCACCTTGCTGATCCCTTCCGGCCAGGCGGCCGTGCTCGGTTTCACGATGCCGCTGTGGTCGGCACTGATCTCCTGGGCGGTACTGGGCGAGCGGCTCAACGCCCGGCTGGTGCTGGCGCTGGCCCTGGGCGGCGCCGGCGTCACCGTGCTGATGGTCGACAGCTTCCAGGCCTATGCCCAGGCGCCGCTGGGGCTGGCTGTCGGCCTGCTGTCGGCGATCGGCTGGGCCATCGGCACGCTGATACTGAAGCGCGGCAATGTGCAGGTGCCGGTTCTGGTGCTGACCAGCTGGCAGCTGCTGATCGGCGCCGTGCCGATGACCCTGGGCGCGCTGGTCCTTGGCGACGGACAGTGGTTCATGCCCAGCTGGCAGACCATCGCGGTGATCGCCTGGATCACCCTGGTGCCGATGTGCATCGGCAATGTCTGCTGGTTTGCCATCGTCGGCCTGCTGCCTGCCAATATCGCCGGCCTGTCCTCGGTGATGGTGCCGGTGGTGGCGATGATCTCTGGCGCCATCGTCAATGGCGAGCCGCTGGGGGCCCTGCACTGGCTGTCCATGGCCGCCTGTGCAACCGCGCTTTTGCTGGCGCTGGGACCGAAAAACAGATAAAACAGCGGTCATGCACTTCATCGTCCTCGGCGCAGGCGCCATCGGCTGTTATGTCGGTGGGCGGCTGGCTGCGGGCGGGCGCCAGGTGACGCTGGTGGGGCGCCACCGCACCATCGACGACATCAGCCGCCAGGGCCTGCAGGTCAGCGACCTCGATGGCTACCAGGCCCACCTGGTTCCCGCCGCCATGCGCCTGTGCACCTCGCTGGCAGAAGTGCCGATGACGCCCGATTGCGTGGTGCTGCTGTGCGTGAAGGGCGGCGCCACCGAATCCGCGGCGCTCGAGCTGTCGGCCTGCTGCCCGCCCGGCACGCTGGTGGTGTCGCTGCAGAACGGGGTCGACAACGTCGCGCGCCTGTCGGCCATCGCACCGCGCATGAAGGCCATACCCGGCATGGTCGCCTGCAATGTCGTGCAACCCAATCCCTGGCATGCCCACCGTGCCACCAGCGGCAGGTTCTACCTGGCCCGCCACCCCGTGACGCGCGAGATGGCGCTGCTGATGGATGCCTGCGGGCTCAGCACCGAACTGGTCGAGGACATGCGGCCGGTGCAGTGGGGCAAGTTGCTGCTGAACCTGAACAACCCTGTCAACGCGCTGTCCGACCTGCCCCTGCGCGCGCAGCTGCTCGACCGCGACTACCGCTGCGTGCTGGCCGACCTGCAGGAAGAGGCGCTTGCCGTGATGCGCCACGCCGGCATCCGTCCGGCCCAGATCGCGCCGGTGCCGCCCCATCTGATGCCGCGCCTGCTGCGCCTGCCCAACTGGCTGTTTCGCCTGATCGCCTCCCGGATGCTGCGCATCGACGCCCAGGCCCGCTCCTCCATGTGGGACGACCTGCAGCTGGGCCGCATCACCGAGATCAACGACCTGTGTGGCGCCATCGTGCGGCTGGCCACCCAGCACGGAACCCTTGCGCCGCGCAATGCGGCCATGTGCAAGCTCATCGCGGCGCACCACAAGGGTGCTCGGCTCAGTGGAGCCGAGATGCGCAGCGCCGCCACGCAATAGCCCCACACATCCCGCACTGCACCGACCGACACCCGATGGCCAAAGCCCCCAACTACCTGAACCCCGACCTCCCTGCCGGCCTGCGGATCGTCGACATGCCGGTGGTCGACGCCACCGCCGAGACGCTGCGCGGCTACGGCCACCTGGTCGACGACCCGAAGGACTGCAAGGTCGAGATCGTGCGCTGGCCCGCCACCGGCTGGCGCACGGTCGACGAGGACACCGGCGACGAAGCGGGCACCACCGAAGGCACCTTCGTGAGCGACTGGCAGGGCGACATCCTGTATGGACGCAACGATGCGGTGGGCGGCCACTACATCCTGGCCTATGCCCAGCTGCCAGAGCACGCACGCACCGACCACGATGCAGACCCGCAACGCATGATGCTGTGGCACGCCAACTACCACCCCGATGGCGGGCAGCTGTTCTTCCCGCTGGAGGCCCGGCCCTTCCTGGTGCCGCTGGCGCTGCCAGGCGACGACATCACGCCGGACAAGTTCGTCTGCTTCCGCTTCAGCGGCCTGCAGGGCCTGTACATCCACCCGAACATCTGGCACGAGGGGGTGTTCGGCATCTCGGGCACCCAGCGTTTCCACGACCGCCAGGGGGCGGTGCATGCCCGCATCTCGGTGGATTTTGCGCGGGAGTTCGGCTGCCTGGTGGCGGCCGCGATCACCCGCTGACGGCGCAGGCAGCCTGCCGGCGCCTACAGCAGCGGACGCAATTCGCGCGCCGCCAGTTGCAGGTGCGGCAACCACTGCGCCAGGGTCCGGGCTCTGTCCACGCAGGCCCCCTGCAGCACCACGTTCAGCGCTGCCAGGGCCTGCCCCTGCATGTCGCGCAAGGGGACGGCCACCGCATGCACGCCCAGCTCGTGCTCCTCGCTGGCCAGGCAATGGTCGTCGGCGCGGGCCTGCTCCAGCGCCAGGCGCAGCTCCCTGGCGGTGGTGAGGGTGTGGGCGGTCAGGCGCGGCAAGACCCGGCCCTCGAGCCAGGCAGCGCGTTCGGCCGCCGGCTTGCAGGCCAGCAGCATGCGGCCGGTCGAGGTGGCGTGCGCCGGCAGCCTGGCGCCCAGGTGCAGTCCATAGGCCAGCAGGCGCGTGGCAGACGCCGGCGCGCCATCAAAGCCCTGCCCGCTGTTGGCCACGATCACCACCTCGTCGGCATCGAGCACCACGGCCGAGAACGAGGCACGCGTCTGCAGCGCCAGGCGGTTGAGCGTGGGCTGCAGGACCCGCGGCAGCCGAGCCGATGACAGGTAGCTGCCGGAGAAGCGCAGCACCCGCGGCGACAGCCAGAAATAGCTGCCATCGGTCTCCAGGTAACCCAGATGGGCCAGCGTGAGAAGGTGGCGGCGCGCCGCCGCGCGGCTCAGCCCGGCGCGCTGCGCCGCCAGCGTGGCATTGAGACGCTGGCGCTCGGTGTCGAAGCTCTCCAGCACCGCGAGGCCCTTGGCCATTCCTTCGATCAGGTCGGACTTGGCGATGGCAAGGGATGCAGGCATGGATGGAGGACTCCGAAAACTGCGCGGTGATCGCACAAAGCGGCCAATGATCGCACAGCGGTGGTGTCCCGGTCAGCCGCTGGCGGACCGGCGCCCCTAAGCTTGATGCACATCAAACCTGCCAGGAGACTACCCACCATGCGTACCCAGGTCGCCATCATCGGCGCCGGCCCCTCCGGCCTGCTGCTCGGCCAGTTGCTGTCGCGCGCCGGCATCGACAACGTGATCATCGAACGCCAGAGCCCGGACTACGTGCTGGGGCGCATCCGCGCCGGCGTGCTGGAGCAGGTCTGTGTGGACCTGCTCGACGAGGCTGGCGTGGGCGAACGCATGCACCGCGAGGGCCTGGTCCATGGCGGATTCGAGATGCTGTTTCGCGGCAGGCGCCACCGCATCGACATGCACGGCCTGACCGGCGGCAAGAACGTGATGGTCTACGGCCAGACGGAAGTCACGCGCGACCTGATGGACGCGCGCGCAGCCGCCGGCCTGCCCACCGTGTACAGCGCGTCCAATGTCAGCGTGCAAGATTTCGACACTCCGCACCCGGCCGTGCGTTACGACACCGATGGGCCGCAGGGCATGGTCAGCCACCAGCTGGACTGCGACTTCATCGCCGGCTGCGACGGCTTCCATGGCGTGTGCCGGGCCAGCGTGCCCAGGGGGGCCATCACCGAATACGAGAAGGTCTACCCGTTTGGCTGGCTCGGCGTCCTGGCCGACGTGCCGCCGGTGTCGCATGAGCTGATCTATGCCAACACCGAGCGCGGCTTCGCGCTGTGCTCGATGCGCAGCACCACGCGCAGCCGCTATTACGTGCAGTGCGAGCTGAGCGACAAGGTCGAGCAATGGTCCGACGATGCCTTCTGGGCCGAACTGCGCAGCCGCCTCGACCCGCAGGCACGCGAGCGCCTCGTCACCGGTCCGTCCATCGAAAAGAGCATCGCCCCGCTGCGCAGCTTCGTCGCCGAACCGATGCGTTTCGGCCGCCTGTTCCTGGCCGGTGACGCGGCCCACATCGTGCCCCCCACCGGCGCAAAGGGACTCAACCTGGCGGCGACGGACGTCAAATACCTGTCCAGCGCACTGATCGAGCACTACCGGGAGCACAGCAGCGCGGGCGTGGACCACTATTCCGAACGCTGCCTGCGCCGCATCTGGAAGGCCGAGCGCTTCTCCTGGTGGTTCACCTCGCTGATGCACCGCTTCCCCGACACCGCCGGCTTCGGCCAGAAGGTACAGGAGGCGGAGCTGGACTACCTCATCCACTCCGAGGCGGCGTCGCGGTCGCTGGCGGAGAACTACGTCGGTCTGCCATTGAACTTCGGGGACTGACTCCCAGGCACGGTCTTCTTCAGTTGCGTCGCCCCGGGCCTCTGTGTTTGCTCTGGCGTCGCCGCAGGCCTGTGTGTTTGCTGTTGCGTCGCCCCAGGCCTCTGTGTTTGCTCTGGCGTCGCCCCAGGCCTGTGTGTTTGCTCTGGCGTCGCCCCAGGCCTGTGTGTTTGCTGTTGCGTCGCCCCAGGCCTGTGGGGGCCGGGTGCGGCGCTTCGGTGGGGCGGTCGGGCGCTGAACGCGCCGACTGCGCTGCGGTGCTCGGTCTTGCGGCCCATTGCGCAACTCACTGCGCGCGCTTCGCGCGCTCCGTTCAGACAAGCGCAATGAAAGTGTTGACGAACGCGCTTCGCGCTGGCCGCAAGCCCTGTGCTCCTCGCCGCCCCACAGGCGCGCCGCACCCGGCCCCCACAGGCCTGGGGCGACGAGCTTCTGGTGGGGGTGGCGGGTTTCGCTCGGACAGGCATAGCGCTTCGGGGTTGCTGGTCTGCTCGCGTCCCGAAGGCAATGCTCCACCCTCACTGCAACAGAGCGTCGCGGCAGGCGGTGCCCGGTGGGGGCGCGTTCGGCGGCGCGCCGAGGAGCGCAGACGCCGGGGCGGTGCGCGCAGCGCACTTCGTCCTCATTCTCATCGCCACTGTTTGAACGGAGAGAGCGAAGCGAACGCAGTGAGTTTGGCGATGCGCCCCGGCGGCGAGCACCGCAGGTCCGTCGGCGCGTTCAGCGCCCGACCGCGCCGCTGAGCGCCCCCACCGGGCACCGCCTGCCGCGACGCGCGCCAACGCCAAGG
>Ga0247834_1005757_pt1 | contig 14436 bp, 25 predicted proteins | sample LaCruzMarch2015__8_FD_187118 | JGI IMG/M metagenome (GOLD analysis project Ga0247834, IMG submission 187118) | Freshwater microbial communities from meromictic Lake La Cruz, Castile-La Mancha, Spain - LaCruzMarch2015_12m | ecosystem: Environmental > Aquatic > Freshwater > Lake | place: Spain... | reverse complement strand
CAGAGATCGGCCGCCGAGGCGGCACGCTCAAGTCTGTCGCCGAAAAGTATGGGATCGACCCGACCCTGATCCGCATCACCCTTGCCCGCAAACGACCCATCACGTCCGCCGATCAGGCCATCTCCAAATTCCTCAAAGTGCCCCTGCATGAACTCTGGCCGGAACGGTACGACAACCGGGGCAACCGGCTCGTGCCGATCAAGCCTCTGAAGGCGTCCAAGACTAAGTCCGCCTAAACCCCTCCCCACAATTTGCGACTACACCCCGCCGCGATTCTCATCGCGCGAACAAGAGAGCTTTGCCCGGCGAACCAGTCATCGCGCCCAGCTAAGTTCATGACAACCCCTCCCTGGGGCACATCCACCCGTCACCTAAAACCCTGTCCCGTTCGAAGCTCACGGCTTCTGACGCCGATCGAGGCTTGTCCAATGTCATCCGCAGCGTCGCTCCCCAAAATCCCGATCGGCCAGCAATTGGCAGCGTTACAGCGCCTTCAACGGCTGCTTGAAGTGAACCCGAAGCTGCTCGCCAGCCTCGCGACCAAGGCCGACCGCGACTATCTGATGGACGGTCTGCGCGGCGGCATCGCGACGGTGACCTTCTCTCGCGATAACGCTGCCCTCATCACAGCCGCCTACAAAGCCGCGCACGAACAGCCCACCAAGTCCGCCGCCGAGGTGGCGTCATGAGAAACTACTCGGCATCCACAGGCATCACCACCGCTCGCGACACCCGGCGCGTTTACGTTCGATTGTTCGCTGAACACTTGATGGCGCAACTGGATCTGATCTCCCGTCTAAGCGAAACTGGCAAGCTTGAAGCTTGCTGCATATTTGATCTTGTCGCCGCTATTGACGATAGCGCTACTGCTCTTGGTCATGACGATGCAGACTTAACAGACCCTGTTCGTCAGTCTGCCGATGCCATCCTAACTAGCCTCGGCAGTGTGCGCCCATGAAACAGTGGTGGACACTTCAAGAGCTGTCAAAGCGATTGCCTGAAACCCGCCAGGGGCTCATGGCCCGTGCCGCGCGCGAAAACTGGCGCGACACCAAGCGCCTCGACGGCGAACCGCTGGCCCGCCGTCGCGCCGGTCGCGGCGGCGGCTTTGAATTCCACATCTCGCTTCTGTCCGTCACGGCGCAAGCCGTCCTCGTCGACGCGCCCGTCGCCTCGCAGGATGAGACGATCCCCGATCTCGAAATCGAAACCGCAACGGACGCCCGCACCCGCGATGCGCGCCTTGCCGTTTTGGCGCTGGCCACAAAATTTCACGCGACAACCGGCCTTGGCCTGAAAGAGGCAGACCGTGCGTTCGCGCAAGCCTACTCGTCCGGCGCGCTGGTGATTGATGCTGCCGTGCGCGCCGTGATCCCGACCGTCTCGCGCCCGACGCTGTGCCGCTGGCGTGCTGCCGTCCGCGCAGGCGATGGGGCCAAGATCGCCTCACGCCAGGGTCGCACCAAAGGATCGTCGCCGCTGATGACCGTCAACGACGGTGCGGTCGCGACCTACATCGGCGCGCTGCTGATCAAAAACCCCTTCTATACCGCGATCCATATCCGCGACGCCGTCGAAGCGAAGTTCGGCGCGACGCTTGATCTCGACGGCGCAGCCTTGCCGCTGCCATCCGCCCGCACCTTCTGCCGGTTCGTCACCGACTTCCGCGCCACCAACAAAGTGGCGTTGACCAAAATCCAAGACCCCGATGCCTTCAAGTCGCGCCATCGCATCGCAGGCCTGTCTCGCCATGCCCACGTCGAACGCCTCAATCAGACTTGGCAGATCGACGCCTCGCCGCTCGACATGCTGTGCCTGGACGGACGCAACTCGGTCTACGTGCTGGTCGACGTGTTCTCGCGCCGGATCATGACCTACGTGTCGCGGACGCCGCGCGCGCACGCCGTCAAACTGCTCATGCGCAAAGCGATCCTCGCGTGGGGCGTGCCCGAGCTGGTCGAGACCGACAACGGCAGCGATTTCACGGCCAAGGCCGTGCAGGCCTTCATGGCGTCCACCGGCATCGACGTGCACCGCTGCGATGCCTACTCGCCAGAGCAGAAGGGCATCGTCGAGCGCGGCATCGGCACCATGCACCGCTACATCGGAACGATGATGCCCGGCTTCATCGGCCACAGCGTTGCCGACCGCAAACAGATCGAAGCCCGCCGCTCGTTCGCAGCCCGTCTGGGCTGCGACGACGCCAAAGCGTTCGCCGTCGAACTGACCAGCATCGAAGCTGCCGACTATCTGGATCGCTGGGCTGCCGACCACTACGCCAACCGCGAACACACCGGGCTCGGCAAGGACGCAGCGGGCAAGGGCATCACCCCGTTCGCCAAAGCCGCCAGCTTCGCGGGCCGCGTCCGCCGCATCGAAAGCGAGCGCGCTCTCGACGTGCTGCTGATGGAGATCGCAGACGGTGGCGGCGTGCGCACCGTGGGCAAGCAGGGCATTCGCGTCGAAGGCGGTTTCTTCATCGCGCCCACGATCATGGTCGGCGAAAAGGTGCTCGTTCGTCTCGACCCCGCCGACCTCGGCAAAGCCTACTGCTTTACCGCAGACGGCGCGGCGTTCCTCGGCGAAGCGATCAACCCCGAACTGCTGGGCATCGACCGTGCCAGCGCCGTCGCCATGGCCCGCCGCCAGCAGGCCAAAATCCTCGACGACAGCATGGCGGAAGCCAAGGCTGCCGCCCGCAAGATCAAGCCGCGCGATGTCATCGACGACGTGCTGCGGATGGCGGCTGCCAAGGCTGGAAAACTCGTCGAGTTCCCGCGCGGTTCCGACAGCCACGAAACGCCCCAGCTCACGGCTGCGTCCAACGCGCTCGCCCCGCGCTCACACGCGCCCGCCGAAATCCCAGCAGAGCTTCAAGAACAGCACAGCAAAGCCGTTGCCGAGTTTCAGGCGCGCATCGCTTTTGCTGAGACGGAAACCGCCAAGCCAACAGCCGACATCATCCCCATGGACAGCGATGAGAGCCGGTTTGTGCGCGCGGTCGATCTGGAGGCGCGGATCGCAGGCGGAGAGATCATCCCGGCTGCCTTGAAGCGCTGGCTCGATGGCTATCAGGAGACCGCCGAGTATCAGGCCCGCCGGTCAATGCTCGATGACTACGGAGAGATTTGGTTCGCTGGCGTTCGGTCTCGCGTTGAGGGCTCTCGGCCCGACAAGAAACAAGCCTAAAAGGGGATTTACGGTGTCCATAAAACGCCATGACGATAGCGCCGCGCCAACGCAGAACGTGACCCTTTTCCGGGAGCTGACCAAAAGATTGCTCGCACGCGATCTGGGTGAATTGGCTTTTGGTGTTTTTTACGGCCCATCGGGCTACGGCAAGACCGTGAGCGCGATGAGCAGCGCCATTACTTACCGCTCGCACTATGTGCGCATGGGATCGACGTGGAGCACGAAGGCGCTTGCCGATGAGATTTGCCGCAAGCTGCACTTGAAGGCGCGAGGAACATCCAGCACGGCGCTGAACGATATCGTCGATCAGCTCTGCTCCGATCCGGGCCGTCCGCTAATCATCGACGAAGCCGATTTCCTGATTAAGCGAGATCTGATCGATTTCGTTCGCGACATCGTCGACATGAGTAAGACGCCGGTCATCCTCATCGGTGAGGAGTTGCTGCCCGGCAAGCTGCGGCGCTTCGAACGCGCGCACAACCGCGTGCTGGAGTTCGTACAGGCTCAGCCGACATCGGCGGATGAAGCCCGGATGTTTGCAGCCCTTCGCGCACCCAAGCTGGCGTTCGGCGACGATTTGATTGCCGCCATCATCGAAGCGGGTGAAGGCCGCGCCCGCCGCATCTGCCGCAACATCGACATCGCCAAGGAACTCGCCAAGGCGCGTGGGCTCGACAAGATCACTTTGAAGGAATGGGGCAACGCCACGTTCTTCGACGGCGAACCGCCCAAGCGGAGGGCTGCGTGATGCTGACCGTTCGCGAAGCTCTAATGGCGGTGCCTGAACACGTCGTTGCTGTACCCATCCAGCGCCCACATCGCTGGGCCTACTTCTGGGAACTGATGCTGACGCTCGACAAAAAGGGAGAACCTTTTTCGGTTATCGAAATCGTCAACCTTGGCAATCTAACCCAAATTGAGCGGCAAAGCCTCAGTCGTTACGTCACGCGACTAGTTCGCGGCGGCTACCTTGTGAAGATTGGGCAAAAACAAGTACGCGGTTTCTGCCGAGCCACATTGTTTTACAAGATCGGGAAGTTTGAAGTCAGCGCCCCGCAGGTCCAACGGACCGGCGAGCCACACGCGATCACGTCAGCTTTGACTATGATCATACCGCGCAACGAGGACGGGGCGTGGGTAGTCATCAAGTCGCTGGCCAAGAGCAACCGCGAATTCACAGCTGAGCAGGTCCACGAAGCGATGCAAGGCGCATTGCCGCTTGAAAGCATCGCCGACTACATCCGTCGATTGGGGAAAGGCAAATTCGCCGAATTAAACGGCGTCGTGATGCAGAATGGGCGGCTGACGAAGGCATGGCGACTGCTGCGTGCGCCGGCCGAAACGCCCCGTCTTGGCGTCGACGGTCGCCCACTGAAACATGCCGCACAACAGGACGCAATGTGGAAAGCGCTCGAAATGGGTGGCTTGCTGTTCATTACCGCCAACGACCTTGCGATGTATGCCACGACACCGGAACTCGAAGTGCCGGAAAGCGTCGCAGCGGAATACGCCGACCACCTCACGGCATCTGGACACCTCGCCAAGCGCGACCAGACGGGCAAACAGACCATTTACCGGTTGATGCGGCACACCGGGCCAATGGCCCCGCGCATTTACCGTGCCTCGTTTGTCTGGGACCCCAACCTCAATTGCGTATTCGGACCCGGCCAGACCGTGCGCGAGGTGCGGCGATGATCCCTATCGAAAAAGCGCGGCGTGCCTGGGGAACATCCATTCCGGATTGGGTTTGCACCATAGCCGACGAGTGCGCCAAGCGCTCGTTGCGGAACGTCGCATCCCAACTTGATCTGTCTCCTTCGATGGTCAGCCAAGTTCTTGCAAACCGCTGGGCGCATCCGACCGACAAAATAGAAGCCAAGGTCCGCTCCATCCTTGGTGTTACTCGCCAACAAGAGGCCGTTGTCGGCTGGGGCAATGCAATGCCGGATTGGGTCATAGTACTCGCCGCCGCCTGCGACCGCGCCCCGCAAACCGAAGTCGCGCGCCGCATCGAGTATTCGCCCGCCGTAGTCAGCCAGGTTCTCCGCAATACCTACAAGGGCAACCTGAAACGCGTCGAGTTTCAAGTGCGCGGCCTGCTGATGGACCAGACCGTCAAGTGTCCCTGCCATTTCGAACCCTTCGGCTTCCACGCCTGCGTCTGGAACCAAGAGAGCCACTTCAAGAAGGCTCTCTATCTGCCCGGCTTCAGCGAGCGCTTTCGCGACGCCTGCCCGGCCTGTCCGAACTGGCTCAAGACCAAGAAGGAGAAACCGTGATGGCAGAGATTTTTTCTTTTCACCGCCTGCGACCGGACCAGCTTTCGTTCGCCTTCAGCGACAGCCGAAAAAACGCTGCACTGAAAAGCATTCACGCCACTCTCATGGACGCTACCAGCTTCGAAATTTGCGAACGAGGCTTCGCAGAAAAGCTTCTGTCCGTCTGGTCCTGTGAACTCGACGAGGAAGATCGCGCTCTCTGCGTCCGCGAATTCGAGCGGCTTGGCCTGATCCCCACCAAGTAGCCCCGCCCATCCGTTCCCCGTCGCGTCCCGCCCGCCCTGCTCATCCCATCCGAAAGCTCACGCCATGCCACTGCACACTGTCTACGGCACCATCCACGACGCCCAACCCATCGACCGCGAATGGATCGCGGACTGCGCCCTGCTGGGCCGCTGCCGGTCGGCAACGCAAGCCGAGTTCGACGCGCTGCTTGCCGTCTTCACCAAAGCCTACCGCGCACGCGGACTGCCGATCACGATGGTGCGGCTGGGGCAGCGCCTCGCCACCGCATGGCGCGGCATCGTCGCACCCGCAGGAGTGGTGGCATGAGCATGGCACAAGCCGTCGCCCAGCGGCGCATGGGGTTTTTCAACGTCACGGACGAGGGCGTGTTCAACGCGCCCGACATCGTCATGTCCATCATCGACGGCGTCATGATCACGCGCTGCTCGCACAATCCAGTCACGGGCATCATCGTCTACAAGGGGTTTCACCCGGCGTTCGATCCGCTGACACCCAGCGAGCCGGTGCCGCAATACAGCGCCATCTTCGACGGCAAGGTCCGCACGTGGCGGCGCGTCGGGTTCGGGGGTGGGGCATGAGCCGCATCCTCACCGCCGACTGCCTGTTCTTTGCCTGCGAAACGACCGGCATTTCCCGCGATCAGGTGCTCGGGCCGTGCCGCACGCGTGAAGTCGTCGCCGCCCGTCACCTCGGCATGTGGCTGGCCCGCCGCTTCACGAAAGCGAGCTACCAGACCATCGCCCAGCGGTTCTCGCGCAACGATCACACCACGGTTCACAGCGCGATCCGCACCGTGAAACTGCGCCGCGACAACAGCGCCAAGTTCGCCGCCCAGCTCGCCGCCGACGAAGCCCGCTTTGCCGAATGGGCCGCCGGCGTCGTCGAAAGCCGCGCGTTGGCCCTCACCCGTTCCGCGTTCATCCAGCCCCCCGTCAGCGCCCAACAGCCGGAAACCGCCCGATGACAACCGCAACGCTCGCCCGCATTTCCCGACCAGCCAAACCGCTACCGGTCACCCGCGATCAGGTCGCCATCATGATCGACCGCCTGTCCGTGCTGCGCGGCAAGATCGCAGAACTGGACGGCCAGCGCGACGACGACATCGCGCAGATCAGGGCGTTCCACGCCTCTGCCGTCGGCGTCTACGCCGCTGAAGCCGAAAGCCTGATCGGCGACGTGCAGGCTTACTGCGAGGCCCACCGGGCCGACTTGACGCAGAACGGCAAGAAGAAGTCCGTCCGCTTCCCGTCCGGTCAGATCGGGTGGCGCAAACGTCCAGCATCGATCCTGATCGCCGACGCCGAGGTAGCGCTCGCCGATGCCCTGCGGTGGGGGCTGACGCAGTTCGTGCGCACCAAAAACTCGCTCGACAAGGACGCGATGCTCAAAGAGCCCAAGGTCGCCGCCACCGTCGTGGGCGTGACCGTGGTCGCGGGCGCTGAAGAATTCATCATCAAAACCGGCGCGTGAAGGGGCTTCAAATGGCATTCCAAAACCATTCAAAACGCGCCGCACACCCGCCACACCGCAACCGCCTCATCGCGAAGCTGCACGTACTGAAGGGCCAGATGGGCCTCGACGACGTCGACTATCGCGACATGCTAGAAACGCAGTTCGGTAAACGCTCATCGACGGCATTGAGCATCGCCGAACTCGAAACCGTCGTGAAGCGGCTCGGCGACGCGACCCAGACCGCCCCGCGCATGACCGGGCCGTATGCGCCCAAGCTGCGCGCGCTGTGGCTGTCGGCGTGGAATTTGGGCGTGGTGCGCAATCGGTCTGACGATGCACTGGTCGCGTTCGTCAAGCGCCAGACCGGATTAGAGGCCGTGCGCTGGCTGCGCGACGCAGGTGCTGCAGCCAAGGCCATCGAAGCCCTCAAGTCGTGGATGGTGCGCGAAGCGGGCGTCAATTGGGCAGCCCATCCCCACAACCCGCGCGCCGCCGTCGTCGATGCGCAGTGGCGCGCGCTCTGCACCCTGGGCGTGATCAAGGAACTGGCCTTCGGTGGCGGGCTCGACGGCCAGCTCACAAAATACGGCGAGGCCGTCACGGCCAAGACAAGCCGCGCGACCTACACCGAAGAAGACTGGGACGCGATCATCGCAGCGCTCGGCAAGAAGCTCAGATTTGAGCTGGCCAAATCGCCCAAGACCTAACCGGTTTAGCGGGGGAGAGGCAAACGCCCCCGCTGAAAACCGGCGCGCCGAAGCGGGGCGGCGCGCCGGTCCCTTTCTCCCGTCACATCACAGGGGTTACCACCATGACTATGTCGATTGCCGACGGGCGAGAGATCGCAAAACTTATCAAGGAATACGACGAACTCACCTCACTGCTCGAAAACCAAGACGACGACGACGCCGCACACACCCGCGTCAACCGCCTCTCCAACCATCTGCATGATTGCATCTTCGAGGGCTACGACGCGCCGCTCGACGACAGCCTCAGTGGGGCCATCGACGAGGCGATGGCCGAGTTCTCAGACGAAGGTATCTGGGACGCCATCCGCACCCGGCGCGATACCGTTGCAGCGCTGCTTGTCGTGCGCGGCGTCGAGCTACCACAAGAGGCCATACCCGAGCGCGAGGCCGTCGCATCGGCTGCTGCCTGCCTGAGCGCTGGACCGGCCACGGCGGACGATATCGCCGCCGCCGACACGATCGCTGCGGAGTAACACCCATGTCGTCATCCCGCACCAAGTTGCCGAGCGTTGCCATGACCGTTGAGCCGGTTCCGCATGCCACGCGCTTGGGGCGGATCGACGACACCCAAACGCTGCCGGGCGGGGCCTACGACGGCCTCCCCGGTCAGATCGTCGAGATCGCCGAAATCGCAGGCCTGCAAGCAGCCCTTACCATCGCCAACGCGCGCGGCGGCAACCGCGTCTATATCCCAGCGACCGCCGACGACGATCACTGGCTAGTCACGCTGATCGGACGGGACGCTGCCAACAAACTGATGGGGTATTACGCGACCGGCGTCGAACTCGACATGCCGCGCGGCCCCACCGGCCTGCGCGCCGACACCTGGCGCAGGCTCTATCGGATGATCGAAGACGGCTGCACGTCGACGCAAATCACCCGCGCGCTCGGCATCAGTCGCGACATGGTCAAGCATCACCGCGCCAAGCTGCGCAACAGCCACGTCAGCCCCCAGCTCGATATGTTCGCGCCATCAAATGGCGAAGAGCGTTTGGGGTCACGCCCCGTCCCGCCAGCAACCAATCCTCGTTACATCGAAAGCGGCGGATACCCGAGCCGGACCGCGCACGTCTTAGCGCTTAAGGCTGCCGGGATGACGACCCCGGCGATTGCGAAATCTGTTGGGGTCTTACCAAAGCATGTTGAAACGATCATCCGTGTTAAACGAAATTATCGCCGACCGGTTCGCCTCAAAGTGGGTTTTGCGATGATCAGGCTGACGGCCAAAAACCGCATTCCATAGTCAGCACCGGGGGCATCTGCCCCCGCTCAAAATCCCGAATTGATAGCGTACCTCTGTGTAAGCGCCCGTGAGCGACCGGCACAGAGGACCATCATGACCCCAGCGATTACCGCCCCCGAACTCGACGCGCCGGTCACCGACCGCCCCACGGGCCGCAAGCTACTCTCCAGCCTGATCGCCAAGCGCACCGTTGCCACCCTCATGACCCGCGCGGCAACGTCGCCGCTGCCCAATCAGGGCATGCGCCTGTCGGAACGCGGGCTCGACCTCATCAAAGCCTTCGAAGGCTGCCTCAAAAAGCGCCCGGACGGCACGCTGGAAGCCTACAAGTGTCCGGCTGGCGTCTGGACCATCGGTTGGGGCTGCACCGAAGGCGTTCGCCCGGGCATGGTCATCACCCGCGACGAAGCAACCGCCATGCTTGCCCGCGAACTGGGCCACTTCGAGATCGTCGTCGGTCGCCTCGTCACCGTGCCACTGACGCAAGGCGAGTTCGACGCGCTCTTGTCGTTCACGTACAATCTGGGCGAAGGCGCATTGCGCTCGTCCACGCTGTTGCGGATGCTCAACAGCGGCAATCGTTCGGCGGTGCCCAATCAATTCATGCGCTGGACCCGCTGCAAAGGTCATAAGGGGCCGCTCAGCGGCCTCGTTCGCCGCCGCAAAGCCGAAGCCGCACTGTTTTTGTCCGGCATGGTGCATGGCGAAGCCATCGGCGACGACTACGGCCCGATGCCGCAAGCCGTCACGCCTGAGATCGGCAGCCGCATCGCCGTCGTCAAATCCTCGCGCACCTTCTGGGGCACCGTCACCGCATTCACCGGCTGGGTCGGCGCAAAGGCCGTCGTCACGTTCGGCGTGGTCAGCGCTGCCGCCGAACAGGCCAAGGCATCCACCGATGGCCTGTCCTCGCTGCTCGGCGTCCTCGGTGAGCATGCCGAGCCGATCCTCATCACGCTCGCCATTGCTGGCACGATTGCTGCGCTCTTTGCCCGCTTCGATGCGGCGGGCGAGGAGAAGATCGGATGACGCTCGCCCGGATCGCCCTGCTCTGTCTGACGTGGCTGATGAGCCCGGCCAACCTGATCGGTGGCAGCACGTTTGCCGCCATCGGATGGGGCGCTGGTTACCTCAAGGGCCATGCGGTTGCCACCCGGCGCGGCGACACCCGCGTCAAGGCTGCCGTCACCCACATCGAAACCACGCTGGAAACGAAGGCGCAAGACTATGTCAAAGCAGCAGACGACGCAGCAGCAAGCGTTCCTCCAGTGGTCCCTGGTCCCGCTCATCGCCCTGATCGGGCAGCTATTGTCCGGCTGTGCGCATCAGACCCCACCTGTCGCCGTGACGGTTCGTAGCGACGTGTCGTGCCGCGTCTATAAGCGCCTGACGTGGTCCATCGACGACACGACGACAACCATCAACGGCATCCGCCGCCATAACGCCCGCTATGTCCGCATCTGCGGCTCAACCCGAAAGCCGAAGTAATGCAAGTCGATGCGGAAATGCTCCTGAAGGTCCTGACGTTCGCCGTCGCGATCAGCTCGACCGTGTATACGTGGCTGGCCAGCAAAGACCGGGCAACGGCGCTGCAATTCCGCGACCTCGAACTGCGCTTCAATTCACTCGAAGGCCGCGTCGTCAAGTCAGACCTCGAAACCCAAGCTCAAGTCCAGCGGATCGACGCGCAGTTGAAGAACGTCCCGGACAAAGAGGCGATCCACAAGCTCGAACTGGGGATGCAGGAAGTGCGCGGCGCGGTCGACCAGATGAAGGAACAGTGGAAAGACCAGCTGACGCAGATGCAGCGATCATTCCAGCGGATGGAAGATTTTTTGCTGGACGCCCGGACGCCGCATAGCCAGCCGACGCCACCACAGCCGCGACGGAGGACCAGAACGTGACCGATTACCGCAAACACGTAGCCGAAGATGTGCGCCGGATCGTGCTGGAAACGCTCGCCCGCGAGCCCGGCGCGACGCTCAACGAAAACCTGATCGGTCGCATGCTGGAAAGCTACGGCCACCGCAAGACCGCTGCCTACATCAGCGACGAACTCGCATGGCTCGAACGCCAGCACGCAATCTCGCTCATCGAAGCCGGAGGCCTGCTCATCGCGACGATGTTGACGCGCGGTCAAGAACACGTCGAACGCCGCGCGCTGATCCCCGGCGTAGCCAAGCCTGCATTGGACGCCTAAGATGGCACAGCGTGGACGCGGACGCCTCTCCTCCATCGACACGCTGCCCGAAGCCGCCGAGCCCATCGTGGCGACGGCGCTACAAGACCTGCGTCAACGCAAAAAACCGCAGCTGCAAATCTTGGCCGAGTTGAACGGTTCGCTCGCCGATCTCGGCGTCAAGTCGATCAGCAAGAGCGCATTCAATCGCAAGGCGCTCTGGCTAGCCGCCTACGGCCAGCAATTGGAGAACGCCCGCGAGATCGCCGGCATCATGGCCGAACGACTGGATGCTGCACCCGAGGGCGACGTGGGCCTGCTTTTGAACGAGACGATCAAGACCATCATCTTCGACGTGATGAGCGAAGCGTCCATCAGCGACGAAAGCCCCAGCATGAAGATGCTGCATCAGGCGTCTGAAAGCCTGATGGCGCTGGAGCGCGCCCGCAAGCTCAACGTCGACGCCCGCAAGGTCATCGAAGTGAACTTCCGCGCGAAGGCCGAAGAAGCCGTCGACCGCGCCGCCAAGGAAAAGGGCTTGTCCGCCGACACCGTCACCGCCATCAAGCGCGCCATCCTCGGCATCCGCGACACCGCCAAACAGCCGGAAAATGCGCTCACGGGGTGATCTGCCCCCGCTAGCCGATCCCACAAATCAATCCACGTTGATCCCGTGTCATGCGTCAGGTAGGCAGCGGGAGGGGTCTCGTGGACGACGAATTCAAACAACGTGCGGCGCGCAAACTGTGGGTGCTGGGGCTCGATGCATTCGAGATCGCCGAAGTGCTCGAAGTCAGCGAAGGTTGCGTTTACGATTTCATCAATAGTTGGTCTAACCGTAAAGCCGACCGCGTAGCCGCATGGTTGGGATCGGCGGTGCGCTCATGATCGCGAGCCTCGAAATCTCACAGCACGCTATCCGCCGCTATTTCGAGCGCGTGCTTCAATGCGACTGCGAATGGCCTTTGAAGCGCGGTTACGGCGAGTGGAAAACCATCCGCTGGGCCGCTGACACCTACGGCTACGACGTCGGCACCGTCCGCGCCGCGATCCGCCGCGAGGTGAACTCGCTGTTGCCGGTCACGGTCATCAATCGCGGTTCGCGGGTCAGGCTGCGCGGCGCGTCCTGCGTCTGGATGGTGGAAGACGGCTATGTCGTCACGACTTGCCTCAGTCTCACCGGCAGTCCGCGCAAGGACGCCCGCGACGCATGGGGTGCGCGCCGCCACGGCGACGAGGGGTATGCGTCATGAGCAACGTAGCCCCCTGCGAGATCATGTGCATGACCGCCAAGGCGTTCGGCCTGTTGCCGCTGACGTTTCGCGGACAGTTTCTCGGTAACTGGAAATCGTGCCACCGGCCCAAGCCGCTGCGCGCGCGCCAGGTCGCCGTCTACCTCATCTTGCGCCACACGCAGGCCACCAACGCCGAGATCGCAGGCCTATTCGGACACTCGCTCAACAACGCGAAGATGCGGACAAAAGAGCAAGCCGACCTGATCGCGGACGAGATCAAAACCAACGACGCTCTCGCGGTCATTGTTGACGGTATTGAGGAAGAGATCGACGCCCTTCACGATGAGCGCGAAGGCAAGGGCGCATTGCCTGTCGCCACCAAGAAGCGGTCGCGCTTTGCGGAGGTGGCGTGATGGGCAGCCCTCAACCCAGCGGCTGTTATCGGTCAAAGACCGATCACGTTTTAGCGCTCAGCAAAGCCGGTGTGGACGACAAGTCGATTGCCGCTTTGGTCGGCATTTGCCCCACGTCGGTGTCAGCCCTGCGCGCCAGCGCAAAGCGGCGCGGTCTCAAGAATGGCGGTCGGTCTCGTGGCTGGGAGGGCAATAACCGCCAGATTGCCATCGGCAAGGACGTGCTCGAACATCTGCGACCCCACGCGCAGCGACGGAATGTAACCCCCAATGAGTTGGCGCGCCGCCTTCTGGCGCAGATCGTCGATGACAACATGATCGACGCTGTTTTGGATGACCGCAATGGCTAAGGCACAACCCACGGCACTCGACAAGATCAAGCTCGCCATCAAACGCGCGCAGGCGGGGAATGGCCGGTCGCTCGCGGCGCTGTTCGCCTACGCCTCGCTCGGCGATCTCACGAAAGCCTTCAGCGCGTCCATCGTTGTCGAAGATGTTCTTGACTTCGTCGCAATGGAGCAAGCCGAGCGCGACCGCATCAAGGCCGAAAAGCGCGAAGCCCAACGTGCCGCCCGTGCAGCGCTGCGGGCCAAACTCGGTGCCGAGTACCTGGGAGGCGTAGCTCATGTCAGCGGTTGAACTCATGCTGTGGACGTGGTTCGCGTGGGCCGGTGCCGCTGTCTGGTACATCGGCTATCTGCGCTGCGAACTCTCACGGATGGAAGGCTTCGCCCGCCAGCTCCATCAAGAGCGCAAAGAATACGAGGGTCTCGCGAATGATCACGACGAACTGCTCAACGCGCTCTACGCCATCGTGGATGAGCCCAATCTAATCTCCTGCCGTCAGATTGCCTGCGACGCAATTGGGCTCCCCGTCACGATTTACCCCGCCCTGCGGAGGGCGTCATGAGTGCCGTTGCCGAACTCGCGCCGTGGCTGATCCTCGTCCTTGTCATCGTCATTTGCGAGTTGGGCAAGGCGTTGCGTTCCGCCCGCAAGATGCTCGCGGCGACAAAGGCCGACCTCGCCGGAACCGCTGCCACCCTTGCCCGCGTCCGCGCCGACCGTGATCACGCCGACGCATCGCTTCGCCGGGTCTGCGCCGCCGTCGAGAAGCAAGTGCGGCCTCTCCCTGCCACCGACCAGACCGGCCAGCCGTTCGCGCTCGATGCGTGGAAACCCGAAAGCAAGCCTTCGTGACCCCCGCCCTCACCGCCGAGACCAAATCCCCGCGCCTCGTCACGTCCGACGAATGGATCGAACACCGCCGCGAGGCGCGCTTCACGCTGCCGAGCCTTGTTGCCGATGGCGGCACCATTCCCGACGTGCTCATGCCCTACCAGCAGTTGCTGCTCGCAACGACCGCTGCCAACGCCGTGACGCTGGTCGAAAAATCGCGACGTACCGGCTTCACGTGGGCAGCCGGGGCCGACGCCGTCCTCACGTCG
>Ga0247834_1005752_pt1 | contig 14443 bp, 5 predicted proteins | sample LaCruzMarch2015__8_FD_187118 | JGI IMG/M metagenome (GOLD analysis project Ga0247834, IMG submission 187118) | Freshwater microbial communities from meromictic Lake La Cruz, Castile-La Mancha, Spain - LaCruzMarch2015_12m | ecosystem: Environmental > Aquatic > Freshwater > Lake | place: Spain... | reverse complement strand
CGAGGGCGCCGTCGTCGAAGTGGGCGCCGACGTCTCGCCTTGGCTCGGCATCGACCCCGGCACGCGGCTGGTGCCCGTGCGCGGCTTGTTGCGCCACGAGGTCATCGAGGTCCCCTCGGCCTGGGTCGAGCGCCATCCCTTGCCGCCCCCCGACGCGGCCGACGTCACGTTCCGACTGGTGGTCTCATGACGAACAGCGAAGCCTCAACACCCCGCAGCCCCGGCGCCGCCAGCCCCGCATCACCGGCAGCACCGGCCCCCCTGACCGACGCCACCGGCCTCGTGACCGCCATGAAGGGCGTCGCCCTGCGCATGGCCGAGGACCTCGTGGAGCGCTCCCGCGACCCACGCATCGAGCCCTCCCTGCGCCTGAGCCACCAGGCCGCCCGCGACGCCCATGAGACCAGCGACGCCTACGAAATCTGGCGCAAGGGTTTCTGTGATCAAGTCGCCGCATCATGGGTCCTCGGCGCCGTCTTCGTCCGCACCCTCGAGGACCGCGGCTTCCTCCCCCACCGCCTCGCGGGCCCGGGGGCCCTCGACCGCTTCGCCCAGTTCCGTCGCCTCTTCCGCTACCTCTCCGAGCGCGACTACCTGCTGCACATCTTCGACGCCCTCGCCGAGCCCCCACCATCGTGGCCCGCCGGCCGCGACGCCGCCGACTGGATGGGGGCCCAGGTCTTTGGTCGCTTGAGCGCCCCCCTGTGGAAGCTCTCCCCCTCCCAGCGCGCCCTCGCCGAGCTCCTCGACGTCCTGCGCAGCGTCGACGCAGCAGGCGCCCTCCGCTTCACCTTCGGCCGCCCCGACGGCGTCGACCACGACGGCTCCACCACCCGCTTCCTCGGCGACCTCTACCAGGACCTCAACGCCGACGTCCGCAAGCGCTACGCCCTCCTGCAGACCCCCGACTTCGTCGAGCGCTTCATCCTCGACCAAACCCTCACCCCGGCCCTCCAGGAACGCGGCATCGCCGTCACCCTCTGCGACCCCGCCTGCGGCTCAGGCCACTTCCTCCTCGGCGCCTACGACCGCCTCTTCGAAGCTCGCCAACACCAAGAGCCCGGCCGCCCCCGCGTCGAGGTCGCCCGCCAAGCCCTCTCCCAAGTCTACGGCGTCGACCTCAACCCCTACGCCGCAGCCATCGCCCGCTTCCGCCTCCTCCTCAGCTTCCTCGACAAAGCCGGCCTCACCCGCCTCGACCAGATTCCCCCCGGCCTGCATGCCAACATCTTCATCGGCGACTCCCTGCTGGCGGGCCGCCTGACCGCCGACCGTGGCACCACCCAGCAGTTCGGTTTCGGCGACGTCGTCAAAGACGTCGGCTTCGCCGCAGGCAAAGGGTTTTCCCTCGTCGACGCGGCCACCGAGCAATTGCTCAAATCCACGCGCTTCGATGTGGTGGTGGGCAACCCGCCCTACATCACCGAAAAAGATGCCGAGAAACGCGAACTCATTCGCCGCGCCTATCCCCGGTCGGCGGCGGGCAAATATGCCTTGGCCGCACCTTTCGTCGAGCGACTCTTCGACCTCTGCAATGCCGGCGGCTGGATGGGGCAGATCACAGCCAATTCGTTCATGAAGCGGGAGTTCGGCGCGACCCTCATCGAGGACTACCTGCCGACCGTCGACCTCTCCGAGGTCATCGACACCTCCGGCGCCTACATCCCGGGCCACGGCACCCCGACGGTCCTGCTGTTCGGGCGCCACCGACGGCCGGTAGCGAGCACCGTACAGGTCGTACGGGGCGCGCGTGGCGAATTGACGACTCCTGAGGACCCGGCTCGCGCGCCGGTCTGGAGCGCGATTGCAGCGCACCATGCAGAGATCTCATTCGAAAGCCCATTGATTACTGTCGGCGAATTTCAGCGAAGCAAGCTCATTGCTCACCCTTGGAGTCTGGGTGGCGGAGGTGCTTCAGAGTTGAAAGAGAAGATTGAAAGGTGCTCGGCGAGTCGTCTTGATGAAATCACGACTGCAATGGGTATCAGCGCCGTAACTGGCGAAGATGATGTCTTCCTGCGCCCTCGACGTTGTCTCGGCTTCCTGAGCGAAGCCTACGTTCGGGAACTGGTCGAAGGCGACCAGATTAGGGATTGGGCCGTCACTGAAAGCAACTCGACCATCTTTCCATATGATCATCAGTTTGCCCGCGTCCCGCTAACTTCAGTTTCGTGGGCGCTTGAACTTCTGTGGCCATATAGAGCTGCGATAAGCAAACGGAAACGATTTGGCACACCAATGCTTGAGCGTGGCTTGGCTTGGTATGAGCTTCAGGAACTCTATGCTGAGAAACTCCGTACCCCACTGACGATCACGTTTGCGTTTGTCGCGACCCACAATCAGTTTGTGTTTGATCGCGGTGGCAAGGTTTTCAAGCAGAGTGCTCCAGTCATTAAGCTCGACGACACAGCAACACAGAGTGACTACTTAGCGCTTCTGGCATACTTGAACAGCTCAACCGCTGAGTTCTTCATCCAGCAGGTTTGTGCAAACAAGGGTGGTCCCGGCGGAGGTTCATCCAAGGGCGAAAAGTGGCGTGATTTTTACGAGCGCAGTTCTGGGGCCCTCGGGGCTCTTCCGCTACCACAAGCGATTGGAGAGCTTGCTGGTCTCGGGAAACTCTTGGATGATGCTGCGCTCGCACGTTCGCGATTTGTGCCATCGAGTGCGCTTTTGAAGAGTGAGCATGTCGCAGGAGATTTTGAGGCGGCGAGGATTCAGTATCGTCTGTTGTCGGAGCGAATGGTTGCGCTTCAAGAAGAAGTCGACTGGTTGGTCTATTCGATGTTCTCAATAACCAGCGACCCTGCACTTGTTTCTGGGTCGAATGATTTGATTGGCTACTTGGGGCCAGAGCAGCGGCCGGTGGAGCTTCGAGCGGCGCAGCGTCACAGAAGCGGTCTCGAATTGACTCGTTGGTTCTCCGACTTCCGCGGAGGTTGCGTGCCAGACGAGACCACGGTCTGTTTAGAGGCAGAAGAAGACAGAAAGCGTGTCGTCAGGCAGGCCGCGATCGAAGAATCCGCCGAATTGGCTCTACTTGAAGACTTCAGATTCAAGCGCCGCTGGGAGCCGTTCGACTGGGACGAGGCTGCAGTTGCAGCAGCACGCGCCTTCTTGCTTGAACAGGTTGGAGACAATTTCGAGGCCCAACGGTCCGATGGACGTCCTGTCTCGGTGCGCACCATCGCCCGCTCCCTCGAGCAAGACCCCAAGGCCCGGGCCGTGGCCGAATATCTCCAGGGCGCTGGGACCACAGACCTGGAACAGTTGCTCGGCGAGCTGATGCGCCATGACGCCGTCGCCTCGTCAACGGCGCAGACGTTCACCGACGAAGGCATCGAAAAACGCCGCTTGTGGGAGGAGACCTGGACCCTTCAGCGCCGGGAAGACGCCGGCGAGAAGCTCTCGGTGCCGGTGCCGCCCAAGTACGACAAAGACGACTTCGAACACAGCGCGGTGGTGTGGCGTCATCGCGGCAAGCTCGACGTGCCCAAAGAACGCTTCATCGCCTACCCAACGGCAACCCCTCCACCCGGCGCCACGGGCCCCGCAGGCCTCGTCTTTGGCTGGGCGGGCTGGACCCACCTCGAGCAACTGCAGGCGGCCATCGCCCTGTGGCAAGACGAATGGGCCGAGCATGGGACCAAGGTTTTGCCCCGCGCCACCCGCGAGTCCCGCCCCGAGACCGACCCGACCGTCGTGGCCGACCTCGCCACCCGTGAAAAGCTGCTGCCCATCCTGCAAACGATGGTCGACCTGCTGCCCTGGGTGCGCCAATGGCACAACGAAGACGGCGAGACCGCTGACCAATTCGCGAACTACGTCACCGAGGAATGCCGCAAGGTCGAGATGAGCCTTGAGGAAGTGCACCTCTTCAGGTTGGCAAAAAAGGTGAAGGCGCCCAAGGCACCGAAGGCGCCAAAGACCGCCGCACCAGCCATCACCGAAGACGCCGTCCTCGCCGCAGCGACAGCGCTCGCCGGGAGCGACACCGTCGAGGCCTCGGCCATCGCGGAGGAGCTGGGCGTGGCGGCGGCCAAGCTGAAGGGCCACTTCGATGCGTTGGTCGAGCGGGGGGCGTTGGTCCAGACGAAGGCGCGACCTCGCACTTTCCAGCTGACACGATGAACAAGCATTTTGGCGACTGCTCGAAGTAAAAGACCTGCCGGCCATGCTCCAAAGTGACGCCGGATGGGCAGCCCATAGCCGACCAAAAAGAGCGATGTTCGGTGCCAGGAAGCGAAATAGAGCAGGCGGCTTCTGTATGCCATTACCTGAAGCCGCCGTCATACCAGCCGCTGAGATTGGCGACGTGCAACAATTTCCAGATTGTGGTAAGCTTGACGTCCATGACCTACTCGCTTCCAGAGCTCCTTCGCAGCTGGCTACAGGCGAACGCAAACCTGCTTGCCGGCGCCACCGACCATGGCACGCTCGTCGGAGGGGCGCGCGAACGCGCACTCGGCGCGTTGTTCCGGTCACTCCTGCCTCGGCGGTACGAGGTCCTGACTGGCACCATCGTCAGCGAGGATGCTGCATTCGGTGACAAGACGCATCGTCAGTTCGACCTGATAATTGCGGATACGAGTCACTACCCCATGCTTCTGAGGGATGGCGACATCGCTATTGCACCACCGCAGTCCGTGCGTGCGGTTATTGAGGTAAAGAGTGACCTTGCCTCGGGATCCAAGTTTTTCTCGTCAATTGAGCAGTGTGCATCCGCCCGAGCTATCTTAGGCACAATGCCCGCATATGTTGCGCTTTACTGCTATCGTGCCCCATCTAAGTCATCTACCCTTCGGAGCTGGCTAAACGACCTTGTCAATGAGCGCACGCGATTGTCGGGGCTCCTTGCCGACGATACCAGCCTCCGGGCAGAAGCCAAGTCGAGGCACAAGCTGACGACGGAACCGACTGATGAGCAGCTTAGCAAGACACGACTCGAGGTAGCCCACGAGGAAGGGTCATACCTCGCGGCTCGCCTACCAGACCTCATTGCATCAGACGATGGGGCTGTGGCCATCAAGGATTCCACAGGGGACCGGTATGAATTCTTTGAGCCAATCGGCAGCCAAAGCAGCACCACGATCTTCGCAACCCAAGTCTTGGCGAATCTCACGAAGTCCTTGGCGCGCGGCCAGAATGACATGCTCCAGATTGAGAGCACCGCCAATCTCATCACGAACCTGCTCGGAGGAGCTCCGCTTCAGGCAGATGCGAAAGCCCCCTCATTGCAGATTTCATAGGGATACATATGTACACAACTCAAACACGTGACTGGGGCGAGTTCCTTACCAAAGCAAAACGGGCAACCTCGCCCGTGCGGGTGGTCCGGTACGCAAAGATTGCTCCGGTTCGCCAAGGCATCGCAATCGTCATGAGCCCAGTGGTCATCGATCAGTTCACCGCACACTACAACGATAGCCAAATGGGCGTGGTCGAAGTCATTTACCAGCAGACTTTTTCCGCTGATGTAAATGGCACCATTGATTCAAGCAGGTCACACCTCTTGGATTTGCAAAATGAGAATGTTCCCCTCCAGTTCATGGACCGCGCTCAAGATTAGGCAGTCCTCGAGCAGCCGAGCGCACCGAACACAGCTTGTGCCTAAGGGGTCAAGGGACCTGGGTCCTTCAACCCGCGCTCCGGGCTGGCCCGATCGCGCGGCCCAGCCCTCCGCCCGTCGCAGAATGCGATTCGCCGCCAAGGCAGGGGAATGACACCGTGGTGAGCAGCAATCGACCGTCGTCACCACCAGGCCGGCCCACCACCGTCGGGGCAGCAAGGCGCGCCCGCGTCGAGAAGGCCGCCAAGGGCTGGAGCGAGAAGCTGATGGACCTGAGCCGGCGCAACCGACTCTTCCACTACAAGGCGCTCAAATCGGGGTCATTGTCCCTGCGCGCCGACGCCATCGAAGCCATCGGCCTGCTGCTGGCGGGCAAGAAGGTCCCCATCGTTGAGCTGTCGACGGTGGCGGAGAGCCGGGGGCCTGATGCGCAGCTGAAGCAGGTTCGCACCATCGCCCGCAAAGCGATGGAGAACGAGGAGGAGCGCGGCCTCTCGACACTGTTTGTCATCATCGACCAGCTGACCTGGACTGCCGAAGACGGCAAAGAGACCCTGTCGCCCCTCGCCCTGCTACCAGTCGGCGCCGAGGTGGAGGGCAGGGCCGGTCGCTCGGTGACGCTGCAGGCCAAGGGCGAAGTGGTCGTGAACCCGGTGTTGGTGCATGCGCTGGCGCGTGCGTACCGCGTTGCAGCACCACCCGAGACCGAAGACGACGATGTGGCGGCGCGCTTAAGCGCTTTGCGGGCCTGGGCCGACGCCGCAAGTGCCGGCATTCCCGGGGCGAGCCGGGGGGCGCACCTTTCCCTCGACAACCTGAGCTTCCAGAAGATGGCCATGGTGCAGGAGCTCGTCGACCAGCTCGACACCATCGCCGCCCACGATTTGATTGCCAGCCTGGCAGGTGACCCCGACGCTGCCGCATCGCTCTTGGCCCGCCGCTCGGCACCCGTCGGCTTCGACGTGCTCGATACGATTTCGCCCGACGATGAGCATCTGGTGCTCGACGCCGACTCCAGCCAGGTCCGCATCGTGCTGGAGGCCAAGCGGGGCAACAGCGGTGTGATTCATGGACCGCCGGGGACCGGAAAAAGCCAGACGATCACGAATCTGATTTCGTCGCTGGTCGCCAGCGGCAAACGGGTGTTGTTCGTCGCCGAAAAGCGCGCCGCCCTCGACGTCGTCAAGCGGCGTCTGGAAGGGGTGGGGCTTGGGCATTGCGTGCTGGACCTCCATGGCGCCGACGTGTCGCGCCGGGCCATTGCCCTGCAGTTGGGTCAGGCCATCGCCGCCATCAATTCGACGCCACCCATGGATGCGACGGCGACCCATCGCCAGTATGTCCAGAAGCGCGACGCCCTGAAGGGGCGCATGCAGCGGCTCCATGCCCACAATCCGCTGACGAACGAGAGCCTCCACGACACCATGGGGAAGGTGCTGACGGCCCAGCGGGCCCACCTTGTGGGGAAGTCGCGGTGGCGCGGTGGGGACTTGCAGAAGCTGACGGCCGCCCGCGTCGACCAGGCGGTGCAACGGCTTGAGGACATCCAGGGTGGTCACCGCATCGTTCGCGATGACGAGGAGTCCCTGTGGATGCGGGCCCGTCCGAATGTGGATGGCCAGGGCATCCTGTCGGCCCTGGACGGCTTGGAGGCCATTGAACAGCGGTATTTGCCAGCATTCAAGGGCGAGGCCCTGCGGATTGCTGAATCCCATGGCCTCACCGAGCCCCTGTCCCTGGACGTGATGCGTCGCCTCCTTGATGCGTCGATGACGACGCAGACCGCCCTGCAGCCCTGGAAAGACCAGCCCATGCAGGTGCCCCTTGATGAGGCGCTGCGTGAAGTGTCTGTCGTGGGACGCGGTTTTTGGGCAACGGCGTTTGCCTGGATGTTTCGCTCGACGTTTCGGGCGGCCCATCGGGCCCTGCGTGATGCCCACGTGCTGCCGGCGTCCCTGGAAGGCTTGTGGAAGGCCGCGGCGCAGCTGTCTGCCAGCCTGCAGCAGTGGAAGTCCCTGGCGCCCCGGGCCCTTCCCCCTCGGGACGACCGGGAGTTCGTGGTGGTGCGCGAGCGCCTGGCGGTCATCCAAGGGGCGCTGGTCGCTGTCGACAAGGTCCTGCCTGAAGGGTGGCACAAGCGGTCCCTCGACGACGTGGCCTCGTTGTGCCGGATGCTGCTGCAAGACCGGGCGATTGCCCGGCGAATCCCGGGCGCGCGCAAGGTGCGGGCGGAGCTGCTGGCGCTTGGTCTCGAGCGATTTCTCGACGAGACCGTGCGCGAAGACCATCCTCCCGAACAGTGGGAGGCGTTCCTCCTGGGAGCCTGGCGCTCGTCGGTGGTCGAGGAGGCCCAGGCCGACACCAACTTGTTCGAGGTTGAACGCCCCGCGCTGGACCAGACGGTGGCGGTCTTCCGGACGAGCGACCGCGAGCGCCTGCAGCTGGCCCACCACCGTGTGCGCCGTGCCCACGCCGAGCACGCCGTCGCCGCCTACAATCGTGACCCTGCGGGTTACCAGCTCCTGCAGCGGGAGTGCACCAAGAAGAGCCGACACCTGTCGTTTCGCACCCTGCTGGACCGGGCCAGCGTCGCCGTCATCGCCACCTGTCCCTGTGTGTTGGCGAGCCCGTTGTCGGTCTCGCAGCTCCTGCCCGCCAGCAGCGACCTGTTCGACGTCGTCATCTTTGACGAAGCCTCGCAGGTGCTGCCGGAGGACGCCGTGCCAGCCCTGTTGCGGGCCCGGCAGGCGATTGTCGCCGGTGATCCCAAGCAGCTGCCGCCCACCACCTTCTTCGCATCGGCCGACACCGAGCCGGGCGACGAGGAGGGGGCCCTGGATGGTGTCGAGTCGGTGCTCGATGCGTTGTTGCCCGTCCTGCCGTCCTGGAAGCTCGAATGGCATTACCGGAGTCGCGACGAACGGCTCATCGCGTTTGCCAACCGCCACATCTACGGCGACAGCCTGGTGACCTTCCCGTCAGCACGGGTGCAGCCCCCCATCTCGTGTCAGGAAGCACCGATGGTGGCCGCCGTCGGGCAGGAGGACTCGTCCTCCAGCGAGGTGCAGCTGGTCGTGCAGGCTGTGCTGGAGCATGCCCGCCAGAACGCGGGAAAGTCCCTGGGCGTGATCACGATGGGTATGCCCCATCGCAACCGCCTGCAGATGGCCCTCGACGAGGCCGTCCACCGGCATCCGGAGCTGCAGGGGTTCTTCGATGTGCACCGCGACGAGCGCTTCTTCATCAAGAATCTCGAGCAGGTCCAGGGCGATGAGCGGGACGTCATCTTCTTGAGCATTGGCTACGGCAAAGACGCCAACGGTCAGTTGCCGTTTCGATTCGGGCCCCTGCTGCAGCATGGTGGCGAACGGCGCCTGAACGTCGCCGTCACCCGGTCTCGCGAGCAGATGCAGGTGTTCGCGTCGTTCTCCGACCTGGACATGGACGAAAACAAGGTGCGCAGCGACGGCGTGCGCATGCTGCGGGACTTCCTGGCGTTTGCCCGCTCGGGGGCGAAGCTCCTCGGCCGCGAAGGCGCCGCGCCATTTCAGCTCAATCCATTTGAGGAAGACGTCAAGCTCGCCCTTGAAGCCAAGGGGGTGCGCCTCGTGGCCCAACTCGGCGTCTCGCGCTACCGACTCGATTTCGCAGTCCAGCAGCCCGACCAGCCAGGCCGCTATCTGCTCGCCATTGAGTGCGACGGGGCGTCGTACCATTCCGCACCCACCGCCCGTGACCGGGACCGCCTGCGCCAGCAGCAGCTGGAGTCCCTGGGGTGGCGGGTCCATCGCATCTGGTCGACGGATTGGTTCAATCACCGCGCCCGTGAGGTGGACGGCTGCCTGCTGGCCATTGCCCTGGCGGCCGCCGCGGTCCGGGCGCCGACGCTGCCACCGGCGGCTCAGGCCGGGCCGTCGTCGCCGCCGCCGGGGCCCGGCATGGCCTTCGCGATGCCGCGTCCGGCCGCGCCCCCGCCGCCCAGCGCGCCGCCCAGCGCGCCGCCCAGCGGGCCCCCGACGCCGAGTGCAGCGCCCCGGTCGGCGCCGTCCATGCCACCGACCACGCCCAAACCGGTGTTGCCGCCAAAGACCTGGGCGACGATCGACCAGGTCCCGCCGCACGTGTTGCAGAGCATTGTGCGATGGGTGTGTTCGGATGGGCTGCTGCGGACGGACGACCAGATCGTCCAGATCGTGGTGCCTGAACTCGGCTTCGAGCGAAGCGGCAGTCGCATTCGCGCTGCCATTGTTGATGCGGTCGCCGCGGTGCGCCGATGATGATTTCTCAAGGAGACGCCTGATGGCCACCTCATCCCTTCGCGACCTGCTCGACCTCCCCGACGTCGTCATGATGACCGACTTCGTCCACCAGATTGTGGGCGATGAGGGCGATGCGCAAAAGACCAAGACCCTGCAGCAGTACCAGGTGACGCCGTCCATCGAGCTCAAGCTCGACAGCGCGCTGTCCAAGGTGCGCGACGGGCTGCACGACCGAAAGAGCGTCTTCACCTGGGTCCACGGCAGCTTCGGCAGCGGTAAATCCCACTTCATGCACGTGCTGTCCCTGCTGCTCGCTGACGACACCCTGGTGTATGTCGAGCACCCGGAGCTGCAGGCCAAGCAGCAGAAGTTCAAGCCCGCCGCCATCGGGCGAAAGCTGTTTCGCCTGCATGTGCAGTGCATCAGCGAGCAGGCCAAAACCCTCGAAGAAATCGTGTTTGGCCCCGCCATCCGGGAGCTCGAGCGCCTTCATCCCGACGCGCCGCTGCCGGCCCTCTTTCAGACCGCCAAGATCTTCGCGAGCGCCCAGACGATCCTCGACTCGCTGGGCGCCGAGAAGTTCTTCGCCGCCTTCCCAAGCAACCAGGAGGGGACCGCCGCCAAATGGGGCAAGCTCAAGAGTGCCTGGGACCGCGCCCGCTTCGACGCCGCCATCTTGGCGCCGGGTACCGCAGAGGGGCGCAAGCTCGCCGGTGAACTGGCCCGCACGCCATGGTTCAAGGACTTGATGTCCCAGACGGAGTTCGTGCGCCTCGGGGAGGGCCTGGCGGCCCTCGCGGAGCACCTGAAGGGGCTCGGCTATGAGGGGGTGGTGCTCTTCCTCGACGAGTTGATCCTCTGGCTGACCACCCTGCAGGAGGACAAGTCCCGGCTGTCGACCGAAACGGCCAAGGTGGCCGGCCTCATCGAGCACGGCGACCTCCCGCCAGTGCTGCCGTATTTCACGTTTGCCGCCCGCCAGCGGGACCTCTCGCAAATGGTTGGCAGCTTCGCCGTCGGCAAAGACGAAGAAATCTTCCGCGACTATCTGAAGTACTGGGACTCCCGCTTCGAAACCATCACCCTCGAGGACAAGGACCTGCCGCGCATCATCGAGAAGCGGGTGTTGCGGCCGAAGAACGATGCCGCCCGCGCGACCCTCGACCAGGCCTTCGCCGACTTCAAGTCGAAGTATCAAAAGGACTTTCGCGAACTGTTCGGTGACCAGGGCGACGTCGAGGACTTCCGCCGGGTCTACCCGTTCTCGCCCGCGTTGGTTGAAGGGATGGTGGCCCTGTCATCCACGTTGCAGCGGGACCGCACCGCCTTGCGTGAACTGACCAACCTGCTCGTGCGCTATTTGCCGGATTTCGAATTCGGCAACGTCGTCCCGGTGGGCGATCTGTTTGACGTCGTCGTTCACGGCCAGGTTTCGGACCTCGCCTCGATCCAGCAGGTCTATGAGCAGGCGCGACGGGTCTACGAAAACGATTTGCTCCCCCATATCCGCAAGAAGAACAACACCGACTCTCCCGAGCGGTGTCAGATCAAGCGCGACGGGTTCGACAAGACGCTCGGTTGCGCGGGCTGTGCCGAAAAGGCCTGTCGCACCCAGACCCGCATCGCCAAGACCGTGCTCCTCCAGGGCATCGCGCCGAATGCACCGGCCCTGAAGAATCTGACGGCTTCGCGCATCGTGGCGCTCAACAGCGGGACGTTGAAGTCGAAGGTGCCAAACCAGGAGGCTTCCATCGCCGCGGGCTTCCTGCGCGAGTGGGCCGCCTTGTCTGCGGCCATTCAGGTCCAGGGCGACAACAACCCCGTCGTCCGCGCCGCCCTCGACTCCATCGACTCCCGCCGCATCCTGGATGCGAACCGGGCCCTCGACAACGGCACCCGTCGTCGCAGCCGCATCCGCGACATGCTCTTCAAGAAGCTCGCCGTCGAGGAGCACAAGGGCACTTGGCGCCGCAACCTTCCCTGGTCCGGGCGCAACTGGACCGTCGGCGTCGTCTACGAAAACGTTCGCTCCGCGACGGACCCCGTGTTTCGGCCAGGCGTTGACGAAGACCTGCGTCTGGTCATCGACTTCCCGTTTGACGAGGTGGGCCATTCGCCCTCCGAGGACGAGGACCGCCTCCGCCAGCTTGTCGAAAAGGGCGGCGTCAGCACGGTGGTCTGGCTGCCGGCCTTCCTGGGCGAAGAAGTCCTCAGCACGCTGGGAGACCTGGTCATCCTCGATGGGCTCGTGGACTTGAAGGACGACGACTTCGGCAACAAGGTCTCATGGGTCAGCGCTGACGATTTGGCCCGCGCCCGCGAGGTCCTCCGCAATCAGCGCCTCTTGAAGGAGACCCAGGTCGAAAACGCCCTGATGTCTGCCTACGGCATCACGAACCAGTTTGATGACAAGCTGGCAGCCGGCATGCGGCCCGAGCGCAACGTCCACCTGCTGATGCCCGATGCACAGCTTGCCATTCCCCCCGAAGGGGCGTTTGACCGGGCCATTGAGGGGCTGTTGGGATCGGCCCTTCGGCGAATCGCCCCACGGCACCCGCCGTTCACGGAACAGCCGACCAAGAACCGCCTGGAGCAGGTCCTTGAGGCCCTCACCGACGTGGTGCAGAGCGAAGGGCAGAAGAAGAAGCTCGACCCCAAGCGGCTGAAGGAGGTCAGGGGCATCGCCGCTGTCGACCATATGGGCATCGTCCGGGTCATTGAGGACGAGGTCGTCTTCGCCGGCGGCATCTTGAATGAAATGGGCAAGAGGCTGGCGGCCAAGGGCACCGGCACCCTGTCTGTTGAAGATGTGCGGGTCGCCATCGATCCTGAAAAGCTGATGTCGTTGTCGGACGAAATCGTGGACTTCCTCGTCCTCGCCTATGCCGTCTCGGCACCGACGCCCTTCCGCTTCACGTTTCATGGCAGCCCCACCGAGCCGGTGATTGGCAAGATCAACGCGGCCGTGGCGCTGGTCCCCGTGAAGCTGCCGACGGCGCAGGAGTGGGAGCGGGCGCTCATGCACGCCGGCATTTTCGGGATTTCCCTCGGCAAAGCCCTGTCGGCGTCGCGTCTCGACGATTTCGCCAAGCTCACCCACGACAAGGCAGCCGCCTTGCTCAAGGCGGGCCTCGACGATCTGCAACCCCAATTGCTGTGGTGGGCCCAGTTGCTCGGCATCGCCGACATGGAGAAGACCCAGCGTGGCGAGGTGGTGGCGACGTTGATGGCGGTCGCCCGTGACCTGCCGGGCAAGGGGGCCTGGGAGACCGCCCGGGTGTTTGCCGAGCTGCCCTGGAAAAAGGAGCGCACCACCGCTCTCACCCACATGGCGGGCGGCGAGGTCGTCCAGAACCTCGTGGCGGTGCTGCGGAAGGAATCCAACCGCGAACTGGCCTCCACCGGCATGCAGTTGGCCTCGTCGAATGCCGACGCGCTGGCAGTCCTGGACAGCCTCCGTGCCTCGTTCAGCCACGACGAGAACGTCGACAAGCTCGCCACAGCCATTGATGTGGCGATGACGAAGCTCATCAAGCTGCACAAGCCCGTCGTGGTGGTTGCGGCGCCACCGCAGGTGCCAGCGGGGCAGCCCGCCGCCCCGACGTCGATGGGCCCTGCCGTCACCGGCGCCACCTGGGCGCCACCGGCGACCTCCCGCCTGGAGGGCACCGAGTCGACGGGCGCCAGGATGGCCGAACCGACGCCAACGCCGGCGCCCGGGTCATTTGCGATGGCGCTGTCGATGCCCAGCGACCTGGCGGAGCTGCAGGAGCGTTTGGCCAAGCTCATCGACAGCGGCGCCACCGTTGACGTGCAGGTGACGGTCCGGAAGGCGGGCCGCGAATGACGACGACAACAGCGACCATGCCGACGACGATGACAGCGTTGCCAGATGCCCCCCTGCTCGGGCTGCCCCACGTGGCCCGGGAGCTCGAGGACCTGCACCGCGACAAACACCGGACCCGCCGATCGTGCATCTTCGGCATTCTCGATGGCGTGTCGCCGGGCGCCCCACTCATGGTGACGGCGACCATTGATGGCAGCAAGATCCCGTTTCGAGTGCGCGAAGTGCATTCCGAACTGGAACTGCGGCTGTTCCTCGACGGCGACGCCAGCGAAGACGTCGTGTACCTGGTGCCCTTCGCCCGTCGATTGCCCCGTGACCTGGCCAGCCACTTCGCCCGTGGCTCCGTGTGGTGGCCCCGCGCAGAGCATCAATTGCCTCGCCGTTTTGGTGCTCGAAATGCGACGCCCCGCTTGCTGGGCAGCCAATTGGCGCGCCTCATTCGCCACGATGGGAGTCGCGACTACGCGGCCACGACGACCAACGTCGCCGGCAGCGTGGACCTCGACGAAGCCTGGTTGCTCTTCCTGCAAACGCACCTCGGTGCGGTACCCGGGCAGCTCACGGGGGCGCGGCTCTTTGAACTGGTCCTGCTGGATGGCGACAAGCGTGGCCCCCAAACGGCAGCCCTCCTCGAGAAGCAGCCCGAGGCCCGACGGGAGCTTCTGCAGACTGTGGAACGGGTCACGGGCATTGCCGGGCCAGTCCTCGTGTCGGCATGGCTGGATGACCGGGCAGACATGCTGGGGGCTGCTGCCTTGGTCGGCGAAG
>Ga0247834_1005747_pt1 | contig 14453 bp, 8 predicted proteins | sample LaCruzMarch2015__8_FD_187118 | JGI IMG/M metagenome (GOLD analysis project Ga0247834, IMG submission 187118) | Freshwater microbial communities from meromictic Lake La Cruz, Castile-La Mancha, Spain - LaCruzMarch2015_12m | ecosystem: Environmental > Aquatic > Freshwater > Lake | place: Spain... | reverse complement strand
ACGGCAGGGAAGTCGACACATAACACATCACAGCACCCTCGGCGTGGTGAATTGCGGTGATATTAGTCACGGAGAACATCGACCATGGCATTACGAACAGCGGTGAGTAGTTCGTGGTTGTCATTGCGGGCAGAAGGTCCACAGAAAGACTGAGCAGAGTGCAGGTCTGACGGTGGATTCGATGTCAGCGGCAGCCAGGGCGATACTAGAGTCACGTCTGGCCAAGCTACTTGGCACCGGAGTTGATGACAATCTCGATGAGTTATTGGATACCTTCATTGATATGGAAAGTGTTGACGATGTCATTGAATATCTAAGTAACTTCGTTGTCGATGCCGGGGGTGATGGCTATCACGAGTTGAATGAGTTTGCAGTAGACGTCGTCAAATACAGAATTGGAGAATACAACGTATCATCAGATGATGCTACGAGCTTTGACGATGATAGAAAGCCCGCCGCCTCCTCGACGACGACGATGGCAAATACTGAATCAAAACAATCACCCAACGTTAAAGTACGTGATGAGGCAGCGGTGCAGAGAGATGTGATTAAACGTCGTGAGATGGAGGCTAGAGAACGACAACGGATTAAAAATAGGGAAGATGAGGAACAACGTCGTTGGAATGAAGTAATAGCAACTGCAACTAGGAATGAGAAACTGTCTGGTAATACTCGTAGGCAACAGCAGCAGCAGCAGGGAGGACAGAATAATCATTTGCAACCAATTCAATCATCATCATCATCATCATCGTTCGTTGCAAAATCAGAATCAAATGTTGCAATGCAAGACGCTGTAGTGTCAACGTCGGAAGTGATATCATATTCATCACCAATACCCCCAGTAGTAATCAAACATGATCCACGTGCTGGAACGAAAGGCAAACCAATGAAAGAGTCATGTGGATGTTACGGGACTAAATGTAATGCAATAACAAATTGTCTCAACTGTGGTCGTATATCCTGCGATATAGAAGGGATTAATGATTATTGTCATTTTTGTAATATTTGGATTGGCGAATTACAATTCACTGATGCATCATCCGCCAACAACAACGTCACCACCATTAATGATCCAGCCACTCGACACAAGGAACGTCTATTAGAATATGATCGAACAGCAGCGGCACGGACATTAATACATGATGATCAAGAGGATTATTACTCGGCCGCAAATAGTATGTGGTCCACCGAGCAAGAACGAGAAGATAATCGACTAAAGGAGGAAAGTCGACAACATAGTCTACATGAAAGGAAGAAACCAGTCTTGAATGTCAAGTTTTAGTGGATTTTGATATGCTTCCTACATGAACTGTGTTTAATTATGTAGATTTTCTTATATTCGTTTTCTTTCTGTTGCCATCTTTCTTCTTCTTCTTCATCTTCTTCATCCAATCAAAGTTGATTGAATGATCAGGTTTGTATATTAGTTCATTATCTAACTTATCATCATATCGATAATCAAAGAATAATTCACTTTGTGCATCTACATCAGTCTTTGCAAAGAATCCTATACGCATATCACCATTCACGAATATCATTTTGGGCTCCATATTTGGTTCGGAACTATGATTCATATATCTAGACTTGTTCCCCTTACGAGTGGCATCAATGACCAAGTCAGAGCTTAGGTTGAACAGGTAGCTCATGTTCATCTTGTCATACACGACTCCTCGTCGTTCGGCTTCTTCTTGTGAAATTTGTTCACCCACATATTCAATAACATAGTCACCCTTTCGTAGTGAGTGCTTCGTGTACAGTCCGAAACCAGCATTTGGTATGTCAGATTCACCCACTAATGTATGAACATGTCGTCTCATACTGATAGAATCATTACGACATCGTTGATGGATGGTGGGTGCATTTGGTGGATCAGAACATGCCCCACATGTACGACATAAATCAGGATCACATTCCCTCTTGGCGGCATGACATGGACAAGCATTCGTACGACATTCGCCGGCCTTACATGCACACCCCCGGAAGAAGTTGGGACTATTTTGACCATGACCACAATGCTTTGTGCAGAAGAAGCCATTTTGTATACAACTACAAGTATGCTCGTCACACGGCTCGGTGTGATCACAGGGTAAGAATTCTGGATGTATAACCCTGCTTTGTATGTTACGTAGCCACTTGGGGTTATAATTCTTCATTGATGTGTAATTGGAAACCCTCTTTCCATTCTTCTTGCTCGAAGCGAGTTGTTGTGCTGGATATTTAGGCATTGGATCGAGATTATTAGATTGTACATAGGATCTGACGATGTTTGGTGAGGCTCCAATCGTTTTGGCAATTGTATCAGTATCTCCTCGAAATATGAGACATGCACGTTCACATATCGATTGCTGGGAAGGTGTTAAAGGTTTGCCCATATCGTTCTGTACCAGCTTGTTATTACTTTCTAGTTCACACACGCCACACACGACAGTATCAATATCTTTGTCCACATCATCCCACTGCCCGTCCGATTCTTTTTGCACGGCCAATTCCCCCAAGAGATCAAGACTTGCCTTTGGTAAATTGCCATGTATATTGCAATCGTATGTGAAGCATCTCCGACAGAATAAGTTGCGGTACGAATCGATGATACTCTGGTAGGGTACTGCAACTTTCACGTCTGAATTCAATTTTACATCGCCACCACTGAATGACCGTTTTCTCTTGCTACAAATACCATTCTTTGGACGAGCATCAATGTTTGATGAGAACAAGGATGCCTGGGCCCTGTCGAATTGTTGACCATTCAAACTCGCAATGCACAAGGAATGACGCTCTTTTACTCTCTCTAGATCAACGTTGACCAAGTCTGACAAGACCAAATGAATACGATCCCATTGGTCCTTTGCACTCTTCATATTCATCATTAGTTTCAACACATCATCGATAATACCCAATGTCTCCTCTTCTTTATACTTTGGTCCAAATTCATGCACACGTTCAAGTTCGGACATGTCAAACAATTCCGAGTATATTATATCCTCATTGTCATTATCATCACCATCTACAAAGTAGGGTACATGAGATAGAATTGGTTCATCATCGACAGCCAATGATGATTTGAGGAATATTGTAGATACTGACTTCGGACAGGGAGGATGTGCACACTCAATGGGAAGTGTGCGATAGTGGTGGACTGTGGTGGTGGACTTTGTCGAGCATCCAGTCACTTTGATCGATAATTTGTAGTCACAATCATTACTCTGACTAAGATCCAAGTTGTTCGAAATGGATTCGTCATTCGTTGGAAGACGTGGAAAAACAAAGGCACTTCTTCGCCTCTCGTCAAATGATGTTCTCCCCCAAGTATCAATTGCAGCACGTCGAGTTGTTCGTCCATTTGACAAAGTTTTCGACTTTTTCATCACCGCATTACCACATTTACCAATCCATCTATCATCCATCACCGTCGTCATAATCGTTGCTGTTATCTCGCGACAGTCATTGACGTCACGTGCCGCTGATGATGCGTGATGACGGTTACTCCTCCTCTTCTGAGACGTTGTCGAATTTAATGTTGCTGAATCGTTATCGACATCACATGCTGTCGATGATGAGTGACGACGGTCAATCCGCCTCCTTTGCTCACCGCTCGATGGGGACGCAGTCGAATTTAACGTTTCTGAATCACCATGATAAGCATATTCATTAGCAGCACCATTTGCAATAATTATTGAGATGCTGTCATTGTCACATTTATATCCGTTGACGAGAACACCCGAGTCTCCTCTCGAATAATCTTTGATATAAAAAGTCTCAATTAATCTTTTCCGATGACCATTCCTCGGACGATCTGACCGAAGAGGTCCAGAGGAAGCTATAATGGGTCCAACAGCTGGTGGAGCTCCCTCATGTCGTACCCCTTTGTTGTCAGTCGTCGTGGTGGTATCATCTCCACCATCCTCAGTTGAATTTCTCGCTCTGATATCGTCATCGTGCGTCTGCTGCTTCGTCTCCTCTTTTCGTTGACCATCCGTCGACTGCAGTATCGCACCACCAAGCACATCATTCCGACTTTCTTTGAGTTCGTTACGGAGCAACTGTCTACGAATACGATCGCGAGTGCGTTGCACTGTCTCATATGTCTTCCGCACCACTTCGTCTATAGGGACAGAGATAACACCATCATCATCCTTCATCTTCAAAACCGCTTATATAATTCCATATCGCCGTCCCTTTGATTAGCAATCGCTGTTCTTTTAGGAGGAACTAACCGCACCTGAACCACAGCGATAATGTCGTCCGCTCAGCAGTCAGCAGGTCATGGATCATGATGCTACTTGCTCCACAACCGATCCCGCCCGTCTGTCATTGGCCCCCATTCGATCGCCTCAACATTTAGACTCAGCGTCTCGGCGGGAAGCCAAAAGAGGGCAATCCACGAACCGGAAGGGAGAAATGAGTCGCGCTTCTCGTAATAAGCAAAAAATAGTAAAAGAAATCTAAACGTCACTATCGTTAAGTATATTTGTCACTATTTGGACAAACTTTGTCACTATTCGGACAAACAATCTGTCCGGGCCTTCGGACGGTGTGTCTAAAACGATTCCACGAATGCAGACAGAAGGAGGCCGGGGGAGTTTGTGTCGCATGGCGCAAAGGTGAAAAGCGATGCAACTTTGAAGGATGTCCCAACCAAGCCAAAAAGGGTGGAGTTTGTATTTACACATGAGTTTGTAGTTTCAAGAGATGTACCATCAGGGAGCAGTTTTGTATCATGCATGGAGCTAAGAAATATGTCTAGATTTGCAGCCAAGAGGGATTTTGTGACAACAAAGCCTACAATGGAGGAGTTTGTATCACACAGGTGCAGCAAAGGAGCGTAAACTGGTGCGGTCACGAGGGGTGTACCAACTTTGTCCAAAAGGGTGGAGTTTGTATTACTCATGGAGCAGGTGACTGCAAAGTCACGAGGCAGCTTTGAGCCAACGGAGTTGCTAAGGGAGAAGTTTGTATCACACATGGCCCGCCAAAGAAGAAACGTTGCAACCATGTGGATGCACCAATCAAGCCTTAAGGGAGGAGTTTGTGTCAATCATGGTGCTAAGCTGAAACGATGCAGCCACGAGGGATGTACCAAGCAAGTCGTGAAGGGAGGAGTTTGCTGGACGCATGGCGCTAAGGGCCGCTAGGGGGGAGTCCAAGTGATGCAACTATGAAGGATTTATATCTTATGCTTAGAAGGGAGGAGGTCGTTAAACAGGAAGTTTTTTATCAATGCAATGACGCAATGCAGCCATGAGGGATTTTCCGCCGGAGATCTTAAGGGAGGTGTATGTTGGAGGCATGGAGCAAAGGATGAGATGAAGCGATGCAACAAGATGGCCATGAAGGATGTACCTTCTATTCAAAAAGATGGGAGGAGTATGTGTCACACGGAACAATGAAGAAATAATGCTGATGAAGAGGGAGTCTCATGAGTGGTGTCAGTTCAATGATTAGTCCTTAAGAATAAGACCTGAAGCTTTCAACTCTGTCAGCAATGTGTCCCATGATCCTGTGTTACATCCCACTGGAGAACTATTTCGTTTGAAATCAACCTCTTCATCAAAAGATGTTACACTGCCAGGCAACGTTGCTTCATCTTCGGCATAGTTAGCTTTGTTCATTGGTGTATGCAGCTCTATCTCATCACTCTTGCGTTCACAATTATTGCCTTCCTCTCCATCATGGAGAACACCACTCAAGGACAGCACATCATTTGTGCTGATCCTACTTATCACGTCGTCGTCTGTACATGACGATCTGACGTCCTCCTTAATCTCTGAGTATTTCGGTTGTACATCAAGTGATTGACTTGAACTTGAGCGACAACCAGCATGCATATCGATCGCCAACTGGAGAAGAGATGCGTCGTCTCTTTTGGCAGCTACTTCCGACAATGTACTTGCGACAGAATTCAGCACAGTATTTCTTTTTTGCAGTAGCAAATCTTGCTGCTTGACCTCGGCATCGTCTTTCGATGATACATAGTTATTGGCAGGCACAAAAGTTGAATCATGCGGGAGGTCGGGAGACTTGGGAACTTCGATAACCCTAATTGGGTGATCTTCTACTTGTAACATCAGAGGGGTGGACGTTGTGTTGCTAAACCTTGGCAACTCTTTCGACATATGCAAATCAGATTCAATTCCTTTGAGACTTGACTCGATTCTTGTCACAAGTTCTTCATGGCCTCTGTAGCACACATCTTCCGCGATAGTACATGCATCATCCTTGGTAGCGAATGATTCAAGCTCATTCAACATCTGCGACTTGAAATCATTCATCTCTCTCATTATATTCTGTCGCAAATTCTTGCCCTTGGAATCAACGTCATCTCTAGTCACAGCATTTCCAAGTTGTTCGGTTATAAGATTAATCCTCGACGCGAGAGAGCTGCACAAATCACCATAGTTTTCGAGCTGTTCGATTCGTTTTATGCATCGTTGGTACTGATTCGTAATCACATTTAATTCATCTCTAATCACGAAGCTCTGAAGCTGGGTCTGCATTCTCGACGCTTTCGTTTGATCCAAATCTTTCATGACTGTCGCAAAACGATCGACTGCCTCCCTGCTCTTGTCTTCAGCAATGGTACATACCTCATTCTTGCTGATGAAAGTTCCAAGACTGTTACGCATCATGTCTTGTTGATTCATCAAGCTCCGCAGCATCAAGTCCTTTTTAGATATACTCGATGATAATCGTTCCTCTAACTCGGCCAAGCTTTGTGTGAGCCTTAAGTGAGACGACTTGATCAATGATTTTGTCTTCTTCCCTGCCATACAGTGTCCTTGTTTGACAGCAGTCTGCTCTAGCAACTCTTGCATGGGTAAAAGATCCACAGTGATGGTTTCTTTAATCTTGTTGGCAATCAACTCGTTCTCGTGCTGTAGCAGGACGTTCATCTTCTCTTTGATAGCTTTGTCGATTCTATCGTCTAGGTCTTTAATAAGGTTGGATTCAATTTCTGTCACGGCCTTGGCTATGGTTTGAGAAATCAATCTGCCGCATTCATTTTCCACACGCAAGGAGTTCCGTTCAATTTCCATCATACCAGCCTTCACCTCCTCTTTCACAACCATCTTCATGGTCTCCATGAGTTTTTTTTGAAAGGCCAGAGTGGTGTTTGATATTGTATCCAAGTGATCTGAAATCTGTTTCTGAAGCGTCGCACGGACATCGTTCACTTCATTCATCGCTGCGACTATGTCAATTTTCAGCTGTGCCTGTAGAGGTGACAATGCGGCATTGATGGACAAGGCAGAGCCACGCCTTGTAGATTCTAGTCCAGCCGTCACATCATTGAGTGAAGCTTTGGATGTGATATCTTGCTTCATACGCCTTAACTCCAAATCAATGCCCTCCACGTTGTGACATAGTCCTTCAACGCGTCTCTCATTTGACGACGCAGTTCTATTCATATCTCTAACTCCATTAGCCAAAGCCAAGACCTGATCTAGTAGTGAATCAATGGCACGAGACATGCTAACTCGGTCGTCATCAACAACAGGACGGTCGACTTTTATTCGATTCCCCGTTCGTGTCAGGGCGTGAAATGCATTCCAAGCAGCCTTTTGGTGCGGACCGCAAGTTGTAGTTCTGTTCTTCTGCGAGTTGTACTCTAGCGAAAGATGATGTAGATCATTATTTGTTGTGTCAATTATCGAGTTCAGTTTATCGTCGATATTATCCATGATGATTCCACGCTCTCTTGTCTCGTTTTACTTCTGCTGCTTTTCTCGGCGCGCTTCCTCTCTCCCACAAAATAAAATCTCAGATTTGGTAGAGTTCCTTTCCTTGGGGACCACCTCGTGCTCTTCAACAACAAGTGGGCAGAAAAGCAAGCATAAATCACACCGCTGTTTGATGATTCTTCCCAGATTCATCCACAAGCATATTTGGGCCAACATTAAAAGGATAAAATACCCCACTTTAAAGAGCAGCTTCAACCTCCTTGGTGATATTGTGATCAGGACCAAGGATTTGCTTGCTCGTGGCAAGCAATTTTGTTAATAGTTCCCTTGCTTCATCCCCTCGGTCGACTTTCTGTAGGTCAACAGCATAATCTTTACCGGCAATAATTGTGTATTCGTCATCTTCACCGTGTTTAGCGACACGCAATTCGTACAATTCTTGGGATGTCTTTAACAACTCCTCATTATTGTTACCACCTTCATAAATGAACTTTGCAATAGCTATGTTACCCTTTGTGGTGGCAATACCCTCATCATCGCCAATTGCTTCGTTCACCTGCAGTTCGTTTCCAAAGTGAACCACCGCTCTCCTAGCACTCTCTTCCGATCCCTCATCGAGAGCAATACAACCATGAGTGTTGTATGCGTATGCTTCGATTTGAGAATAACGCCTAGGCAGTGATGATACATCTACTTTCATCCGATCAATTAGGGACAGCAGCACATTTGCAGTCACTCCTGCTTCCCTCTTTTGCACGGGTGTCAATCTGTGGGGAAACATGTTCATCAGAGCATACAGCTGCAAAGAAAGAGCCCCCACCTGCTTTGGTGTATCGTCTGGATACTGCCTTCGAACGAATGAAACAAACTCAGTCGCGATATCAATCGCAAGCTTATTCTGGTATGTTTGATGACAGCTAGGACATACTCTCCACGGCTTAGTGAGTTCATTCATATCAAGAGACATTTTATCAGCCAGCTCACTTTTGGATGCTGCATATTTTGCAAGGCAGGCGAGGTGGACAAATCCGGCATCTGTGCCGCGACACGCACAATCTCGTCGCAATGGCTCATCAGCTTCGTCGGCCCCTCCATCAAGGCACAAGTAGCACACCGCTTCTCCATCGTCAGAGGCCAGCAAGGATGATGCGTCAACTTCTTTGATAGCGCTTGTCATTTATTTCGAGTGAAGAGCGACGATTGACATAATCAGCTCCTTGTTCCACCCATTGGAGGAGGCATCATTATGTTTATTTACCTGAATTTTAGTATTGACACCTACAACAACAACATCATCATCATCATATTCTCCACACCTATCTCCACCCCCCCTCTGTTTTGGTAATTACGTACTTCTCTAGATATAAATGAATGCGCCAAAAATCAGAGCAAAAAAGCAACGGCGATTGGAGACACGATGTCGACGCGTCCGACGAGGGCTACGGCCGCCAAGAAGAATTATGCCGAGGACGATGACAATGACGATGACGCTAAAGTGACGACGACGACGAAGAAGACGATCGTGGCATCGGCACTCCTCACCAAGGCAACGAAGAAGAAGACGACGACGACGACTCGGAGTAAGAAGGAGAAGAAAGTAGTGGAGATGGTGGAATATGCAACGGCAGCAGCAGCAGCATTCGAAGAGGAGGAGGGAGTAGCCAAGGCACCAACAGCCAAGGCAACAACAACAACAACAGCAACAACAGGGGATTCGACAATTGCCAATATAATTTACTCACACTTTGACACTTACCAACGGTACACTGGTGGATCAGCGTATGCCGCTGCCTCATCACTCCATCGCGATTTACTCTCCACATCATCATCATCATCTGTCGTCGGCAATGAAGGGTATGGAGGAATCAATGCTACTACTATTAACGAAGAAGAAGTATCAGATGTTATTATTACATGTTTGGATTCGACCATGTCTTCCATATTACGTCTCTCTCCTGATACCAAAGGAGTGGGTGGTGGAGGTGGGAGTAAGAACAAGGGAAACAACGAATGTTGGATGGAATCTACAACTTCCACATTGGAATTGATTGTGGCATTTGCATTCCTCCATAATCCATCACCGACAGGAGCAGGAGGAGGACTAGGCACTTCTTCTTTGCCATTGGCAATTATCGAACGTGCGACACAGTATGCACGTTTAGTCGATGTAGATAATGGACGTATCGTGGCATGTAAACTACTTAAGATGATGATAACACAATTACTGCCAACATCTACTACTGCTACAGGAACTGCTACCAAGTCAAAGTCTGCATTGAAGAAAGGGGGTAAGAAAAGTAAGGAGGATGACAACACGAATAATTTCACCAATGACGACGAAGTCGGAAAAGAAGGAGGAGAAGGAGCAGCCAAGACAGCGTCACCATGGGAGATTGAATGTCTCTACCGTGCTACTGTGGCATTAGTCGCACGTATTACAGATAAGATTTCACGTGTCCGTCATGCAGCCATTGAGGCATGTGGTCCATTACTGTCACTCCTTGTGTCTACGTCTCCAATCGGAAAAAAGTTTTTCAGTAATCGTACTTCGTCGTTGGAGACGACTGTTAATGTATTTGCCATGACAATGAATTCACTACTTCAAAAGTTATTGTGGTTAGCTAGGAATGATACATCTGTGTCAAATCGTGCATTAATTGTATGTATCCTACCTCCCTCTGCCATTGCTATTGGGTGTAATGATGATAACATTGATGAAGAGGATGTAGACAACAACAACGTGGCAATGAATGCCATAATTGAACGAATTAAGGATGTAGATGTACGTGTCCGGGAGGCGGCACTTGATACAATCCGGATGAATGTACATGATTTCGTTGTCGAGTTGACAGAGGATATGCGTGTGGAGATACTACGTATGGGATTGACGAAACGTTGTATGACAACATATGCCAAGACTGTACAATTATTATGTACCAATTGGCTCAAATTGACAAGATTTGATCCCATCGCTTTACTTGATCATCTCAATCCAGTCCTAAATGAAAGCATCTGTGAGGAGGTATCCCGTGTTCTCATACGTATTGCGTCAATGATTGACTTGGAGGATGGACCGTCGGACCGTGGTGTTGAGCTAGTACGGGAACATTTTGGTGGTCCAGAGATCCGATCATTGATTCAGATAGTACTCAAGAGGCTTAATATTGTCGCTGATAGTAGCGAAGGTGTCACCGCCAACAACGGAGTAGTAGATGAAAATGTCGTCAATGGTGGCTTAACTCCGAGCATGGCACTATTCCTACGTGTCAGATGTGAGGTGTCATCGTCGACAGATGTTGTTGCTGGAATAATCACCGATGTACCAACCTTGTGTAGCCAACTGAATACGCACATTGACAAGCTCATCGACTTCAATAGCGATGATGAGATATATGATGAAATGGACGAGGATGAGGCTGCCGCTCATGAGGATGCACAGGCATTCGTTTGTCTCCAGCTAATGCACATGGCTCGGTCGAGTGAACTTCACAGAGAAGAGGGCAGTCGTCGGCATTTCATTACGATTATGCGTCGTATAATGGCACGTCTGGCCACGCCCGATGATCTAGTGGAGGCATGTGTCAAGGCCATGGCATCAGCACATGACAAGGAGTCACAGTTTTTACAAACTATATCTGAGATCCTCGCCGATGTTGAGGATGATGATACCTTTCAAAATAAGGATCTGGATCCAAGAGCACTTGTCATTGTACGACAGATGCGTATCATCGCAATACTATCCATCGTCCTCGAGAGTGTGTCAGGCAATGTCACGTCACACCCAATACTTGATACGTTCTTCCAACACCTCAGTCCGGCCATTACGAGTAAAAATGCAATCGTACGCGAGCATGGTGTAATATGTCTGTCAAAATTCTGCCTCTTATCTGGAGAGGACAAGGTTCTAAATGAGTTCCGTCCACTTCTCCTTACTATTGCGGGCAGTGTCGAAGAGCGTGTTGAGGTCCGTTTCCAAGCGGCACTTGCTTTGTGTGACTTGGCATTGATCCATGAACGAATGCTGCTCGTGGAGGAGGAAAAGGAGGAGGAGAACACGACGGCAGTTGTTGGTAATGCTCGCAATTCCTCGTCTTCTACAATGCCATCGTTCAAGGGCATGCTCCTCGAAATGCTTGGACATTCAAAGCCGGGCATCGTAATTATTGCCGCAGAAATCGCGGCCAAGTTGCTACTCGCAAGACGTATCACCGATCCGACGATCATCGCTTGGCTTGTCCTTATTTACTTTGACTCGTCACTCATGAATCAAGATGATGAGTATGCTGATAATGGTAGTGCCGAGGAGGCGGCAAAGAAAGTCGGAAGTCCTGTGCGGCTGCAACAGGTTAGTCGTTCTTTGTTCCTTCGCATGTACACAACATCATTAGTTCGTTCAACACTGTTTCTTACACACATTTTGTCTTTTCTTTCGCAGCTCCTTAGCATCTTCTTCCCAACGTATAGCATGTCTAGTCTTGATGCGAACGATGACATGATGTCATCCATTGGTCCTCTGCTGGCAATTCTCAATCAGAAGTTGACCGGAATGAAGGAGACGGATCCCAAGGCAAAGATATTCCCGATTGCTAAAATGGTCGAATACATTTGCTATAACGTCGACTTGGCTGACAAAAAGAAGAACGAGGAGACAAAGAATGAATCATTCGGGACGATGAAGTGTGATGAGACTACTACTGTTATTGATTCCGAACAAACCGTGACAAACTGTAACAGTACCACGGAAGAAGATGCAACGGTAGTAATCGAAGCTAGTAGCATCCTCCTCGCCGCAATAGAAGTATCCGAATTCCTATCTGAGGATTGTGATACGGCTCCTATATTCTTCACTAGAGCCCTGGCGAAAATATTGGCAAGTGCTCGCATTGATGTAGAAGCCGAGGATAAGGCATTACTGCGTCGACTAAAGTCGTCCGTTGGTGAGGCTGAGTACGCCAACGACGATGGACCTACTGTCAAGTCAATCAAGAAGCTTGTCTCCCTGCTCGCGAATGTGAATGATGAAGAGGATGATCCTTCTGAAAATGTAGCAGGTCAGGTTGACAAGGAAGAAAATATGTCGGATAACGACCATAATGACAAGACAGATGACAGCATCTCGCTTCGTGATATCGTTAGTGTAGTAGAGAAAGAAAATCATAGTTTATGTGGCGCCGTTGATGAATTTGATTTGGCGAAGGTTGTGGAGGATGAACAAAGGACGTCCTATTCATTACGCCGAGTGAGTCTTGCAGATGTGAATTGAACCAGAAAAAAGTTGGTTAAAATCAGCCTTGGGGGGGGGGGGTCTGCATACTTACATTGTTCATCGAAAGTGTATCACGAATCAACTTATTTGCAACGGGGCGAGGATGAATCAATGTTTCCAATTCATAAACCCAACTAAGAGAACAGAACCATGAATGAGCCAAATCTTGATGATGATTATGTTCCAATCAAATAAATGGCAAGTCGCAGGGATATTATATACGTAACAATATTATTACTGCAATTTATTCAGGGAGCAGCTACTATATTAATGAACAGTATTGCTGCTTGGTCGTTCATTTCAGTAGATGACAGTTAGTCCTTGAAGATTGTTGGTTGAAATTGAAAGTACAAATAGTGTTATCAATGCACATAAAGTTAGGCCTTTCTCCCCTCTTCCAAATAATAGTATCTAGCTAAACAAATAAAGACTATTTTTAATTTGAGCAAAGATTCGGTACTCTTCCTTCAAATAAAAATAGCCAGTCATCCACAACAGTCATCATAAATGCAACAAACAACAGTATCCTCCTACACACGTCATATTATGGTATCTAGTTAGAGTGAATGAGCAAACGCCAATCACAAAGTTGGCACAGGTGCATCCAAACAATTGCACCACACCTATTTCTCCGTAAAAACACAAATGTAAAAAGTCACTTGTCCTTAACTATTCTTCCTCATTAAATACCACGAAATGGATTACCGTGAATTCCAGTTGAGTAATTCTGTAGTACTTCAATCTGTAAAAGCTCTAATGGATTTGACAACAGTGCAGCCCATGATCTCTCAACAAAATGTCCCTCTTCAATATTATCACCCCTTGCCAATGATATCTCTAACTTCATCCACATCTTCATATCTTGCTTGTATATATTTTCAACTGAAGCCGCAAATATCCCTCCATAGCACACAGGTACAAGCTTTTGAGGAAGTGTTACATTGATCGCCAGCCAGTATGCACCAAGATTGACATAAGATGATCTAAAAGGAATATTACCATTTGGCGAGTATCCCTTCGATCGTGTGTATTCCCCAATTACAAATTGTGAGAGCTTGGTTGTATCATGGTAAGCGGATGCGTCCTTCCGAGGAGAACCATAACATCCAAATCCGTTGGATGAAGATGCAAGTCTGACCATAGTTTCTAAACTACGATACGAGAGAAAAACTAGTTTTCGCCTTAGGGTGTTTTTTGGTCTTTCGCCTCACAGCTCTGCGACGTGAATGGCTCGACGACGTTACATCTGTCATGGCTATAAAATGCACCGATGATAGCGTTAGGTCTTGGCTCCATGTAGATATACTTTTTTTGTTTGTCCGACCAGTATTCTTTGCTAACGACGTCACTATCGGGCGCACCCTCGAAAGTGAGGAAAAAAAATTTAGGGAATTGGATTTAGGGAATTTAGCTAGGATTTTTACTAGTTGTTAAAATTTAAATTCGTTTTGTCAACTATCTCATCAAATGCTTGGCTGCTGACCAACATGTACACATCGATCGTGTTCTCC
>Ga0247834_1005743_pt1 | contig 14457 bp, 10 predicted proteins | sample LaCruzMarch2015__8_FD_187118 | JGI IMG/M metagenome (GOLD analysis project Ga0247834, IMG submission 187118) | Freshwater microbial communities from meromictic Lake La Cruz, Castile-La Mancha, Spain - LaCruzMarch2015_12m | ecosystem: Environmental > Aquatic > Freshwater > Lake | place: Spain... | reverse complement strand
AATTATCTAGCAGCTATCCCTACAGACCCACAAGGAGGAGCATATAGAGTCAGTAAGAACTCAGATAATAATAGAATCAGTGTAACAGCTCCAAGTGCAGAATTAAGCCAAAAAATAGTAATAAATCCACCACCCCCACCTAAATTCATTGCAAGTTCTTGTACATATGCAGATAAAAAAATAACTATACCTTATACAGCAGGACAAGTTGGGTATAATTATGCTAGTCAAACAATTAACTCTATAGATATAACAGGACTAACAGCAACATTAGCATCAGGTAACTTGGCTTCCAGTGGAACTCTAGAATATACAGTCACGGGAACTCCTAGTGGAGCAGGCACGGCTAATTTAAATCTTAGCAATATTGGTAATATGGGAGTTGCTTGTAATAATAGTAATATAGGGGTAAATGTAACAGCAATAGGTGACCCTAATTATGATAATGTTTCGCTGTTGTTGAGAGGTAATCAAGCGCCGTCTCTAGTCCCAGTAGACGAAAGCCCAAGAATTAAAACAGTTACCCCCTTCCGAACAGCGGGGGTTTCTACGTCAGAGTACAAGTACGGCAACAGTTCACTCTCGTTTTCGCCAAGCCTGCCCAATCCGGGCAACAATGACTTTTTTACTATTTCAGCTTCTTCTGATTTTGACTTTGGAACAGGAGATTTCACGATAGAAGCATGGATAAAATGGTTTGGATCGTACACTCAGGGACTTGAGGTACAGTCCATTTACTCCATAGGACCATCCGGTTCAGAGCTGCAAAGAAGCTTTGTTCTATCCCAAGGTGATTCAGGTGGCATTTATGGGATTTCTTTTGTGGCTGATAGTTATAGGTTTACTGGTGGTGCTCCACCCCCTTCAGGTCAGTGGAGTCATGTAGCGGTAACGAGGCAGCAAGGTAATTTAAGGATTTTTGTCAATGGAGGGTTAAGGTCATCCGGTAATTTTACGGGTCAGGTAGGTTTTTCCAATCAAAGTCCAAAGATAGGAGGTAGGGCCGATAGCAGCGACATGCCTTTTAACGGCTACATAGACGACCTCCGAGTAACAAAAAATTTAGCCCGCTACACCGCTAACTTCAACCCACCTACCACTGAGTTATCCTCTGGAAATACCTTAACTTATTAAAAAATAAATTCACCCATAGTATAAAAGTTTTCTACCAGACCCCCTCCATTGTCTGTTTACTAGTAGTAATCAACTGAGGTTACATTATCGTGATGCTGCTGCATGAGTCTTTACTCTGCGTCTTGATGTTCCTCCGACCGATACGGCCGCTGCTTTTGGCTTCCGCTGCGTGGTGCGGTGAGGGGCAACTGCCTCCTACGGGAGGCAGTGAGTTCAAGAATTCCATCATCGTATAAGGTCTCTGCGCCTTATACTTGATGAGGGGAATAAATTCTTGAACTCATCGGGCGGGGATTTTAGATGAAGATATGATTTCGTAGCGGAGGGTTTATCCCTCCATTGTGTTTTGTATTAGTAGGGGCGACCTTTCAGTCGCCCGAGGTATATTTGAGCTTATCTCTCCCTTTGGAGGGAGTGCCCGAAATAGACTGAAAGTCTGGGAAAGGGGAAGTAATCCCCCTAAGTATGAAGGCAGCGAGGAGCTATGGCTCCGAGTGTCGGAAACCGAGGGTGTCCGAGACGGGGTTTTAGGGGGATTAATGGAAATGGTGAGTTTTCCCGTGGAGGAAGGCTGGCCAAACCTGTGAGGTTTCACAGGAGCAAATCCCATTTGCGACGGGGGAGGGTGGATAAAATATAGACTAGAGTATAGCTTTAACAACTATCCACCTCCGGCACTCCGTGCCACCTCCTCCTAAGGAGGACATTTATTCACAGGTCGCCCCTACGAAAAACTATGTCGGCGAGGTCACCAACTCTACGAAAATATAAAATTTACAATTCTTAATTTACAATTACTCTCTCCCAAACAAGATTACAAATATTATAAACAAATGTTTTATATTTTTTGACAATATGATATACTTATTGATATAAGATATAAAAATTATGTTGAATAATATTTTACAATATATATCCTTAGATAATCCATTTTTCTTGGTTGGAGCTATTGGTGCTACTTGGTGGATTTGGTTGCCCTTTATACTTTGGACAATTCTAAAAACATTATATTATGATTATATAAGAGGTAATTGGATTGCTAAAAATTTGGAATTTGTATTATTGGAGATAGTTTTAGAAAAGGGAGAAGAGAAAACCCCGAAATCAATGGAGCAATTCCTGACCACTTTGCATGGAGGGCAATCTTCATATTCTTGGTGGGAGACTAATATAGAAGGAGCTTTGCCAGATATGTTTTCTCTTGAGATTGTTTCTATTGGTGGTAATTTACACTTCTTGATTCGTACCCATACTAAATATAAAAAAATGGTGGAAAGTTCAATTTATGCTGCCTTTCCAGAGGTTGAAATACTAGAAGTTGCTGATTATACTCAAGGCTATAACAATGATAATTTAGAGGTAGAATATGATTTGTTTGGGGTGGAGCTGGGTATGGCTAAAAATGATTCCTATCCAATTCGTACTTATCAACAATTTTTAGACCCTACTGTTGATGCAAAAATCAATGATCCATTGGCTCAGGTATTAGAGACTATGGCTAATATAGAGCCAGAGGAACAGATTTGGATGCAGTTACCAATCACTCCTCTTGATGATTCTTGGACTAAAGTTAGTAAAAAAGAATTAGATAAAATTCTAGAAAGAGATTTTGAGGATAAGAGAACTTTTTTGGATAAATACATAGCTCCAATTATTGAAATACTTTCTTTTGGTTTAGTTTCAGCTCCCAAACCTCCAGCACCTAAGGAACAAAAGTTTGGAGTTGACCAAAATCTTACCCCGGGGAAGAAAAATATGATTGAGGCAATTGAGTATAGTATGACTAAACCAGGGTTTCAAACTGCTCTTAGGGTGGTTTATATTGCTCCTAAAGCTACTTTTGATCCAGCTCCAGTTAAGTCAGTTTTAGGCGCATTACAGCAATTTAATGATTATACTTTGAATTCATTTAAGCCTAATGATACTACTATGCCTTTAGTGACAGATTTTTTTAATCGTCCTAATAAGGGGCTTGAGAGACTAAGAAAAATTTTATTATTAGATAATTATATGAAGCGTAAAATTGCTACTACTAAATTTATATTTAATACCGAAGAATTAACTACTATCTTTCATTTCCCAGGTGGTTCTGTCACCACTTCAACTCTAAAAAGAGTACAAGCCAAGAAAGCTACTCCACCAATTGGACTGCCTATTATTGATAATAAATAAAAATTATTTATGGAATCTAACAAGGATATAACTATTTTAGCCAAAACCAATTTTCATGGCCAAGGTAGGCTTTTTGGTATAAAAAGAGATGATAGAAGGCGCCATATGCATATTATTGGTAAAACCGGTATGGGAAAAACTTCGCTTTTACTCAATATGGCAGTCTCGGATATTAGAAATGGTTCTGGTTTAGCATTTGTAGATCCTCATGGAGATGTGGCTGACGCTTTATTAGATTATATTCCAGAGTATAGAATAAAAGATGTAGTTTATTTTAACCCACAAGATTTAGATTTTCCAATTGCTTTTAATGTACTCGGAGATGTTTCAGAGAATCAAAGACATATTGTGGCTGATGGTTTGGTAGGTGTTTTTAAGAAAATTTGGGCTGATTCTTGGGGTCCTAGATTGGAGTATATCTTGAGAAATACAATCTTGACTTTACTGGAAAATGAGAATAGTACATTATTGGATATAATGAGAATCCTCGTCGATAAAAACTTTAGGGCAAATATTGTCTATAAAATGAAAGACCAAGTCTTAAAGCAATTTTGGCTGAATGAATATGATGGATATACAGACAAATTATTAGTAGAGGCCATCTCTCCAATTCAGAATAAAGTCGGGCAATTTACTTCCTCTCCGTTGATTCGCAATATTATTGGGCAAACTAAATCCTCCTTTAATCTAAGAGAGATTATGGACCAGAAAAAAATTCTGATTATGAATCTTTCCAAAGGTGCGGTAGGGGAGGGAGGAGCTCAACTTCTTGGGGCTATGATGATAACCAAAATGCAATTAGCAGCTATGAGTAGGGTGGATATTCCAGAAAATGAAAGACAAGATTTTTATGCTTATATTGACGAGTTCCAGAATTTTTCTACTGACTCTTTTGCTGAAATTTTATCTGAAGCTCGTAAATATAGACTAAGTTTGATTTTAGCTCATCAATATGTGGAGCAATTATCTGAAGTGGTCAGAGGCGCGGTCTTTGGTAATGTTGGGACTACTGTGGTCTTTAGAATTGGAGCAGCTGATGCTGAATTTATGGAAAGAGAATTTACTCCGGTTCTTACCATTGAGGATTTAGTGAATTTGCCAAAATGGAAAATCTATCTCAAACTTATGATAGATGGTGTAACTAGCCAGCCTTTTAGTGCTGATACCTTGCCAGACCCTGAACCAGAATTAATTTCTAATCGAGATAAAATTATAGAATTCTCTCGTAATACCTATGGTAATAAAAAAGCTACACTTAGAGGAGAGCATATTGAAAGCACAGATACTAAAGAATCTCCAGAACCGAAAGCAAAAGTCTTCTCAAACAAAGATAATAAAGCTAAGCCTTATACTAAACCATATGATGATAAATCAAAGTCATATAATATATCAAATAAGCCCAATCCTACAGTCTATCCTAAATTAGAGATAACAGAAGAAAATTCTATAACTAAAGAGGAAATTACTCCTCCTGCATCTTCACAGTCTACTGATTCTAACTTGAACGGAGAAGAAAAAAAAGAAGAGTTTATTCCAGAAATAAAGCAAGATGTAATTAATGCCAGCCCTGTAGAGTATCCCAATCCAATTATGGCAAAAAAACTAAAGGAAGTATTCAGTCGTTCTACTTCTGCTTATGGAGACTCAGAGTATTTGATCAAAGAAAAATTACTTAAAAATTTGAATCGTGCTGACACAGAGGATAGTCTTAGTATGGATTCATTGATAGATGAGCTTGTATTGGAGGTTAAATCAAATTTAATGGTAGAAAAAGAAATGAAAAAAAATGATATGGCTAGAGGTAAATTCATTAATTTTGATAAATAACATATGTCAAACAATCAATTATTAAGTATAATCTCAAACAAAAATACTTGGAATATTGTATTTCTAATTATATTTTTCCCCACTTACCTTTATATTCTACAAACTAGATTTCAATTATTAAGTTTATTTAGTTTGGCAGGATTTTTGATTTTATGTGTATATCTATTTTGGTTATATAAGAATAAAATTAGATTTTATCAGATCCCCTTACACTTTATTATCGCTTCAATTTTATTTATGAGGGTTATTAAAGGAGATACAATTCCATTATTTGTCATTGTTAGCGTTTTGGGGATAAGTTTGTTTTTTGTGCAGGATATTATTTCTAATGAAGAATATAAAAGTTCGGAATTTATGAGACAAATAGTCTTGTCTGGTATTGTTTTTATGTCTTTTGCAACTTATGCATATCTATTTGGCTCTATATTTATTACTAATATCCATCCTGTTATTTTGAGTATCTTTGCCTTTATGTCAGCTTTTAATATAATCACATATATTTTATGGATATATAATATTGAAACTCAATATTATATTACAGTTGCTACTATAGGGGCTATGATTGCAACTCAAATATTTATTGGATTAAGAATTCTTCCATTCACTCATTTAACCCAGTCTATATTATTAACAACTTATCTTTTGTTCTCAATTTCAATCTCTCGAGACACTTATTGGCGAGAGCTAAGCTTTAAAAAAATACTATCTAGAGTATCGCTTGTATTTATACTTTCATTAAGTCTTATATTTACTTCTTTGCCATAATGTGATATAATATATACATATAACTTATTAAATATATGGATTCACAAAAATTAGAACATTATCGTAAAAAATTATTGGCAAAGAAAGCTAGAATATTATCTGAGCTAGAATCTGTTGCTATCAAAGATGAGGTTACCTCGGGTTATGAAGTCAAATATGAAAATATTAGTGATGATGAGGAGGATAATATACAAGAACAGGCTAATTATGAGAGAGATATTTTAGTAGAAGGAACTCTAGAAGAAATTTTAAAAGCTATTGATAGAGCTTTAGCTAGAATCAAAGCTGGAACTTATGGGAGAGATATTCATACTGGTGAGTTGATTGATGAGAGAAGACTAGATATATTGCCTGAAGCAGAAGAAGTTGTTTTATAAAAGACTTAATTCTTTAGAAGTAAATATCCTATGACTATAAAAAAACAGTCTAAAAGTCTAAAAAAAGTGGTTTATAAAAAGCCATCATTTTGGAGTAAAAAATGGGTGAAAATCACATATAGAGTTGTTTTAGGGTTTTTTGCATTATTATTGATTTCTTTTATAGGGCTATATTTTTATGTAGCAAAAGATTTGCCAAGTGTTGTTAATCTAGATGATAGAAAAGTCATTCAATCTACTCAAATATATGACAGAACTGGACAGGAGTTATTGTATGAAATATCCGGCAATGAAAGCCGTACTATTATCCCTGAAGATCAGATTCCAGATATTTTGAAGCAATCCTTTATAGCTATTGAAGATCAAGAGTTTTATAAGCATTGGGGAGTGAGACCAACTGCTATTGCAAGAGCTGCATTTCAAAATTTTACCGGTAGAGGTGTTGGTGGAGGAGCCTCAACTATTACCCAGCAATTTGTTAAAAATGCATTATTGACAAGTGATAAATCTTTGATGAGAAAGATTAGAGAAGCTATATTAGCAATTCAAATTGAACAAAAATATTCTAAGGATGAAATTATAGCTTTTTACTTAAATGAAATTCCGTTTGGAGGAAATATTTATGGAGTGGAATCTGCTTCCCAAAACTTTTTTGGTAAAAAACCTATGGAGCTGGAACCTTATCAAGCTGCAATGATGGCTGCTATTATTCAAAGACCTACTTTTTATTCACCCTATGGGACTAACTTTGATAAATTAGAGTCAAGGCAACAATTAGTATTGTCATATATGAAAGAACAAGGCTATATTGATGAGGAAACTTATAATCAACAAAAGGAACAAAAACTAACTATTAAGCCATTTGCACAGAATATTAAAGCTCCACATTTTGTCTTCTATGTAAGAGAAAAGTTAGCTGAAAAATTTGGTGAAGAAGCCCTAGAGCAAGGAGGTTTGAAAGTACAAACCACATTAGATTGGGATTTACAACAAATAGCTGAGAAAGTAGTTAGAGAAGAAATTGAAAAAACTAGATCCAGATATGATACTAGAAATGGGGCATTGGGTGCTATCGATCCTACTAATGGAGATATATTGGCTTTAGTTGGTTCCAAAGATTACTTTAATACTGATGAAGATGGTAATGTCAATGTATTGACTACACAACAATCACCAGGATCTTCTATTAAACCATTAGTTTATGCCCAAGCCTTTACTAAAGGTTATAACCCTGACTCCTATATATTTGATTTGCCAACTAATTTTGAGACAACTCCAGGTCTTCCAGCTTATGAACCAAATAATTTTAATCTACAATTCAATGGCCCTGTTAGCATAAGAAGAGCATTGGCCACATCTTTGAATGTTCCAGCTGTAAAAGCATTATATTTGGGAGGAATCAAAGATACTCTAGAATTGGGAGGACAATTAGGTATTACTGATTATACAAAAACAAAAAAAGCAGGTTTAGCTATGGCTTTAGGTGGTACTGAGTTAAAACTACTAGAGCATTTTGGTTCATACTCTGCCTTTGCTAATGATGGTAAATTTAATCCAATCACTCCATTAATGAATGTTACTACTACATCAGGAGAGGTTTTGTATTCTTGGGAAAAAGATGAAAAACAGGTGTTAGATGCCAATGTGGCAAGACAAATTACTGACATTCTATCTGATAACAATGCTAGATCCCCAGTTTTTGGATTTACAAATAACCTCAGTATCCCAGGAGTAGAGTTAGCTGCCAAAACAGGAACCAGTCAAGAGTTTAGAGATGCTCTAACAGTAGGGTATACTAATAATTTGGTAGCTGGAGTTTGGGTTGGACGTAATGATAATAAACCTATGAAAAATGGAGCTGATGGATCAGTTGTGGCTTCTCCAATTTGGAACAGATTTATGAAAGAGGCTGTTGCTAGTGGTAGGAAACCCGGTCAATTTACAAAACCAGAGATTAAAAAAGGGAATAAACCTATGGTTAATACGGGTGGCTTTGAATATAATAAAAAATTCAAAATAAATAAAGCTACTGGTAAAATTGCCACGGATCAGACTCCTCCTGAGTTGATTGAAGAAAGAGAAGTCAAAACAGTGCATAGTGAATTGTATTATGTAAAATTAGATGATATTTTAGGTGATTGGCCTAAAAAACCACAGGAAGACAGTCAGTTTGATGCTTGGGAAAAACCAGTTTTAGCCTGGGCTAGATCAAAGGGTTATATCACTAATATCCCTGATGATAGAGATAATGTATATACAGATGATAATAAACCTAATATTATTATAAATAGCCCTACAAAAGGGAGTACCATCAACGGTAATAGTATACCCTTGGATATTAGAGTTACAGCTCCTCAAGGGTTGAAGCAGGTAGAGATATATATAGATGATGTTGCTGTTCTTTCTACTGAATCGGGCAATATTAATCAAACTATTATATCACCTTCAGGTGGAGATAAAAAACTTACAGTTAGAGCTTTTGATATATATCTCAATAAATCCGAAACTACAATTAATCTTAATATCAAATTAGATGCAGTTAGCCCATTAGTAGAAAGTTTTAATGTATCAGGAGATTCTTCCACAGGTTTTGTCTTATCAGCCAATGTGACAGATACTCAAGGAGTAGCTCAGGTAGAATTTTATGATGATACTCAGGGGCAATTAATTATTCTAAAGAAACCAACTACAGAATCTAAGACATTTACATATAATTATAATCCAGTGGCTAGTATAAGTAGTTTTATTTTTTATCTCAAAGCTACAGATACCTCAGGTAATGTAACAACTAGTAATAAAATTATTAAATAATGATTGATACCCATTGTCATTTACACTCTAAAGAATTTGATAATAATAGAGAAGAGATTTTATCTCAATTAAAACAAAATAGTATCCAAGCAATATTAATAGGTGTCAGCATAGAAGATAGTATAGAGGCTATAAAACTTGCCAAAAGTCACACTTTTTTATATCCCTCATTAGGAGTGCATCCCCATGAATATGAGTTGATTGATATCAATACTGTAAAGCAAGATATGGATACTATATTGGCTAATGAAGATTTAATTGCAATTGGGGAATGTGGCTTTGATTTTTATTATCATCAATCGCTAGAGGCTCGAGAAAAACAAGAAGATTTATTTAGATTACATCTGGATATGGCTGTAAAATATAATAAACCAGTTATAATACACACCAGAGATTCATTTGAATATACTCATCGTGTTTTGTCAGAATATAGAGATTTAGTTATAATCTTACATTGTTTTACGGGAGATACTTATTGGGTTAATAAATTTATTGAGCTTGCGCATACTATATACTTTTCATTCTCTGGGATTATTACATTTAAGAATTCAATTCCAATTCAAGAAGCAGTCAAAAATGTCCCAAAGAATAGATTATTAGTAGAGACCGATTCCCCTTATCTTGCACCAGTTCCACATAGGGGGCAGCAGAATACTCCTTTATTTCTTGAGTATATTATTAGGCAAATTTCTAATTTAAGAGATATAGATTATCAAGAATCAATTAAAATTTTGGATAAAAATGCTAAAATAGCGTTAAATATTTAAATATACAATTAACCCGTAAAACCTTTATTAGCACTCTTGACAATAGACTGCCAATAAGTGTATAATATTTATGTAAAAATTAATATATGAAGTATGAGTAAAATTATTGGTATTGACCTTGGAACCACCAATTCTGCAGTAGCAGTTATTGAGGGGGGATCACATAAAATTCTAGAGAATTCTGAAGGAAGTCGCACCACTCCTTCTATAGTAGCAGTCTCCAAAAGTGGGGAGAGATTAGTTGGTATTGTCGCTAAAAGACAAGGTGTTGTAAATCCTAAGAATACTATTTTCTCAGCCAAGAGATTAATTGGGCGTAAATTCTCTGATGCAGAAGTGCAAAAAGATAAAGCTCTTTTACCTTATGAAATTAGAGAAGCTTCTAATGGAGGAGTAGAGATTAAGCTTGGGGAAGAATGGAAGCAACCTGCTGAAATTGCAGCCATTGTGTTACAAAAACTCAAGGCTGATGCTGAAGCAAAATTAGGAGCACCTGTGACAGAAGCTGTAATCACAGTACCCGCTTATTTTGACGATGCTCAAAGAAAGGCAACTAAAGATGCTGGTAAAATCGCAGGTCTTGATGTCAAAAGGATTATCAATGAGCCAACAGCAGCAGCTTTAGCTTATGGTTTTGATAAGAAAAAGGATCAGCAAATTGTAGTATATGACTTTGGAGGTGGAACCTTTGATGTATCAGTCTTGGAAGTATCTGAGGATACGATTGAAGTAAGGTCTACCAATGGAGATACTCACTTAGGAGGGGATGACCTTGACCAAAAAATAATGGATTATCTCTTAAGTGAGTTCAAAAAAGATCAAGGAATTGACTTATCAGGGGATAGCCTAGCTATTCAGCGATTAAAAGAATCTGCTGAAAAAGCTAAAATTGAGTTATCTAGCTCTCTTCAAACCGAAATTAGTATTCCATTTATTGCCAACGATGAGACTGGTCCAAAACATTTGAATATTCAATTAACACGAGCAACATTAGAAGAATTAGTTAAGGATCTTATTGAGCGAACTAAAGCTCCTTGTGAGAAAGCTCTAGCAGATGCTGGGTTTAAGAAAGAAGATATAGAAGAGGTGATTCTTGTAGGAGGTCAGACTAGAATGCCAGCTATTCAAGAATTTGTGAAGGAATTATTTGGAAAAGAGGCAAATCAAGGGATTAACCCAGATGAAGTTGTAGCTATGGGAGCTGGAATTCAAGGTGGGATTTTACAAGGAGACGTCAAAGATATACTTCTTCTTGATGTAACTCCATTGTCACTTGGAATTGAGACTATGGGAGGTGTCGCCACCAAAATTATTGAGCGAAATACTACAGTTCCAGTTTCTAAATCTCAAATATTCTCCACAGCTAGTGATAATCAACCATCAGTAGATATTAATATAGTACAAGGAGAGAGGGAATTTGCTAAAGATAATAAGCCATTAGGAAGATTTATCTTAGATGGGATACCACCAGCTCCAAGAGGAATTCCCCAAATTGAAGTTGTCTTTGATATTGATGCCAATGGTATCTTGAAAGTAACTGCTAAAGATAAGGCAACCAATAAAGAACAGTCTATTCGAATCGAAGCTTCCTCTGGATTATCAGATACGGATATTGAGCGAATGACCAAAGATGCTGAAATCCATGCCGAGGAAGATAAGAAAGCTAAAGAATTAGTAGAGATTAGAAATCAGGCAGATACTCTCATATACTCTGTAGAGAAAATGCAAAAAGATAGTAAAGACAAGATTAAGCCTGAAGACGATACAACTCTAACTGAGAAAGTAAATGCTCTTAAGGAAGTCAAAGATAAAGATTCTAAAGACGATATACAGAAAGCTTTAGATGAATTATCTACAATTTCTCAAAAAGTAGGAGCTGAATTATACCAAGCAGAGCAACAACCAGAAACCAATGCTGACCCACACTCTGGACATGATCATGGACAAGCAGAAGAGCCGAAAGAAGAAGCCGGATCCAATGCCGAGGCTCCAAAAGACGCTGAGTTTGAAGAGAAAAAATAAAATTTTCTAAAGTAAATTCAATATCACAAAACATCCTAGCTCAAAAATAGGGTGTTTTGTTTTTATAGACTATTTAGTATCTTTATCTTTTTTTGAATAATTCCAAATTGCCCACAGAATAATATAAGCTAAAACAAAACCTATTAAATCAAAAACTATATCAAGAGGTTTACCTTCCCTGCCAGCTACCCAAGTCTGATGCCATTCATCTAATAGTGTAGCTATAAATCCTATAGAAAAAGTTTTATTATTTAAATAATTAAAACTATGAATAGATAATTCATTAAACTTCCTATCCAAAAACCCCCAAAATAAAGCCAAATATAATAAAAAGTATTCCAAAATATGAGCCCCTTTTCTCAAAAAGAAATCAATAATAGGAGTATAATCAGACTTAAGACCAGGTTGGTCGGATAAATACCAAATTACACCAAGTATAATAATAGCTGGAATAAATCTCAAATATTTCATATATTGCTAGTATATCATAAAATCTATAAAAACAAGAAATCCGTAGAGTCGGCGACCTGTGAATTATCGCCCTCCTTCGGAGGAGGTGGCCTTTAGGCCGGAGGTGGATTGTATTTTTGTCCCTCGCTGGCGAGCGTGGCCACAGGGTGGGTGTGGACTGAGCTAAATTCCCCTCTTGAGTGGTGGAGAGTTTTTGTCCTTGCTCTCTGTCCTCCCTTGGGGGAGGTGTCACCGTAGGTGACGGAGGAGGACTGAGTTTGTGCAACTTAATCTTTCTGTCCACCTTAGGAGGAGGTACCCCAAAGGGGCGGAGATGGACAGGCGACTCACAGGTCGCCCCTACGAACTTACAATTAAAACCCATCCACAATCCCAACCATTGCCAAAACCCAAACCAAGTTATATAATAAAAGTATATATAAAAACCCTTCAAAAACACTTGACAAAAGCTCCGGGGGGGGAGAAAATAATATAAATTAATAAACATCTATGAATAAAACTCATAAAGGAACAAGAAAAGGCTTCACCCTACTAGAGATATTATTAGTAATAGCAGCAATAGGAATATTAGCAGCAATAGTACTGGTAGCCATAAATCCAAATAGACAGATAAGCCAAGCAAGGAATGCACAAAGAAGGTCAGATGTAAATACAATATATAAAGCCTTAGAACAATATCTAATAGATAATCAAAGCTATGAAGTAGGAGGAACAGGAATAACAGATGCGCCCAAAGAAGTTTGTAAGACAGGAACAGAAGTAAGTGGAAGTACAACAACAAGTTGTACAGATAAAGTCGACCTCAGAGTATTAGTACCAAACTATATAGCAGCCATACCAGCCGATCCAGGTGTAATAAATTATAGAGTTAATAGAAACTCAGCCAATAACAGAATTAGCGTAACCGCTCCAAGTGCAGAATTAAGCCAGACCATAGCTATAAATCCACCACCACCACCAACAACAAGCTTCAGTTTCAACAGCACAGCATTAGGAGGGAGTATAATTAATGGAGGAGCCTCCAATGGAACAATAGGTATCCCCTATACAGGAGGATTAGGACAAGCTTATAGTGGAATAAGTCTAAGTTCAACAGGAGTAACAGGGTTAACAGCAAGTTTAACATCAGGAAGTCTAGCTAATGGAGCAGGAAGTTTAAGCTTTAATGTAACAGGAACAGCCAGTGGAGCAGGTACAGCAACATTTACATTACCAGATATAGCAGGAGCAACAGGAAGCTTTACAGTATAGATATGTCCAAGTAATTATATAAGAGTACCCGGAAGCAGCCTATACAATACCAATAACTTCTGTGTAATGAAATATGAGGCCAAGGCAGGCTCATCTACAGTAGCAGCCACAACAGTAGCAGCAGGAACCCCACAAGTAAGTATAAGTCAAACTAATGCAATTACTGCATGTAGTCTCAACGGAGCAGGCTATGGCCTCATCACCAATACCGAATGGATGACAATCGCAAGGAACATAGAGGGACAATTAAGTAATTGGACCACAGGAACAGCAGCCTCCAGTGCAATAGGGACAGGAGGACTATATAGAGGACATAGTGATAATAGTCCAGGGAATGTACTAGCCGCCAACACAAATGACACTCTAGGCTATGAAGGAACAGGAAATAGTGGATTTAGTATAGAGAGAAGAACCCATACCCTAAGCAATGGAGAAGTGATCTGGGATTTAAGTGGGAATGTATGGGAATGGAACCATGATACCATAATGGGAGTAGATAAACCAACAGGAGGTATTGAATTCACATCTATAACAGGATATGGAAGTTTAAACTATGATTTGATAAGACCAAGTAATACGGCATGGAATACTAGCCAGAATATGGGACAATACATTGCAGGAAGTTTAACAGGAAGCCCTTATGCTTTCCTCAGAGGTGGTTCTCGGAATACTGCGACTTATGCAGGGGTCTTTGCTCTGCTTCTTGGTGATACTCCTACCTCTGTGTACACTGGTATTGGGTTCCGCTGCGTTGTGCGGTGAGGGGCAACTGCCTCCTAAGGGAGGCAGTGAGAGTTCAAGATTCCCATCATCGTATAAGGCCTCTGCGCCTTATACTGGATGAGGGGAATAAATTCTTG
>Ga0247834_1005742_pt1 | contig 14459 bp, 18 predicted proteins | sample LaCruzMarch2015__8_FD_187118 | JGI IMG/M metagenome (GOLD analysis project Ga0247834, IMG submission 187118) | Freshwater microbial communities from meromictic Lake La Cruz, Castile-La Mancha, Spain - LaCruzMarch2015_12m | ecosystem: Environmental > Aquatic > Freshwater > Lake | place: Spain... | reverse complement strand
CATCAGCCGCCCCCGCCGCGCCGAGCGATGGGGGGGGTCGAGCCGCCGCGGCCAGCAGGTGAGTACCTTCAGCGTATGTGGACAACTTCTAGACGCAGAACTGGCGTAAGTCGTTGATTCGATTGGCTTTTGTGAATATGCGTGCATTTGTTTGTTTTACACGATGTCCATTATGTTAAGTCGAAACCCTGTTACGCACAGCTTATACATGTCGCACCTTGCCAAATGCCAGTTGCCCACAGGCCGCGATGAATATCATGCCTTTTCCCCTGTGGATAAGTCGCTGATGACCTCGACATGGCGCAGCGCATCGATGCGCAGGTCTTGCATGTTGATCGTCACCTGCGCCTGCTTTTGTAAGCCATAAGTTTTCTGATCCCACCTTTCGGCCAGCCATTGCCGAGTGCGGATGCGCTGGATATCGCGCTGTGCGTGGTCGATGTCCATGCCGTCTGCGATGTCCATAGTCTCTACCGCGAGCTTATCGGCGGCTTTCGCGCGCGCACGCGCAATTATATGGGGATCGGCATCTTCGATCCATTGCTCAAGCGCCCTGCGCCCGATGCCTAGCTCATAGCAGATCTGCGTCTGCGAGCGTCCATCCTCAAACATGCTGACGATCATGTCATGTGGCAATTGCTCAAGCAATGCCATGTCTTGTCTAAACTTAGGTCTTCCAGGCATCTCTCAGCCCTTTAAAGCCGTTTTAACGCGCTGGACTACCGCCAGTAGCTTTTCGCGGATAAACCCCGCTAACCGCTTAATTTGATCCATTCTTGTACCTCTCTGCTGCTTTTGAGTCGAACTTGCACTCTATAGGCTCATTGTCGCTGAATACCAGATCATTTTCAAAGTCATCAAATCCTGTTTCACCGCCTGGCTTGGTTGAGCTGAACTTGATCACCTTGGCAGTTGGATAGAGTGCCTTGACCTTGATCACATCTTGCACGATTGGCTCGACCATGAAGACCTCCAGCTCTTCTAGGCTCCAGATGTGCTCGTCCCGCAGATCTTTGCGTGATGTTTGGATTGCCAAGGCTTCGTTGATTGTCCTGACGACCACCATGATCTGGCCGTTATCCATCTCCCACTCGATGCGTGGAATCTCTGTTGCGGCTGGCTGGAAACCTTTTTCGGTTGCCTTGGCATCTAGCACGCCAAATGCCCTGATCATGGACGCGACTGCTGAATCAAACTTGATCTGATCTTTTTTAACGATGAATTGGTGAACGCGACTGTTTTGAATCCAGAATTTCTCCCTGAAATCACTGTCAACTAAAGTAATCAGTCGGTTTTCTCCCCACTTCCTATCACTGGCTGCCTTGACCGTCTCTAGTTCCACCAACTTTGCTTGAACATGAATGGTCCAAGGATCTGCTGGCGGACGAGGAGTCTCCACCAATGGAAGTTGATTTGGTTTTCTCGTTTTCTGTTTCGTTGCCATCTTGTTCTTTCCTTTCATTCTTTCAATCACTCTCTTACAAACCTCGAGTCTTATAGACTCTCGGTTTGTAATTTGTAAGAGTGACCTTACAAACACTTGCAAATGTATGCGTTTGTAAGTTGTAAGCTGTTTATTTGTACAGTATCAATACTCGTCAATAGACGCATCTTTTGACTCCAACCACGCCAATTTATCCCTGATGCCGACAAGCCCAACCTCTTGTAATCGAGTCTTCGCCCTGCTCCAAGCCGTGTTGAACTTGTTCCGATCATCTTCCGAGCACCCCATCTTTGACCACAATTCCAGCCTCCATTCCTCCAAATTGACGACCATCCTCTGTTTGCCGTCTATATACTTTATGCCTCCTTTAGCCTTGACCACAGTCTCCAGACAGAGCATCTCTAGGCGTTGGTTTTTGCCGTTTCCGGCGTTCCCTGAGTTGCCTTTACCCACCTTCTTTGATGCCTGATTGACGGCCTCATTGCTGGCTTGGACCGCCAGACTGACAACTGGATCAAAGCCAAGGCTTGAGCCGCTGATCTCTATCTCCACCATCTCAAAGCCATACCTGACCCCATCTTGTCCATCTTTCTGCTTAGTCAGGCTGATGACTCCCTTTTGCTGATCCTCGAATCTGAGGATCTCCAACTGCGTATCTACGGCCCCAAGCAGGCTTGAGTGACCGCGCAGACCTTTGGCTAAGTCTTTGCCGCTGTGGTGCAGCACCATCAGGGCGCAGTTGAGAAACTCTTGGATCTTTCCCATGGTGGTGATGAATGCACCCATCGCGTCCGAGTCGTTCTCGTTGCCACCGCCAAATGCCCTAGCTAAGGTGTCTACCACCATCAACTGAAATTCCATGCCTGTCTTCTCCACCAGCGCCACAATGGAAAACATGAGCGCGTTGAAGTCTTCCTGACTTGATCTGAGGTTGAGCTGGTGGCGGATCACATAGATCGGCGCACCCTTTGGCGTGCTGTGGTGGATCTGGCACGCCTTGATCCTTGCACCCACGCCGCCAAATCCCTCACCGCACAGGTACAGCACTGCGCCTTGTCTCTCTGTCGGGTTGCCCATCCACGGCCTGCCTGTAGCTATCGCCTCTGCCATGTCAAGTGCAATAAATGACTTGAATGAGCCAGGCGGTCCATACAAGGCTGCAAACGCCTTGACTGGCAATACCCCATAGATCAGCCACTCGACTGGCTCATCCTGTATGTCATCCCATGACTCAATCTTGACTGTCTTGATAGGTTTGGTGGGTTTGTCTTGGGTTGGCGTTGTTGCGTCTGGCTCAAATTCCTTGGCGATGTCCTCTGGCTGTGCTTGCTGTTGTTGTGGTGTTGAATCAATTAGCGCATCCAGCTTCACGCCTTGAAGTCTTTCGGGGATCGTTACATCTGTCGATGTCAATTTGTGCGTTGCCTTCACCAGCTCGATCAAGTCTTCTCTTGTCTTTTCCATCTCATGGATAAACTCATGGGCATCATCGCCAAGGCCTTGTAGTCCCAGGTCAACGACCTTGACATTCTTAGCGATGGGCAGGATCGCGTCCACCGCCTTCTGCGCGTAGCGCCAGCCGGGCAAATCATTGTCTGGGAGGATCACCACATTGGCGCCGGCAAAGTACTCTGTGATGGCCTCTGGCCAAGAGCCTGCGCCTGTGTGCGCCGTTGTGGCCGTGACTTTCAAGGTTGCCAATGCGTCTGCCGCCTTCTCGCCTTCAACCAAGTAGATGATGCGTCCCGCCGACTTTGCGTCCAGCAACTCTGGCAAGTTGTAAGGGACGATGCGTGCGTCACCCAATGTCGTGTGCCGCCTGCCATCAGCGTCCACCTTGTACAGACGATATGTCTTACCCGACTCGCCTATGCGCAACCGCTGCTTAACAAACACGGTTGTCTTGTTCTCGTCTTGGTATTCCCACTCATGGTCAAACTGCACTTGTGGTAGGGGCTTGATGCTGGCGAGTGGATCTGGCCTGTCTTCCATCTCTGGCAGCAGCTGCATGTCCTTGATGGTATTGAAGACATCTTCTTGCGTGCACCCACCGTGGCAATGGAACAGAGGTTTGCCGTCATCGTTGATGCTGATTGAGAGTGAGGGATTCTTGTCTCCATTGCCCTTGCCGTGACCTGGAACTGGGCATGATGCAACCCATTGGCCGTTGGCTCGTCTGGCGTTGCCGAGCTGCTTGGCTATTTGTTCTGCTTGCATTTATTGGCTGCCAATTTTTTAAAGAAAAAAAAGCCGAGGCTGTAACACCTCGGCGCGTAACTCAACTCAGTTAAAACATTTCGTCATCTTCTACGGCCTGCGCCATGGCTGACTTCTTTGGCGCCGGAGCTAGTGCTGCTTTAGGTGGTAGCTGTGGTTTAGCCACTGCCTGTGCCACGAACTCTGCATCAGGCTGATCCATGCCGGCAGGCTTCACAATCCACGACACCACATTAAATGCTGGGATGCGGGTTGTGCCCTTGCCGATTTTTTCTAGCTTGGAGCCTGTGTACTCAAGCACAGGCATCTTGCCAGGGTTGGCGGCGTGCTGTTCCGCGCAGGCGGTGTACAACTGCTCTAGTCCCATGTTTGGTCCTACACCGTTAGATGACCACTCGACTGTGCCGATCTCCTTGTTGTAGAACTTGACGATGAAGCCGCGCTTGTGCTCAGGGGATGGCTGTGGACCTTTACGGCCAAGCTGTGCATCGGCATTCCATTCACGCACACCGACACCCAAAAGGAGCCAGCCTGTTTGCACGTTGTCGATGTCGAACACCACCTTCTTGAGTTGGATTTCCTCGCCAAGGTTGTTGGTCCATGCGTTTGCTTGGGGTGAGAAGCGGATGTAGTTGCCAGAGCCGCTACCAGATGAGAGATTTAGCATTTGCGTTTGCCTTTAAAAGTTACAGGGGTTGTGATTATTGACTGAGGCCGCGGTCTTTTGCCAGCGTCAAGCCACTCGATACCTTGGCCGTGAGATCGTCCAAGAGTACTCTTTGATCCTTTGGAAGCAGTTTCTCTGCCGCCGCTGGAGTAATAAGGTTTGTTTCAAATATGTCGACATCGGATAAACCCGCAGCGATCAATTCGGCACGCGCAGTGTTTTCATCAAGCCACTTGCGGGATGCGCGTTTGGGTTGCAACTGCCAGCCAGGTATAACTGCACCATTCTTTTCCATTGCGTCCAAGGCGTGTGCGCGCACTGCCTCAATGAACTTCTCAACCAATGGTGCGCGGTCCAAGATGTCGCCAATCTGCGCAGGTGTGAGCGCCAGCATGACTTCCTTGACCTCTTCCTTTTTCATGACGGTGAGATCAGGCTGCGCCGCCACCACATCAAATGATTGCTTTTGTGCAGAGCAAATAGTCTTGGCGGGACACCATTGGCAGGCAGATTCACTTGGCGCGTAGGTGGGATTAGTGCTGACAGCGTCCGCAATGGCAGGCATCATGACTTGTGTCTCCCACACGCCAAGCTCATCAGCCGACATGCGGTGGATGCGCTTGTCGCCATGGTGGGGCTGGATGATCTGGAACTCGACCTCCTTGACCCGCAAGTTGTTGGCCTTCATCGCGCCCAAGGCATAAATCTTCATCTGTTCGCTGTCAGCGTCCACATACCCGCGGCCTGTTTTAAGGTCTGCGATTGTGAGCTTAGAGTCAGACCAGCCGACCACATCAGCAGTGCCTTGGAGGCTAAATAGGGGCGTGTCGTAGAGTTTAAAAAGCTGCTCAACCTTGACATGCCCCAGCTCGTCTTGGACCGCCCAGATGGCTTGCAGGTGCTCTAGCGCGAACTCGCAGTTCTCTTCAGTCATGGTGATGCCCTCAACTGTCTGCCCGACAAACTGCATGGGGTCGGTGTCAAGCTGGAAACAGGTCTCGGCCAGCGCATGGATGGCTGTGCCAATCTTGGCGGCCTCACCTGACTCTTGGTAGGGCACAAGGGTTGAGAGCCGCGCAGAGGCTGGGCAGGCAATCCAGCGCGAGGCAGATGATGGGCGTAGTTTGAGTGGGGCTTGGCGTTTTGTCATTCTTTGTCTTCTTGTTGGTTGATGAGTAATTCGTATGCAATTTTTCGCACTTCGTTGCTGGCTGCAAAGCCAAGGTCTTCTGGATCGAGCAGGCGCTTTAAGAAGACGATATGCTGCTGATTAAGTTTGCGTTGTTTTTCTAGCTCAATGCCAAGCCAGATGATGTGCTCACGCATGGTGGCGCGTTCTTGGTCATGCATAGTGCTTGCCCCAAAAGGCTATCAGTGCGGCATCGGACCTGCCATCATCCTTGACGCGCTTGAAGTCGGCCTGATTCTCTGGAAACAATTCCATGGCGCGTTGGCGGCTGGCATCTTTGCCTGCGCCGCGATGTACGGCCTTGACCCAAGTGGCTGGGGCGACATAGGTAGCAGGCATGTGCAAAGCCGCCAAGATGCCCTCGATCATGCCGAATGATCGGCCAAAGCTAAAAACGCTTGTCACGCCCTGGCCTGCCATGGCTGACACGCGCTCGCAGTAGACATGACAGTCTTTGCCAGAATACAGGTACAGCAGTTGGGCCAGCTCGGTGGCAGAGACTTGCCGTTTGGCTTTGCCGTTGCGATCCAAGGTCATGGTGGGCATATCGAATATCTTCAAGCTCTCGGGCGACATGACGGCGATTGCGCCTGAGAGGCCAGGGTCTACACCAATGCAGTATTTGGTCATTTGACGGCTTCTTCCATGGCTTGGTTGAGCACCTGTAGGCGTGCTGAGACGAGTGCGTCTGCGGCTTGGTCGAGCTTGATGACGCTGCCGTAGAGAGGCTCTGTGATGCCATTAAGCCAGCGCGAGACTTGAGCCTGATCAATCTCTGCCACTCGGCAGACATCGCTCATCTTGTATCCAGCCGATTCGGCCTTGTGCTTGATGTCGTGCATTGCTTGCTGAGATACTGTTTTCATGTGTAAGATGTTAACCATGTTTTGTAAAGATGGTCAAGTGTACAGAGAAAAAAGGGGGCTGACTCACGCCAACCCCCCCAAGGGCAACTGCTGGTGGAGATCAACCAGCAGGGATATTGTAAGTGCTTAATAGTTGACTAAATAATAGGTAAATTGATGGACTTGTCAATTCTGTTATGATTTTCACATCAACAACGCAACCTAAGGGGCTTCGGCCCCAACTTTAAGGAGACATCATGAGAATCAGCGAACAAGAAGCAAACGAGATGTGGTGGGAGGATTTCTACCGCAAGCGGTACGAGTCCAACCTATCCAGCCACCATGACTGTAGCGACCCCGACCATCCTGGCTGTGAACTCTGTGAGGAGAATGAAGATGACAATTAAAGAAGCCCTTCAAGCCATCATTGTTGGCGTATTGTTCGCCATGCCCTTCATCGTTGAAATCATCAAGGAGTTAGTAAAATGAGTGAGAAAATGCAAATCGAAATTGACCGCGCAGTCGGCAGATTTACGCCTTCGATTGAGATTGGTGGCGGCTTCCTCTCCCGCGAGGATTTCAAGACATTTGCTCGCAAGGCTGTAACCGAGGGCACTTTAATTGGCTGGGTGCATGGTGAAAAAATGACCCGCGAGCGCATGGACAAAAAGATTACAAATCTTGAGTACGAGTTGCAGATCCTTAAAGATCGGGTCAAAGAAGTGGAATTGGAACTCTTGGTGAGTCAAAAGTGAAGAAGTTGAACTGGAACCCACCACCTGGCACAAAGATCTTTGTGCCGCCCTTTCCACCCGCCAAAGTAAACAAAGTCACTGATGTGCAGGCCACCTGGCGGCGCTTTGGTTGGACCCCACCAAGTGAGGAGAAAAAATGGAAACAGTCTTGAGCTTCGTTTTGCTTGGTGCGATTGGCATTGCCATCCTGTTTGTGGTGCTCTACGCTTTCATCGTGGTGCTGCTAGATTCCTGGGAGATTAAGTAATGCCAAGACCAAAGTCAGAACTGACCGCTGCCAGCAAGTTTGTTGGTGTGAGGCTGACCCCATCGCAGTACATCAAATGGAAAGAGATTGGCGGTCCGAAGTGGTTGCGCCAGCAGCTTGCCAAGCTGTTACAGGAAAACAGTAAATGACAGACCGTCTTGTCGTTGCCTTCATCTGCGGCCTGATTGGTTGGCATGGATTGTTTCCATCGCCACCCACGCCAAAGACACTGCGCGAGAAGATGGTAGAGAGATCACATGCAAAGGTCTGCGAAAAGAAGAAACTTAAAGCAAAGACCAAAGCACTTTGCAAGCGATGGGGATACGATTGAAGTCAACCCGCCTGCCACGCATCATCAATCTGCTTACGCACGAACAGCTCACAGCGCATGAAGTGGCCGCCAAGGTGTATTGCACCCAGCGATCTGCGCAGATCCTGATCGCCAGGCTGCGCAAGTCTGGTCTGGTGTATGTGGCAGACTGGCGCCGTATCGGGAATACACCTGTGGCCGTTTACAGGTATGGCATCGGCTCTGACGCGCCAAGGCCAAAACCTATGACGGCCAGAGAAAGACTTGTTCGGTGGAGAGCCAAAGAGTCACTCGATGACCACGCCTTTCGCATGGCGCGGGAGAGGGCAAAGAAGTGGAAGATTCGGCGCGATCCGCTGGTGGCTGCGTTTTATGGAGAGAGATGATGATTGATCAAGAAAAACTTCAAGCATTTTTAATTGATATGCTTGAGCAGGCAAATGAAGTAGAAGTAGCGTCCGGTGAAACACCTTCAGCGCAAGAAGCAATTGGATGGATTATTGATTGGGTTGACGATCAATCATCTAAAAGCAAACCGCCCTTGGATAAGCCTCCGGCATAGGTCTGACCTCTAATAATCATGTCCCGCGCTGTTTCAGGCGAAACGCCCAAGCGCATTGCCGTTTCTCCAATTTGTTGCGCCAGCAACTCTAGCTTTGGCGCACCAATTGGTGATGTCACCCCAGTTGCGCCCGATCCAGCGCCCCAAATAACAGCTTGTGCAGGAACTGCCTCAATACCCATTGGTTCGGCAATTTTTTGTCTAAAAAATGGCGCAATTGATACCATTTCAGGCACAGACGCGCTGGCTTTTGGTATTGTTGGCACTCCCTTTTTAGTAGTTGCTCCGCGTACATCAGGTAATCCAAGAAGTCTTGAAAAATGTGCGTCACCAACAGCAAATCTTGTTTGAAAGCCTGTCTCTGGCACACCAGACGCAACGATATAACTTGGCACTTTGGCTGAATCCATTTCTAGCAAACCGGTTGCAAGATACTTACCCATTGGTCCCGCTTGTGCAGTGCTGTGATATGGATGGCCAATCACACCAGTCAATTCAGGCGGGAAGTCTGCGCCACGCTTAAATTCAGATACGCCGCCAAATTTTTTAAAGTCTTCAAAACGACCAAGAAAATCCATCATGTTGGCAGCAGTGCCGCGATTTAACTCTGTAAGCACTTCGCTTCCAGGGCTTGCCATACCTGTTAGCGTATTAAATTTGTTGTATTCACCTATGGCACGATCACCATAAATATCGACAAAGCGCTTAAACAGCGGATCCATGGTGTACCAAGACGCCATGCCTTTGTACAACTCAGGCTGTTGCTTTGCCTCAGCCACAATATCTTGCAAACGCTGTACATTGCGTGGATTCATTACCCTTTGCGCATGAGCAGCACCCTTGGGATTTTTTGCGGTTTTAAATGGCGCATCAGCAATATTCCCAGCGCGTGTTCCTTGCTGTGAAATATCAAACAAATCTTGTCTTGATACACCAAATAATTGCTTGAGCAATGGATTTTCTGGCGCAACGCGGCTTGCAGCTTCTTGAACCAACTCTTTGGGGTTCTTATAAATATCAGGAAAAGCAATACGATCCGGGTTCATTACTGTGGCAATTTTTTTAGTGATGCCAGCAGGCGCAAGTGCCATCGGACCATTCATAATCATATCTGTAAGCTGATCAAATGCTGCCTGATCTGTTACCTTTAATGGATTTTTTTTGTCCCCAAATGCTTGTTTATTTAAATCACGAAACTTGGCTTGCGACTCTTTTATTGATGTCATACTGGACTGAAGCAAGCCGCCAATGCCTTGCAATGCCTGCGTCCTGTTCGGGTCTTGCATGTACTCCAAGCCGCCAGCCATAGCGTCAGACAACAAGCCAAAGAACTCGTTGCGCGGTGTGGGTTGCATGGTTGCCATGGTGTTATCTCAATCTAATGGGAATCGAAGTTCTGGCGGCATCTCGTCAACGCCTTGTGCAGCGCCAATGGTAGTGCCAAATCCAAGCTGTTCAGCCTTCTGGCGTAATGACTTAGCCAGAGGATCAACCTTCATAATGTTGGCTTTGCTCATCATCATGGCGGCCATCTTGGGATCCAGCATAGCCTCAACCAGCAACTGCTGAATCTGCTCATCTGGCAACTTGTATAAGAAGTCCAAAGGCCGCGACATGGTGCGCAGTGTGGTGTTTGTCGCCATGGATTCAGAGAAGACACGGCCAATCAAGTTGCCCATGCTCATGTTCTTGAATGTGTCAGAGCCTGGCGCTCTCACACCAGGAGCTGTAGCCGCCATGCCGCGATTAATTTCTGTGATGATGTTGTCCAAGCGCGTTTGCGCAGGGATAGACAGCTTCAGATCAAGCTCTTCAGCCTTGTTTGCCAACTGGCGGCGCAGGCTTCCAGCGGCCAGCACAGGCTCGCCAGTCATCAAGTTTGGCTGGCCTGTCGTGACCTGACTCTCAATTTTCTGCAACATGCGCATTTGATCAATGGGGCCAGACATCTTGGAGTACTTGTCCATGTAGGCTTTGAAGCCTGGCGCCGATGCATCAATGACATCATCAACAGCCTTGATCACGTCTTTCAGTTGGCCGCCAGCAAGGCGCAGGCTTGGGTTTTCTTGGTTGTACTTACCACCAGCTGCGCCAGCCAAGTCCTTGCGAACCTCATACAACTGCATCGGTGTCTTCGCCTTTGCAATCCGATCTGTCGCCCATTTCATGGCGCTCTCAACATCCATACGCACGCCAACAGGGCTTGCCATGACGTTGTCAATGGCCTTGTTGACCACCAAGTTGACACCGCTTTGGAATGTCACAGGATCAACTGTGACGCCAGCAAAGGCCTCCTCACGCATTGGCCGTGTCACTTCAGTGCGCTTGGCTTCAGCAAATGGGATGGAGCCAGGCTTGCCAGAGATTCTGCGATAGGCGTCCAACAAGGCCTGCTGATTTGCAGACAGGCGTGTGGCAAAGGCCCCAGACTGATCCAAAGCCCTGATGGCAGTCTCGGCTGACGCCAAGCCAGGATCAAAGCCTGTGGCCGCAGTAGTGGGGCGCACGCCAGGTACAAGTGGCTCGGCCTGCGCCAAGCGAGATGCGGCCAAGTCTGGCTCTGTCGCCAGCTTGCGCAGCACATTGCCAACGATCACCTCGCGGCCAGCCTGAGTAAATGGCTGAACCATGCTGGTGGGTGCGGCAATAGCGCGTTGTGTGATGGGCAGCTTTGGACCGCCAGGCGCAACCATGCCAGCCAGCATCGCACCGCCAATTTGTGCGGTTGGTCCTGCACCACCTTCACGCAACATGCCACCAGCGGCGGTGGCCGCAGTGGCAGCCGAAGCCTGCGCCTGTGGGTTGGTCGCCAGCATCTTGAGAAACTCTTGCGCTGTCTGCGATGTGGCAGCAGGGATGGCACGCTGCGCCAAGTTGGCAGCACCGGCAACGCCATAGCCTGCTGTTGTCATGTCCTGCACCACGCGCTCTTTAGCTGTGGCTGGCTCGGGGAATCCCATGGCCGTCAGTGTCCGAGGCATGGCCTGAGACATTGTCGGCACATTAGTGCCTGCGGCCAAGTTAAAGAAGTTCACGGCAGGATCGACCACCAGAGGCAACATGCCGCCAGCAGACATCACGGCCTGCGCCATTGGACGTGTTGCCAAACCCACTTGACGGCCAAGCTGTTCAGTCATGCTTGGGCCTTGTGGCTCGGCTTCAATTGCGGCTTGAGGGATTGGCGGCAACTTTCTTAAAGCCGCAGCCATCTCCTCCTTGGACATCCCATCAGGAAATGTGACAGGGCCATAACCAATTACATTGACTGTTTGTGGCATCTCAGAACCTCATTCCCATTGTTGTGTTGCAGGATTCCAATTCAAGCCGCCACTTGGCGTGTAAGACCTGCCAGCAGATTTCTTCATGGTCTCAGTGGCAATCTGACGTGCCTTTGCTTTTTGCGCAATGACGGCTGGCGTGTCATTTATTTGTGGGAAGTAAGTGCGAAATTCCTGCGCCATCTCATCAACGCCAATTACAGCGCCTGACTCTTTGCGCAACTTGGCGCGAATCCAAGCCTGCGCTGCTTGTTCATATTGCTGGGTGGCTGCGGGTTGCACAAGTCTCTTCGTAACATCACCGATAAAAGGAACTGATCCTGCAATTGCACTGCCGGCGCCTGGCTGAGATCCAGCAGGCAATGTCTTGATAATGGCCTCTGCGTTCTCCATCTGACTGGCAAAGCCTGCAGCGTTTGCCTCGCTCTCGGTTGGCTTTGGTGGCGCTTTGCCTTTGAGGGGCACACCGCCAGGTCCAGCCACAGGGATTGCAGGCAAGCCTGGAACCTTGGGGATGTAGAAGACGCCATCTTCATTTTCCATGCGCTCATACTGGCCGCGCTGGAATTCTGCTTCAGAGATATTCAATCTGCGAGATTCCATGACAAGGCGCTGGCGCTCCATCTTGATACGCTCAACATCCAATCCAAAACGCTTGGCGTCCATCTCCAGTCGCTGCTGATCTGCTGGCGTGATGCCTGTGCCATAGACTTCGCCGCCAGCCAATTTGTTCTTGTCAATCGCCATGACTCGGCCATCAACATTCTGCAACACCACTTCGCGTTTTGGTCCAAAGCCTTCAAGTGTCTTGATCTTGCCGCCCTTGAACTGCTGAACCATGACAGGCTTACCGTCAGCGCCAGTCACTTCAAAGGGTTGGCCTGTGACTTCTTCGCGTGGCTTAATCGCAAATGCCATCTTTTGGTAGGCTTCGGCCTTTCCAGGATCTGAGGCAGCATATAACTGAGCCGCCCTCATGAACTGCTCATAACGCATGTCTTCAGGAGACACTGCGGCGGCCTCTGGCATTTGACCAATCATGGCGGCGCGTTCAGCAGTAGGACCAACCTGACCGCCAGGCACTGCCAAGGCTTGCTGTGGCGTCATCGGCATACCAGCTGTAGGCGCTTGCGCACCAAAAATCTCCTCAAGCCTGCGGCGCTGCTCTTGCGCCATCTTGTACTCATCCAGCTTCTGCTTAGTCAGCAAGTTGGTGATGGCATTCTTCTGCGCCTCGGCATAGCCTTGCTGACCAGCGGCAACGCCAGAGCCAAGGATCTGCATTAAGGAGCGCGGCGTAGTGCTGGGGCCACTGGCCTGACCAATAGCCAAGGCGGCTTGTAACAGTCCTTGTTGCCGCATTGCGGCCTGCTGCTCTGGCGTCAAGTAGCCCTCAAGGCCAGTCTCACCGCCACCGCCAAATAGATCGCCAAGCAATCCCATATCAAATGATGTCGCCATGTTTTTTCCTTATGGTCCTGGGATTAATGAGCCAATTCTTGAGCCAATCAGGCCGCCAGACAATGCACTGCCAAGTGTGCTGCTATACAAAGGCTGGCTTGATGTGCCGCCAGTATTTGCAGGCTGCAATCCGAGTGCGCCGCCAGTGATGCCCAAACGCTCCAATTCAAGATTGCGCTGTGCATCGAGTTTTTGCTGTTCAAGTTTTTGGCGCTCTAGCTGTGCAAGCATCACCGCGTTTGCACCAGTCAGTCCAAGGTTTTGCTGTTGCGCACCCAGTTGTCCAAGCTGACCAATAGCAGACTGACGCAAACCAGCACCGGAAATGCCAGCCTGCTGATTAGCCAATGCGGCTTGTTGTCGCAATGATGTGTTGTACTGATTCATCTGATTGCGTGCAGCAGCGTTAGCCAAAGCAGCTTGATTTGCTGAAGCGGACCCAAACTGAGCCGCCTGATTAAATGCACCTTGATTCGATAATGCGGCTTGTTGTCTCAGTTGGGCGTTGGCCTGTTCAAGCGTCAAAGAGACGCCTTGATTTGCCATCTGTGCCTGCAATTGGCGTGCGGCATCAGACTGACCAAATTGAGCGGCTTGCGAAAATCCAGCCTGACGCAATCCAGCAGCAGTCGTACCTGCCTGACGCAATGCAGCCTCATTTGTCAGCGCAGACTGCACGCCTTGGCGTGAGCCACCAAATGCGCGAGCTTGTACAGCCCTGGCCCTGTCAGCAACATCTTGCATCTTGCGTGAACGCTCAATATCTCCCAAAGTGCCTTGGACTACTTGCTCTTCATATGGGTTGAAGTAAGCACCCATAAATTGAGAGCCAAGCTGACCAGATACATCTTGAACAGCGCCACGGTAGGCTTGTGCAGCGGCAATTTGTTGAGGTGTGTAACCCTGACTTTCAACAAGACTAGCATCTCCAGCATTGGCAGCGGCAATTTGTTGAGGTGTAAATCCAGCCTCAATCATTGCAAGCCTTGCGGCCTCATCTGTTGTCTGCTGACCCTTCCCGCCAAGTCCAAGGTTTTTCAGTTGGGCTTCGGCCAAACCATAGTCATCAGTAAAGCCTGCGAACTGACGCACACCCAAACCAGCGGCGGCAGCCTTGGCTCGCTCAAGATTTGCCATGTACTCGCGTTTGACATCAGGATCAATTGACGTGGTGGTGGTCTGCTCTTTTGGCGCATTGGCGGCATCAATTGCGCCAGTTATAGCCCCAATCGCCCCCCCTATTAGGGCTGGATTTTTCTTAGCAAAATCTAATGCGTCAGAAATAAGGCTAGTTCCACCAGCCGCTGCGGCAGCGCCTGTTCCTGCTGTTACACCTATTGCTGGAGCTGCGGCAGCAGTTGCACCACTTACATCAGGCGTTGAACCAAAGTCATATACAGGATTTGATACAGGTTGTGGAACAGTTACATTAGGTGCAGGCACAAAGTCATATACAGGATTTGATACAGGTTGTGGAACAGTTA
>Ga0247834_1005740_pt1 | contig 14461 bp, 9 predicted proteins | sample LaCruzMarch2015__8_FD_187118 | JGI IMG/M metagenome (GOLD analysis project Ga0247834, IMG submission 187118) | Freshwater microbial communities from meromictic Lake La Cruz, Castile-La Mancha, Spain - LaCruzMarch2015_12m | ecosystem: Environmental > Aquatic > Freshwater > Lake | place: Spain... | reverse complement strand
TGGCCGAACTGGAGCAACAACTGTCCAAGAGCCCTGCCATGCAGAAGGCGCTGGCGGACATTGCCAAAGACACCGCGCAGACGGCGGAGAAGACCTTGAAGGAGAAAGCCAACCAGCCTTCCATGCTGGGCAACGTCGCGGAGGAAGCCGGTCATAACCTGGAGCGCGTAGCTCGCCACCAGCAGCGCCTGGGAAGGGATGACGCCGCCAAACAGGTTGCCGAGGTTAGCAAGCAGCTCCAGACAACCGCCAAAGCGACCAAGACTCAGCCTGCGAATGCGACACCTCAAGTCGCGGAACAGTCCACGAAAGCGGCCCAAGCCGCCGCCAAGAGCGCCGAGCAAACCGCCGCGCAAACGCCTTCACAAGCGAACCTGCCTGCCTTCGAGCAAACACAGGCCACGGCAATGGCGCAGGCGCTCGATCAGTTGGATGCGCAGCTGAACGCGATGCAGAACGGTCAGCAGCAGGCCTCGCAAGAGGGGCAGCAATCCGCGCAACAGCAGGCCCAGCAAAGTCTTTCCCAAGCCCAGCAAGCACAGCAGCAGTCGATGGCTCAAGCGCGTGCGCAAGGCAAGGTGCCAGGTCAGTCGCAGAACAGCCCGCAAACCGCACAGCAGAACGCCAAGAAGAGTCAGCAGCCCTCCGACAGCGCGCAGTCGTCGGAGGATGGTGGCAATTTCACCTCCGTGATGAAGGGTGGGCAGATGGTGCTGGTGCCCGTGGGCGCGATTGATGTCACTGACTGGGGCAAGCTGCCCTCGCGCATGGCCGAAGACCTCACCGAAGCCACCCGCCAAGAAGCCGCGCCAGAGTATCGTGCCGCGATCGAGGACTACTACAAGGCGATTGCCGCGAAGGCGAAGCGGTGAGTAGGAAGTGAAAAGGGATAAGAGAAATGAGAAAAGGAGTATTCGAATGAAGGAAGCGATGAATCACTGGATGCAAAGCATGAGGAAGTGTCTGACCTTTTCTCTTTTCTCTTTGGCCTTTTCGCTCTTTGCCGCCCCTCCAGCTGTGCCCATTCCTCCGCAGGTCAAGCAGTCGGTCGAGCGCGGGGTGAAGTGGTTGCTCCAGAAACAGAAGGCGGACGGTGGTTTCTCCGAGAACAAAGGGGCTAGCACTGCCCGCAAGGGCGATGTGCCGAACCACGGTGGCGCGATGACCTCGCTGGTGATCATGGGCTTGAGCAGTGTCGGTCACATGCCGGGCGACCCCACGCCCGAAGGGCAGGCGGTGACCAAGGCCTTGCAGTTCATGCTCGACTTCATGGAGCAGGATAACGGTAATAAAGAAACCGAAGGCTACCTGGGCCGCGCTGATCGAAGCCGCATGTATGGCCATGGAATCATGACCCTCATGTATGCCGAGATGCTCGGTATGGCCAAGGACCTGGAGATGGACCGCCGGATTCGCGAGCGCTTGGAAGGTGCGGTGAAGCTGATTCTGCGCTCACAGAAAGTGCCGAAGAGCGATAGTAATAAAGGCGGTTGGCGCTACGAACCGCAGAGTAGCGACGCTGACATCTCGGTCACCGTGTGGCAACTCATGTCTCTGCGCGCGGCGAAGAATGCCGGGCTCGACATTCCGAACGATGCGATCTCCGATGCCGTGGCTTATGTGAAGCGCAGCTATCGCAGCGAGCGCGATGCTTTGGGTCGCCCTAAGGACATGGCAGCCGCCTTCAGCTATGAACCCTATGGCGGTCGCCAGACTTTTAGCACGACTGCTGCGGGTTTGCTCAGTCTGCAAGTGGCCGGACAATATGAGGCGGCTGAAGTGATCGGCTCCACCAACTATCTGATGAAGAACCCGCCCGAGATCGACGAGCCTTGGTTCTACTATGGCAACTACTACTACGCGCAGGGCATGTATCAGCGCGGTGGCGATTTCGCGGCAACGGCAAGGCGCAAGACCGAGGACACTTTGATTCGCGCGCAGACGCAGGATGGCGCTTGGTATCCGCGTAATGGCAACGAGAAGAGCGCAGGACCGGTCTATGCCACCGCACTCTCATTGCTGAGCCTGAGCGTGTATCATCACTTCCTGCCGATCTATCAGAAGTGATGGCCCTGGAGCCAGTCAGATGAAATGACGCTTAGCTCTCGGGCTGCTGGCGCACCACTCGCATGACGCGGGTGACTATTGCCAACCTCCATTAACGAAGGGGCATGGCTGTCTGTGCTGCTCCTTCTGCGAATGCATCCAAAGGCAGAACATCTGCCTTTGTCGGTAGCCTTCGTTTGTTGGCTCCCTGCAAAAAACTGAGTTTTCTTTGCTAATTTCAACGGCGAACGGCAGTCCTTCATGAATGACCGATTCATCCACAACGCTCTCTGAGCACCACAGACTGCATGTGCAGCAGTTGTTTGTGCGGCATCAGCAGGCGGTGCTGAGCTATGTGCTCTCGATCGAGCCGAATCTGGCGGATGCGCAGGACATTGTGCAGGAGGTCTTTCTCACCGTTAGCAAGAAGGCGGCGACGTGGACATCGGGCACGCATTTTTTACCATGGGTCTGCACCGTGGCGCGCTATGAAACGCTGACCTTCCAGCGCAATCGTGCCCGGCGTGTCGCCCGGTTGGATGAGGATGTGATCGAGCTTCTCCATGCAGACGGCACCATGGATGAGCAGGACTTTCAGAGAAAGACCACCGCGCTCCAGGCCTGTCTCGGTCATCTGGCACCCCGCGCTCGTGAGATGATGCATCTGCGCTATCACGCCGCCCAGATGCCGGAGCAAATCGCCTCGAAAGTGGGCTGGACGGTGAACGCCGTCCGCGTCGCTCTCACCCGTGCCCGAGAGCTCTTGCGCGGCTGCATGGAGCAACAACTCGCCCTCCACCACTCCCCATGAGCCTAGCTTATCTCCAAGACCTTATCGATGCCTGGCGCGATGGTAGTTTAAATGCCGAGCAAGCCATCGAACTCAACGCCATGCTCCGCGAGTCCGAGTCCGCGCGTGAACTCTTCCGTCGCGAATCCGAGATGCACGGCCTGCTGCACGCAGCTGTTACCGCGTCGATGGTGGAAGCTTCGGCGGAGCATCGCGCGCCTTTAGATTCCGTTTCGGCAAAAAACACGCCACGCTGGTATGCCTGGCGTCCACTCACAGCGGCTGCGGTGGGCATTGTGATTGGCATGTTTTGCACGTCGATGGTGTTCGGATTGGTGGCGCAGCGGACGGCGGTGAAGAAGATACCGCTGCTTGTTTTCGATGCGGGTTTGGAGAACGCGGCACAAACACTTAAAGATGGGCTGCCAGATCGGGTGGGGCAGTGGGGCATGGATGAAGCCAGCGTGGTCGCAGCAGAGGGGCGCGTGCTGCCTTTGCAGGGTGAACGCATGATGCGGCTGGAGCCGATTCCGCAGGAGAAGCCGGTGAAGAACCATACCTCGCGGGCTTATCAGATGCTCGATCTACGCTCGCAGCCTTTGGCCATGATGAATGGTGAGGTGGAAGCGGAGGTCACGGCTTCGTTCTGCGCCATGAACAGTGCTCTGAGCTCGCGTTACCTCATCCGTGCCATCGCGCTGGATGAAGCGTCGGAAACGGCAACGAAGAACTTCTGGTCGAAGGTGGAGAGTGATGGCGTGGTGTCTGAATCACAGCGTTTCGACACCCTACCTGGCGATTCAGGCTGGCACACCTTTTCCATGAAGCTGCGGTTGCCGCCGGGATCGAAGACGCTGGTGCTGGTCTTCGGTGCCTTGCCGCTCGAGGACGCTTATCGGCTTCCTTTGGTTCACTACCTCGACGACGTGCAGGTCACGCTGCTCAACCCTCAACCTCTTCCATGACCATGCAAAACTCCCCTCTCGCCACTTCCAACCGCCGCTTCTTTCTTCGAGCCACGGGCATCAGCATGGCGCTGCCTTTGCTCGAATCGCTAGGCAAACGTGTTTTCGCCCAAAACGCGGCCGTGGGCTCGCTCGCAGGTAAAGCAGTGAACGCCGAGCGACCGATGCGCATGGTGTGCGTCGGCAATTTGCTCGGCTTTTATCCTTCCGCGTTCTTCCCGACCAAAACCGGCGCAGACTATGAACTGCCCGAGTCCGTCCAGGCGCTCAAACAGCACCAGAAAGACTTCACGCTCTGCTCAGGGCTCGATCACGGCGTGAAGGGCGGCCATTTTGCCATGAGTTCCTTCCTCAGCGGCGTGAAGACCTCGGATGCCAAGGGCATGCCAGAGGGTAACATTACCGTCGATCAGCGCGCCGCAGAGATGATGGGCGGATCGACGCGGTTTCCCTCGCTCACACTGGGATCGGAGAGTGGCATTCATGGTGGCTGCCTGATGTCGTGGACCCGCAGTGGCACGCGGGTGCCGCCGATCAGCACGCCGCGTGAGTTGTTCCAGAAGCTCTTCATCAATGACGACGCTACAAGCCTCGCGGCCTCTATGGATCGGCTCGATATGAAGGTGTCCATCCTCGATTCAGTTCAGGGCGACGCGAAATCGCTCCAGCGTCGTCTGGGCCAGCGTGATAAAGAAAAACTGGATGAGTATTTCACCTCCGTCCGTGATGTGGAGAAGCAGATCGACCTACATCGCAAATGGGCCAGCGTGCCGAAGCCTGATCCGAAGATGAAGGAGCCGAAGAACACTGACTTCGTCTCTGACCTGCCTGTGATGTATGACCTCATCGCACTCGCCTTGCAGACCGATTCTACGCGCATCGCCACACTGGAGATTGGCGGTGATTTCGAGGCTTCCGCCTTCGGCTTAAGTGGTGGCTATCACGGCCTCTCGCACCACGGCCAGCGGCCTGATGCCATCAAGGGTCTCTTCAAATTGGAGCGCTATCAGGTGGAGCAGTTCGCTGGCTTCCTGGCCAAGCTCAAATCCATCGAAGACGGCGCAGGCACACTGCTGGATCACTCGATGGTGCTTTTCGGCAGCGGCATGGGCAATGCGAACTTGCACCAGAACAGCAACCTCCCGCTCATCCTCGCCGGGGGCGGCTTCAAGCATGGCGAACACAAGACATTTGCCACCAAAGGCCCGAGTCATCAGATGCTCTGCAATCTTTATCTCTCCATGCTGCAACGCTTTGGCGTGGAGGTGGAGAAATTTGGGACGAGCACCGGCACGTTGATAGGCCTGGTGTGATTCATGGCTCGCACTTCACCTCTTCATTCGCGTCTCATGCTTCGCTTCTCGTTTCCTTTCACATTCGCGCTTCTCACGGCCGCCAATCTGCCGCTGCATGCCGCGACGGGCACGGAACCCGCCTACCAGTTCCTCGCCACCTACTGCAACGACTGCCATGGACCCGAAAAGCAGAAAGGTGACCGTCGATTCGATCAGCTCGTGCTTCCGGTCGTCAAAACAGACACGCTGATCGAGATCAAAGATATCCTCGATCAGATCAACCTTGGCGAAATGCCGCCGAAGAAGTCAAAGCAGCCTTCACCAGAGGAAAGTAAAGCCTTCGTCGATCACATGACCCAGGCGCTTTCCAAAGGACGCGAGAAGCTCGCCAGCACGGGGGGTAGCACCGTTCTGCGCCGACTCAACCGCACGGAATACCTCCACACCATTGGCGATCTCTTCGCTCTCAACATGGCGGCGTTTGATCCGACAACGAAGTTCCCACGCGATCAAGCCGCCGAGCACATGGAGAACCTCGGTGATGTGCTGCAAACCTCCGGTTACCTCCTCGACCAGTATCTCGATGCTGCGGATGCGGTGGTGGAGAAGGTCTTCGCTCAGCAGCAGCAGGTGAAGGAGCAGGCGTGGCACTTCACCAAGAACTTCAGGTCCAACCTCGAAAGAAAGGAGAAGGACTACAACAACGTGCATTTGCTTGTCGAGGAGTGCATGGACTCGGACAAGCACACCGCTGGATTTGGCGTGATCAATGACTTCGTCGATGGCGTGCCTGCGGACGGCATTTATGAGGTCCAGGCGCTCGTCAAAGCCATGAATCGCGAGCATCCTTATGATCAAAAATGGTTCGGCACCGATACGCGCGAGCCCTTCCGCCTCGGGATTGTGCCCGGCGATGCGAAAGTCGGACCGCTCGATCTACCGCAGCCTCAGCAGCCGATGCTAGCGGAGGTCGCACTCGGCGACGGTGAGGCAAAGTGGATCACGATGAAAATCTGGCTCGATGCCGGACACACGCCCCGCTTTGTCTTCCCGAACGGCCCCGATGATGCCCGCGGCACTTGGTTCCGAATCGCAGACCAGCACAAAGACTTGTGGGACCAGTTCATGAACGAGGATGACAAGCAAAAAGGCAAGCTGGGCATCGTCGCCGCACGACAGATCACGCTTCACGTTCATAAGCACCCGCACATCCGCATCGACGAAGTGAAGGTTCGCGGCCCCATCGCCGAAACTTGGCCTCCTGCCTCCCAACAGGTCGTTTTGGGCAAAGAAGCCTTCGAGCCGAGAAAAATGCGCGAACGGCTCCAAGCCTTCGCTGACCGCGCTTACCGCCGAAAAGCCACGGAAGATGAAATGAAGCGTCTCATGGCCGTGGCGGACCAACGCATGCAGCAGGGCCATTCGCCGCTAGAGGGCTTCAAAGCGGCTCTGAAGGCCGCGCTTTGCTCGCCGGGATTTGTGTATCTTTCCCAGGAAACGCAGAAGGACTCTAACAAGCTCTCCAGCAACGCGCTCGCCTCACGACTGGCCTACTTCCTGTGGTCCACGATGCCGGATGCGAAGCTCATGAGCCAGGACCTTACCAAGCCGGAGGTGCTGCTGGCCCAAACGCGACGGATGCTCAAAGACAAACGCTCCGATGCCTTCGTGGCCGGTTTCCTCGATAGCTGGCTGAATCTGCGCAACCTGGGTGGAATGCCACCAGATCGCGGCGAGTTTGAGGAATACTACTCGAAGGGCTTCCAGGACGCCTTCAAGACCGAGACCCGCATGTTCATGCGCGACGTCATCGTGCGCGATGCCAGCATCGTGAACTTCCTCGACAGCGACTACAGCTTCCTCAATCAACCACTCGCCACGCACTACGAACTCGGTGAGTTGGGGGATCCCGCCAAAGCGCACGAGTTCCGCAAAGTCAGTTTCAAGACCGACAAGCGCGGTGGTCTGCTCGGCATGGGGTCCGTGCTCACGATCACCGCGAACGGCATCGAGACCTCGCCGGTGACGCGCGGCGTGTTTTTGCTCGAAAATATCCTTGGCACCCCGCCGCCACCGCCGCCGGATGAGGTGCCCGCGATTGATCCCGACGTGCGTGCTGCCAAATCCATCCGCGAACTGCTCAGCAAGCATCGCGAGTCGCCAAACTGCTACGGCTGCCATCAAAAGATCGACCCTCTCGGCTTCGCACTCGAAAACTTCGACGCCATCGGCGACTGGCGGCCCCGCATCGGCAAAACAAAGATCGACTCCAGCGGCGAACTGCCCAGCGGCGAGAAGTTCGAGGACGTGTCGGACCTGAAAAGGATCCTCGTGCAGCGCAAAGACCTCTTTGCGAAGATGCTCACGAGTCGCCTGCTGACCTATGCCTGCGGTCGCCGCATGGAGGCGCTCGACGAAGCCACCGTGGAGCAGATCGCCGCTGAAGTCGCTAACAAGGATTACGGCCTGCGCTCGCTGATCGAAGCGGCCGTGCTCAGCGAAGCTTTCCGGAACCTCTGACGAACAAGCGAAACGATCTCACCCGAATGAAACTCATCACCATCCTCTTCATCGCGCTCTGCGGTGTCATTTGCGCAGCGGAGACTCCCGCGGAAAAACTCAATGTGCTCTTCATCGAGATCGATGACCTGAACGACTGGGTCGGCGTCTTTGGCGGGCATCCGCAGGCGAAGACGCCGAACATGGACCGGCTGGCGAATCAGGCGGGCGGCACGGTGTTCATGCAGGCGTATTGTCCCGGCTCGGTGTGCTGTGCGTCGCGCTCGGCGATGCTGACGGGGCTGCGTCCCTCGACCACCGGCGTTTATGGCAATGGCAACAACCTAAAGTCATCACCCATCGCGGCGAAGGCGGTCACCTTGCCGCAGTATTTCTCGCAGAACGGTTATCACTCGCTTTCGCGAGGGAAGATATTCCACAAGCATCCGAGCTGGATCGGCATGGATGAGGGCCAGTGGGCTTTCGACGAGTGGGAGCCGAACGCCGGCGGCGATGGTCTCGACAAGGCCGATCTTCCCCTGAACAAGTTGCCCATGCTGGATGGTCAGAAATCCAACGCAGACGCCAAGGAGTTCGATTGGGGCCCGACAGTCACGACGACGAAGGAAACGAGTGATTACCTCACCTGCGAATGGGCGGCGCAGCAACTGGACCGCGACTTCGAGGGCAAGCCCTTCTTCATGGCCGTGGGCATCTCGAAGCCGCATCTGCCATTTCATGTGCCGCAGGAGTTCTTCGACATGCATCCGCTCGATCAGGTGCAGGTGCCGGAGATCGTGCCTGATGACCTGGACGACATCCTCACGCCGCGCGGGAAGAAGAAGTTTGGTCCCACGGAGGACTTCCTGCGGGTGCAGCAGGCGAACCAGTTCAAGCAAGTGACGCAGGCCTATCTCGCCGCGTGTTCGTATGCGGATCACTGCGTCGGAGTCGTGCTCGACAAGCTGGCGAAGAGTCGCTACGCGGAAAACACCCTCGTGGTCGTCTGCGGTGATCACGGCTGGTTCTTGGGCGAGAAGCTCCGCTATCGCAAAACCGATCTCTGGCAGGAATCCACACGCGTGCCGCTGATCATCCGCGTGCCCGGCCTTTCGGAGAAGGGAATCAAATCCAACCGTCTCGTGAATCTCCTCGATCTCTATCCGACACTGGTGGACCTGTGCGGCTTGCCCACAAAGGAAGGTCTGGATGGTCGCAGCTTTGCCGGATGGCAAAAAGCACCGTCGGAGCATGGTCTTCCCACGCTCACGACGATGGGATTCCAGAATCACTCCGTCCGCTCGGCCACGCATCGCTACACGCGCTATGCCGACGGCACGGAGGAGCTTTACGATCACCAGAACGATCCCATGGAGCGCCGCAATTTGATCACCGTGGCCAAGCTGAAGCCCATCGTGGACGAACTTCGTGCCTACCTGCCGAAACACGACGAACCCGACGCCAAGGAGAACGAGATCGACAAGAAGCGTCTCCGCAAGGCCATGGGCCAGATCAAGCAGATGGGAAAAGAATACCGCGAAAAGGCCGAACGCGGCCAGATCGACCCCGAGATGATCCGCAAGGTTTACGACAGCCTCAAATAGTCATGAAACACACCCGCCGATGGTTGATGAAGTTGTCTCCGCTGCTCGCGTGGCGCGGTCTTGGCTTGGCTGCCGCCGAATCCAGCGTGAAGCCGCCTTTTCTCGGACAAGGAACGATGTCAGGCGAAGTCACCGAGACGAGTGCCTTGCTACAAACCCGCTTAACGCAGTCCAACGAACTCAACGCCGACGGTGATCTGCCCGGACTCGCAGGAGTGGTCTGCTTTGATTGGAGCACGCGCGCGGACTTTCGCGAAGCTCATCGCACGCCGTTTCAATCAGCCACGGACAAGCACGACTTCATCGTTCGTGCGGAGATCACCGACTTGAAGCCCGGCACCACTTACCATTACCGCTCTGTGTTTGGCAGCACGGCGGCGGCGGCGCAGGCAGGGCCGGGCTGTTCCTTCAAAACCTTGGCCGGTGGCGGGAATGACACGCCGGTGCGTTTGATTGTGGGCAGTTGTATGAACTACAACAAGTTCATGCTCGGCAAGAAAGGCAAAGCCAGCGGCCCGGAGACGGCCACGGAGGAGGACAAGCGGCTCGGCTTTCCCTCCTTTGAGAGCATGCTGAACCTGCGCCCGGACTTTTTCATCGGCACCGGGGACATCGTTTACTACGATCATCCGCTGCGGGTGGCCAAGACAGTGCCGCAGCTCCGCCAGTGCTGGCATGAGCAGTTCCGCTTCCCGCGCCTGATCGAGTTCTTCCGCTGCGTGCCCGCTTACTGGTCGAAGGACGATCACGACTTCCGCTACAACGAGTCCGACAACACCACCGACGAGCTTCCTTCATCAAAGACCGGCATCGACATGTTTCGCGAGCAGTTGCCGCTGCTCGCCACCGGCAGCGAGAAGCCTAGCTACCGCACGCATCGCGTCAGCAAAGACCTGCAAATCTGGCTCACGGAAGGGCGCGACTATCGCTCACCGAATGAGATGCCCGATGGGCCTGAAAAGTCACTTTGGGGCGTGGAGCAGCGTGAATGGCTCAAGAGCACTTTGAAGGCCAGTGATGCGAATTGGAAGGTCCTCATCTCACCCACGCCGATGGTCGGGCCGGATGATCTGAAGAAGATCGACAACCACGCTGACCTCAGCGGTTTCCGGCATGAAGCCGATGCTTTCTTCGCCTGGCTGAAGGAGAACCGGATCGACAATCTCACGCTCGTTTGCGGTGATCGTCACTGGCAGTATCACAGCATCCATCCTTCCGGCATTCACGAGTTTGCCTGCGGTGCGCTCAACGATGAAAACGCCCGCGTGGGCGTGGTGCCCGGAGCCAGGAAAGGCTCCGACCCGCAGGCCCTCGTGAAGCAGCCCTACACCTCGGTCACGCCCCAAGGCGGCTTCCTGCAAATCAGCGCGGGAGATGAGTTGCTGATCGAGCATTACGACTCGCGTGGCGAACTCCAGAACCGCGTCCGCCGATAACAGCCCCATCCTATTGAATACAACCAAACCCATGAAGATTACCCGTCGTCGGCTCCTACAATCTGCTCCACTGCTGCTAGTTCCCCACTCCACTCAGGCAGCCGATGCCGCGCAGCCTTTTGGCACGGATTTTCCGAATCTCGAATTCCTTACCACGGGCGAGTGGTGGAAGCGTGGCGCACAAGCAGCAGCGAACCCGAAGAAAGGCAAAGGCAAAGGCAAAGGCAAAGGCAAAGGCAAAGGAGGGGCAACACCCGCACCCTCCATGGATGTGCCGCGTGAGGAGGTCGTCTGCTTTGCTCAATACTCGCAGCAGAACGGCGTGCTGAAAATGAGTGCGCAGCTATTCCCGCTGAAGCCCGGCGAGCAGCGTGTGGCGCGGCTTGAAGTGAAACATGAGGGCGAAGCCTGGAAAGAGATCGCGAAGGGCGAGGTGCTGTATCCAGGCTGGGATGCTCACTTCCGTGTCGAGGGCTGGGATGGCTCGAGGAGCGTGCCGTATCGTGTTCGTCATGGTGAAAAAGCTATGTTTGAGGGCCTCATTCGCCGTGACCCAGTGGACAAAAGCGAGATCGTCATCGCGAACATGAGTTGCAATTCGAGCCGCACGATTGGGCCACGTCAGGAGATCATCGACAACCTCCGTGCTCAAGATCCCGATGTGCTCTTCTTTGGTGGTGACCAGACCTATCGCCACACTGAGCACACGGCGGGCTGGATCGAGTTTGGCCTTCAATTCCGCGACATCATCCGTGATCGTCCCACGGTGTGCATTCCTGATGACCACGACGTCGGCCACGGCAATCTCTGGGGCGAGAGCGGCAAGCAATCCAGCGTGGAAGGGGATGCGGATGGCGGCTTCCGCTACCCGGTGGCCTATGTGAATCAGGTCCAGCGTCAGCAGTCATGGCATTTGCCTGACCCTGTCGATCCTTCCGATGTGAATCGCGATGTGAAGGTTTACTTCACCCGCATGATCGTCAGTGGGATCGACTTTGCCATCTTGGAAGATCGGAAGTTCAAGAGCGGACCCGCAGGCAAGATTCCTCAAATGGGACCGCGGCCTGATCACATCAATGATCCCTCGTATGATCCAAAGAGCATCGACTTGCCGGGCTTGGAGCTTTTGGGCAAACGACAGGAAAAGTTCCTCCATGAATGGGGCCAGGACTACAGCGGCGGTGCGGAGATGAAATGTGTGCTGTCGGCCACGGCTTTTTGCGGAGCCGTTCACATGCACGGCGGGCGTGATCAGCGTTTGCTGGCTGACCTTGATTGCAATGGCTGGCCGCAGGCCGGACGCAAACGTGCCCTGGTCGAGATCCGCCGTGCCTGGGCCCCGCACCTGTGTGGGGATCAGCACCTTGCGGTGGTCGTGCAGCATGGCATTGAGCAGTTTGGAGATGGCCCCTATGGCTTTACCAGTCCCGCATTGGTAAACACGATCTATGGTCGCTGGTGGCACCCGCTGGATGAAAAGGCGGGTCCCAATCCCGTCGCCAACAGTCCATTGCCATGGACGGGTGAGTTCAAGGACGGGCTAGGCAATGCGATCCGCATGCTCGCGTATGCGAACCCGGAAGATGTCCAGGATGAGAAGACGCGGGCTGATGGCTACGGCCTTATCCGCTTCGACAAGAAGACCCGCAGGATCACCTTCGAATGCTGGCCGCGCTTCGCGAAAGTCGCCGATGGCGACAAGGCCCAATTCCCCGGTTGGCCCATCACGATTGAGCAAGACGCCAACGATGGCCGCTCCGTCCATGCGCAACTGCCTGAGGTGAAGCTCGACGGCGTGCCCCATCCTGTGGTCCAAGTCATTGCCGATACGACTGGCGAGATCCTATACACGATCCGATCCCAAACCGAGAGCTTCAGGCCCCGCGTCTATGCGCCGGGCAGATACACGGTTAAAGCGGGCAAGGATAAGCCCGATGCAGTGGTGGCGAAAGGTGTGGTGGTGACCTGAGGCTTCCCGCTTCCAGAATGACCTTGTGCATGGCGTTGATGTGCTGCTGTCGACTTATCACAGGTAGAATGCGGCGGCGCGCTCCGTATCTGATCGGAGCCACCGCTATGCATTCACTTCTTCGCCGCCAGTTTCTCAGCCATATGACCTCAGGACTCACTGGGGTTGCCCTGTCGCGGTTGATGGCCGGCGAGTCGTTGAGAGGCCAGCCGCACTTCGCGCCGAAGGCGAAGCAAGTGCTGCAGATTTTCTGCCCTGGCGCGGCCTCGCATATCGACCTCTGGGATCACAAGCCGCTACTGGAAAAGTATCATGGCACGCCGCTGCCGGGTGGGCAGGCTGAGGTTTCCTTCCAGGGCAAGAACGGCAATTTGATGCGTTCACCTTGGGAATTCGTTCCCGCTGGTCAGAGTGGCAAGATGATTTCTTCCATGCTGCCGAACATGGCGAAGCATGTCGATGACATGGCCTTTATCCACAGCATGACCTCGCGCACGAACACGCATGGTCCTGGCTGCGTTAACATGAACTCCTGCTTCACGCGCGATGGCTTCCCGGCCGCGGGGGCGTGGGTCAGCTATGGGCTGGGCTCGCTGAATGAAAACCTGCCGACCTACGTGGCCGTGCAGGACCTGCGCGGCGAGCCTCCGAACGGCAAGGCGAACTGGGGCAATGGCTTCTTGCCTGCGCAGTATCAAGCCGTGGCGATGGCTGCGCAGCAACCGCTGCGCAACCTGTCGCGTCCCGCTTCGATCAGTGCGCAGGAAGATGTGGCCACGCGCGACTTCTTGCAGCGCATGAATGGCGAGCACGCGGCTGCACACCCCGGCAATGACGAACTGCGTGCTCGCATCGCTGCCTATGAACTGGCGGCGAAGATGCAGCTCACCGCACCGGAGGTCAGCGATCTCTCGCATGAGCCGAAGCACATCCACGATCTCTACGGCACCAACGATGCCAACAAGCTGAAGGCTGCGTATGCGCGCAACTGCCTGCTCTCGCGCCGCTTCCTGGAGCAAGGTGTGCGCTATGTCAGCCTCTACTGCGCCTCGCGTGCGAGCAATGTGGACGGCCTTTTGAACTGGGACGCGCACAAGACCTTGAAAGCCGATTACGAGCGGCATTGCCCGATCTTTGATCAACCGACCGCCGCCCTGCTGACGGATATGAAACAGCGCGGCATGTTGAACGATGTGCTGGTCGTGTGGTGCACGGAGTTCGGTCGTATGCCGACGCATCAGGAAGGCACCAGCGGACGCGATCACAATCCCGATGCCTTCACTACATGGATGATGGGGGCCGGTGTGCAGGGCGGCATTAGCTACGGAGCCACGGATGACTTTGGTCGTCGCGCAGCGGTGGATGTGGCCACGGTGTATGACTTCTACGCCACGGTGCTGCACCTGCTCGGGCTTGATCACGAAAAGCTGACCTACTACCACAACGGCGCAAATAGACGGCTCACGGATGTGCATGGGCATGTCATTGATCGCATTCTAACGTGATTCATTGCCGTTTGCCGTGACTGGCTGATTCGGCCAGTATGCGAGCCCATGCCGGACATCGTCCTTGCTACGCTCAATGCGAAATACATCCACGCCTCGTTCGGGCTGCGCTACCTCATGGCGAATCTTGGCGAACTGCGGGAGCGTGCGTGCATGGCGGAGTTCGTCATCAATCAGCAACCGCTGGAGATTGCGGAGTCGATCCTCGCGCATGAGCCGTGCATCGTCGGCTTCGGCGTATACATTTGGAATGTGGTCCAGACCACGGAGGTCGTGGGCCTGCTCAAGCGCATCCGACCAGAGCTGATGATCATCCTTGGTGGCCCCGAGGTATCGTATGAAACGGTGGGGC
>Ga0247834_1005735_pt1 | contig 14474 bp, 15 predicted proteins | sample LaCruzMarch2015__8_FD_187118 | JGI IMG/M metagenome (GOLD analysis project Ga0247834, IMG submission 187118) | Freshwater microbial communities from meromictic Lake La Cruz, Castile-La Mancha, Spain - LaCruzMarch2015_12m | ecosystem: Environmental > Aquatic > Freshwater > Lake | place: Spain... | reverse complement strand
GTCGCTTCTTGAACCTCCAAGACGCCCAACTCGAGATCGCCGATTACATCGACGGCTACTACAACACCCACCGTCGCCACTCCTCCCTCAACTACCTTTCACCAACCGCCTTCGAGGCTCAATTAGCACTCGAAGCTTAACTAAATTTTGGTCCAGAAATAGCTAGCACCTCAATCATTGGGGAATTGCTTCCAAGCATCACGCGCGGTGGTGAGGGTGCGGATGACGGAACTGATGGTGTTCGGTAGTCGGCGATTAGGCATAGCGCTGCGGATTTTGATGATATGGCCTGCGTTTGTCGAGAAGAGAAATGGGAATGTTTACAACTCTGTCACGGATGAAAGCACCACCCTCACGATCCTTCGGCTAAATTTCACGCTGGCATCTGCCTCCCAAAGCATTCACATCACCCACGCATGAACATCCACGGCCAGCCGCACCGCTCCATCGAAGCCGATCACGCTCGGCGCATCGCACGCATCGTCGATCAGACCTTTCTGCCGCATCAGGTGGCGTGGCGGGAGCTGGAGACGATGGAGGATGCGGCGGAGGCGATCAAAGTCATGCGCGTGCGTGGTGCGCCGCTGATCGGGGCCACGGCGGCATTTGGGCTGTTCTTTGCGCTGCGGGATGATGCTTCAGACGCGGCTTTGCAGCATGCTTACGAAACGCTGCATGCCACGCGGCCCACGGCGATCAATCTGCGCTGGGCGCTGGATCGTGTGAGGCGAGTCGTTTTGCCGCATGCAGTCGAAAAACGTGCCGATGCGGCCTGGAGCGAGGCTTTGAGCATTTGCGAAGAGGATGTGCAAACGAACCACGCCATCGGCAAGCACGCGCTGGAGTTGTTCAAAGCCATCCAGGCGAAGAAAGCCAATTCCGCGGCCCCGCTGAACGTCATGACGCATTGCAACGCGGGCTGGATCGCTTGCGTGGATTGGGGCACGGCCATCTCGCCCATCTATCAGGCACATGATGTGGGCCTGAACGTCCACGTCTGGGTCAGCGAGACGCGACCACGCGGCCAGGGTGCCTCACTCACGGCCTGGGAGTTGCGTGAGCACGGCGTGCCGCACACCTTGATCGTCGATAACAACGCCGGGCATCTTCTTCAGCGTGGCCTCGTCGATCTCGTCATCGTGGGCGCGGATCGCGTGACCGCGCAGGGCGATGTGGCGAACAAAATCGGCACCTACCTGAAAGCGCTGGCCGCGAAGGCGCATGATGTGCCCTTCTATGTCGCCTGTCCTGTCAGCACGATTGATTGGACGATCACCGACGGCCTGCGCGACATCCCCATCGAGCAACGCAGTGCTCGCGAGGTCACCCACATGCCCGGTTTGAATGCGGAAGGTGTGCGAGAAGAAGTGCTCATCACGCCCGCTGGCACTCAGGCTCGCAATGACGGCTTTGATGTGACACCCGCGTCTCTCGTCACCGCATTGATCACCGAGCACGGCGTGTTTGAAGCGAATGCAGAGGCGCTGGTGCGGCTGAAGATCAATAGCTAGCTACTCAGGCAGTTCGTCAAAGTCCGCCGTGCATAAAACACGCACGCCCCGAGCATCGCCACCAGCGCTGTCACGAGCAAGCCGGCAGCGAGCAGCGTGAAGAAGCTGAGGAAGTTCTCTTTGGAAGGAAAGGCGCTGCGGGCGAGCATCACGCCAGCGTAGCCGAGGTAGCCGACGGCATCGGCCAGATACATGAGGTAGCCGATGTTGCCGCGCTCGCGCGTGAGGGCGATGAGGCGCTCGAAGATCGTGGTATGCACGGCCACATACGGCGCATACATGCCCACGCCTAGCAGCACCATGAAGGCGAAGGGCGGCAGCACACCGGCGCGATGACCGGCGAGAGCTGCCAGCGCAAAGCACAGGCCCGTGACGGAAAGCCCGAGCGCGGTAAGGAAGGCACGGCGGTTGTCGCGCACGAGCACCAGCGCGCCATTGGCGATCACCACGGCGAGCGTGACCCACAGCTCGGATTGCGTGAAGACCGCCGGTTGATTGCCAAGGCCGAGACCCGTCCAGATTTCGGGCGCAAAATCCGCGCGGATGCTGCGCAGCACGGTGATGAGCAGATACGCCAGCACGATGCCAAACAGGCCACTGCCATGCCTGCGCAGCATGGCGAGGCGCTCGGCTCCGGTCATCGGGCTGCGCTTGGATCGTGCTGCTTCATCTTGCGCCGAGGGTGCGGGGATCTGCTTGAGCATCCACACGAAGAGCAGCAGTGGCAGCGCGAAGATCAGGCCGGCGACACAAGGCATCCAGCGCTCGGTCACGCCGCTTTGCAGCAGCATGGAGCCGACGGACTTGGTAACACCATCCGCGAGAATGAAACTCGCACACAGTCCAGCAACGAACAGCTCCGTGAGGCAGCGACCTTCGACAAACCCAAGCACCAGCCCGAAGACCATGCCGAGCGCGAGTCCATTCACAAAAAGCCATGACGCATTGAATGGCACGGGCGTCACTGCAAAGAGCAGTAGAGCGACCTCCGCCACGGCGATGATGCCGAGCAGCGCGGTGGCACGACGCGCGGCGGTCATCTCCGCGATGACTTTGATGCCGATAAATTTCGACAGCATGTAGCCGAGCACCTGTGCCGTGACCAGCCACGCCTTGGCATCCGCGCCGCCGTAACCGCCTGCGGTGAAGGGCTTGCGAAAGCCATACATGCTCGCATACGCGCCAAAGGCCGCCAGCACGCACCACAGCGTGAAGAACCAGGGCCGCGCCATCCAGCGGGCGAGTGTGGCGTTGCTCGTCATGCGGCGTGTCGGACAAAATTTTTCAGCAGCGGCACAAACGAATCCAGGTCCGGCGTCACCATGGCAGCCACCTTGCCCATGTCATCGTAGCGACGCACGCGCACGGCGATGTCGAAGTGCGGCTCGCGCTCAAACTCACGCGCTTCATCATCACTCATCGGCCCGCCTTGCAGATGCAGGCTCTTGCGCGAGGCCTCGGACAGATCGGCGTAGTAGTCAGGCTCCTTCCAACACAGATAACGCTTCGCCGCCACATGCAGCCGGCCCGCATCCGTGATCTCATCGGCAAACAAGCCGTGCAGCTTGTTGAACCCGATATGCTCATGCCGCGCATCGACGCCGTGCTCGGCGATGTCTTCACCGAGCTGATGACAAAGATGGCCGTAGTCGTGCAGCAGCGCCGCCGCCACGATCACTGGCGGCTCGCCCGCCTGCTGCGCAAAGGTCGCGCATTGCAGCGCGTGCTGCAGCTCCGTCACGTCCTCGCCGTAATGGCGATGACCGTGTTCACGGTAGGTGGCGAGAACATCATCGAGTGACTGCGGTTTCATGAGGTGGGATGTAGAACGAACTTGGAACTTGGAAATTCGTTCTACGTTTACGTGACATCAATGACACATCGACACTGCCACACGGGCCCAGCGTCGCGTCGCGGACAGTGCAAAGCCTTCATTCAACTGCTCCAGCGACAGTGGCGGACTCACCAGCGAGGCCCAGGGCAGCGATGATCCACTCAAGAACGTCACTGCGTGGTCCAGATGACGCGGCGCGTAGTTGTGAAAGCCGCGCAGCGTCACGCAGCCACGGATGATGGCCTCGCCCGTGATGTTCAGCGCCGAATCAGGATGCACCATGCCGACAAACAAATAGTGGCCGCCCGGTCGCAGCATCCGCAGCCCCTCATTCACAATCGCGGGCACACCCGCCGCCTCGATCACCACATCCGCGCTGCGCGATGGCACGTCCGCGCTCATCATCGCCTCACCGCCAAACTCCGCCACTCGCGCCAGCCGAGTTTTATCGGTATCGACAACGATCACGCGCTCCACACCCGCCGCGCGCAGCAACGCACAGCCATGCAGACCAAGTAATCCAGCGCCCTGCACCACCGCGACATGGCACGGCACCGGCAGTTGCTCCGTGACATTCGCCATCGTCGCGAGCGAGCAGTTCGCCGATGCCGCCACGGCATCTGAAACGCTCCCTGGCACCTCAACGAGATGCGTGCCACGCCGCAGCACAATGTGCGTCGCGTAAGTGCCATGCAGCCCGCTCGCCTCATGCAGCGTGGCATGGCCGTATTTGAAAACGCGCTCGCATTTCTGCGGCAGATTCCATTCCGTGCAGGCCGCGCACACGCCGCAACTGTCCGCCGAACTCCAGGTGATGCGTTTGTTCATCCACCCCTCGCGGCCCGTGCCCGCAGCGATCACCCGCCCCACACCTTCATGCCCCAGCACGCACGGCACCGGCTCCTGACGGCGTCCCGCATGAGTATGCAGGTCCGAACCACAAATCGTCGCCAGCGTGATCTCCACCAGCACTTCACCCGCGTTGAGCTGCGATGGCAGCGGCAGTTCCTCGATGCGGAAAGGCTGGCCGGCACGATTAAAGATGGCGACGCGTGCATTCATGACGCCTGCGTTTCGAACCATGCCGGCAATTCCGCTACGTTACGCAGCACTGTGTCTGCTCCGGCTTCGCGGAGCCGTTTGTCGGCGGCTTCAACGAGCTGCTCGCGCGCTGTCGCGCTCAAGGCTGCTAGCGCTTCCCTGCTGAGGCCGACTTCGTTGCCGCACTCGCTGAGGCCGATGCAGATCATGCCTGCGTTGCGACCCTCGGCCATGTCTGCGGGCGTGTCCCCGACCTTGATGCAGCGCGACATCGGATAAATGCCACATTGCTCGGCGATGCGAAAGCAGGCCCAGGGCGCGGGGCGGCTTTGCGGCACTTCATCGGCGCAGATGACGAACTCGGGATCAATGCCAGACGCGCGTGCGATGGGTTCCAGTGCATTCATCATCGCACGCGTGTAACCCGTGGTGCTGCCGATGCGGATGCCGTGTTCGCGCAGCCAGCACAGGGTTTCCACCGCGCCTGGAATCGGCTCCGCATGGGCGGGGAGCAGCGCGGGCAGTCGCTTTGAGAAGTCCACATAGATATCATCGACCAAGGCCTCGTCCGGCTCACGTTTCAGCTCGGTGCGCACGCGATTAGCAATCTCCGCATAGTGAAGAATCTCGCGCACATGATCGCGCTTGTGCGCGCCCATCGGTTTGCGCGCGATGTCGTCGCTGATCGGGAGACCGGCGTTTTTAAACGCGGTGTGAAAGGCGGCGAGCGGTGCGCGACAGCCGAAATCGACGAGCGTGCCCGCCCAGTCGAAGATGATGAGTCCTATGTTCATGTGTTCCATGAGGCGATGGTTTGTTGCGCGAGTCCCCAGCTCAAGGTCATGCCCAGTCCGCCCATCGCTGTGACCATCGTCACACGTTCGCGTGGATGCAGCACCACTTGGGTCTGACCGATCTTGCTCTTGAGATAAATACCATGCCAGCGCGAGGCAATGCTCAGGTCCGGCACGCAAACGAAGTCGCGCAACGCCGAGAGAATCAGCTCATCCACCTCCGCGTGGCTGTCCGGCGCGAAATCGTCGCCATACTCGTGCGAGTCGCCCAGCGTCAGTGATCCGTCGTGATGCTGCGCCGCGATCACATGCACGCCCCAATCGCGATGCTTGGGCAATTCTGCCTCCAGCCGCGCACGCAGCTTCGACGTACTCGGGCAATCACGAAACGCAGGATAATGGCAGAGCGTGAGATCGCTCACGAAGATCGCGCCGAGATCAAATCCTATCGGCTGCGGCACCGTGCGCATCATTTGCAGTCGGCATCGCTGCACCAGCGCCGCGGCCAGTTCTGCGGGAAACAGCAGCCGCATTTCCTCACCCGCAGCGATCACGAGATGATCGAAGGCAAAGCACCGCCCATCACCTGTCTCCACGGCATCGTCATGCACCTTCACCACTGGCGTGCCGAAATGCATCGTCACTCCGAGTCGCCGCGCATGATCGGTGAGTGCCACGATGGCCGAAGGCGGATGCACCACCGTCTCCGCCGTACTGTGCAAGGCACCGTGCAGACCTTGCGGATTCGCTGCCGGAAACCGACTCAGCACTTCATCGGCATCGAGCAACGTGAACTCATTGCTCACGCCCGCGAACTCATTCAGCACCTCCCATGCTTCCTCGCGATATGCCAGACTCAGCGATCCCTGTGGTTTGATCCAATAGCCCGCCTCCTCCGCGAGTTCCTTCCAGCGCTTCACCCCAAAAAGAGCCTGCTCTCGCTCCGGTCCAAACGCACAACCAATCGGCCACAGCGTCCCAAAATTCCTCACCGAAGCACCGAGCGCACGCCCGTCACGCTCGATCAACAGGACCTCACAGCCTGCCTCGCGAGCCGTGATGGCATGAGCGAGACCGATGATGCCGGAGCCGATGATGAGGACGCGATGTTGTGACATGACCCAGCAAGATGGGCGCTGAGGCGCATGAAATGCAAGCACCTGACAATCACTCGACGTAGAGGAAGCGGTTCGAGCTGCAAAGGACCTGGCACAGGCTTGCTGTAACCAACCGGGCACATGGGTGACAGACAGAAGCTTGAAATTCCTTCAATCCGGTTGAATCCAACGGGCTGTGACTTCGGCTGTTACTTGCCGATGCAGAAGGAGGAGAAGATGACGTCGAGTATCTGCTCCACATCCACGGCACCGACGACCTCGCCAAGTGCCTGGAGAGCCTCGCGCAGATCGAGAGCTACGTATTCAGGTGTGGTGCCGGTCTGAAGCGCGCTACGGGCCTGGTTGATATGGGTGGCAGTGCGCTCAAAGCAGGCTTTGTGACGTGTGTTGATGGCGAGTGGGTGGTCCGCAAGCATGGAACCGGCACGCATGATGATGCTGCGGATGGCGTCACGGAGGTCTTCCACGCCAGTGTTGGTCAGGCAAGAAACGGGGATGCCCTCTGACCAGGTTGGCTGTACGCCGAGGTCGGCTTTGTTTAGGATCAGGAGACGGCGTGCTTCCAGACCAGGAGGCAGGGTGATGCGTGCGTTTGGGCTGCTGGGAAGGCTGGCATCTACGACTTCGATGATGAGGTCGGCACGCTCCATCTCGTACTGGGTCCGCTGGATGCCAGCACTCTCGATGGCGTCGCTACTGTCGCGCAGACCGGCGGTGTCCACGAGGCGGAGGGGGATACCGTGGACCTGGATGATTTCTTCAATGGTATCGCGCGTGGTCCCTGCTGTGGGACTGACGATGGCGCGCTCAAACCCGATCAGCACATTAAGCAGGCTGGATTTCCCAACGTTGGGTGTGCCGCAAATGACGGTGCGCGCGCCGTGGCGGAGGATGCGCCCCTGCTCGCTGGTGGCGATGAGGCTTTGAGCACGCGCGAATACGGCATCGAGTTTCGCGATCAAGGCGGCGTTGGTGTCGGGGGAGATGTCCTCTTCCGGGAAATCAATATGGGCCTCAATATGGGCCAGGACGGGCAGGAGTTCTTCGCGCAGTGTGTTGGCTTCACGGCCAATCGCGCCACTGAGTTGTTCTTGGGCGGCGCGCATGGCCAGTGTGCTCTGGGCATGAATGAGGTCCATCACCGCCTCAGCTTGTGTGAGGTCCATTTTGCCATTTAAGAAGGCGCGTTGGGTGAACTCCCCAGGCTCCGCTGCGCGGGCACCGGCGCAGAGCAGGCACTCTAGCACCTTTTGCGTGACGAGGAGTCCGCCATGACCGTGGAACTCAATGACGTCCTCGCCTGTGTAGCTGGCGGGCGCGCGGAAGCTTAGGAGCAGCCCTTGGTCGAGAATGGCCCCGCCGCTATCTACGACATGGACGAGATGTGCGGTGCGTGGCCTTAAATCAGCGATTGGCTGACTGCTGCGGAAGACGCGCTCTGCGAGTGCGCGGGTCTGGGGGCCTGAAACTCGCAGGATGCTGATGGCGGCCTCGCCGAGAGCGGTGGAGATGGCGGCGATGGTGTCGGCAAACATCTGGAAGGGAAGATGAGGTATGCGGTGCTGCCGTGCCCCCCTCAGCCTCCCGTAAAGCGCCAGCCTGTTGCCAAGCCTTACTTGGTCTTCTTTTCTCCGTCCGTCGTTTTTGCGCCGTCCAGCGGGGTGATGATAGGACGGTCTTTCATTTCCGGCCAGATGAGCCACTTCTCACCTTCCTTGACGAATGAGATGAGAAATAGCTCCTCAATGCGGTCGGTGATCGTCTCCTGGGAGGTGCGGACGGTGGCGTGAACGAAGTTCTTTTCTTTTTCTTCCACGAGGCCGAGGACGTCAATTTTGAGTGTGTCCTGCTTTTTCTTGGTGACTTCGGGGGCGGCGTTGATGCGCTTGTGCCAGGCTTCACGATCGGTGATGTAAAACTCCTGGGGGGTGAGCTTTTCCAGGTCGCGGATTTCTTTGACGCCGAAACGCTCCAGCATGGCGGCTTCCTCACTCATGGTAGGGGCGGTCTTGATGATGGCGATGGTTTCCTTCTGCTTGCGCTCCAGGGAGCTGGGCAGGAGCAGGCTGGCGGCGGTCTTCCAGTCCTGGGCGACGACGCAGCCGAGGTACTTTTTCACCAGATCCCCGCAGGGGTGGCTGGCGGGTAGCGTGGCACTCCAGGTGGAGCCGGTGAGCGCAAGGAAACTAAGGGCCAGGGAAAGGCGGAACAAGGGGCGGGCGGGGTGCATAGAGTCTGCTTTGACCAGGAAGTCGTCAGAATGTTCGGGGAGTGTCTCTAGCCCGCGCGCTCTGCCCCGTCAAATGGAGAAACCTTTTGAGTCGAAGCAACGGCAGAGGGAGAGCCTGCTGCGAGGGCGCAGTGGGCTTTTTGTGGTGTAGAGGACGTGGAAATGCAGAATTGCCTTCCAGTCGGGCGTTCTTTTGGGCACACTCTTTGCTATATGCGCGCGCTCCTTTGCCTCCTTCTGATGGCTGAATCCCTAGCCACCGCCGCATCTACGAAGTCAGTGGAGACCATCGCGGCAGAGGTGAAGCCCGCTGTGGTGAAGGTGATGCAGACGGGGCGTGAAGGGGTGGACGGGATGGGCGCGGGCTTTGTGGTGGACAGCAGCGGACTGATCGCGACAAACCTGCACGTCATCGGCGAGGCACGGCGGCTGGAGGTGGAGATGAGTGACGGCGAGAGGCACGAGGTGGTGGAGGTTACAGCCACCGATGCGCACTGGGATCTGGCGCTGCTACGCATCGCGAAGAAAGGACTTAAGGCGCTGCCACTTGCGGACAGCGATGAGGTGCGGCAGGGGCAGCCCATCGTGGCGATGGGGAATCCGGAGGGGCTGGCCTTCAGCGTGGTGGCTGGCGTGGTGTCAGAGTTTCCCGACAGGGTCAACGACATCCCGATGATCCGGCTGGCGCTGCCGATCGAAAAGGGCAACAGCGGCGGCCCGCTGCTGGACCGCCAGGGGCGTGTAATCGGGGTGCTGACGCTGAAGTCGGCACGCACAGAGAATCTGGGCTTTGCTATGCCGGTGAATGAACTCAAGCGCCTGATTGAAAAGCCCAATCCGGTGCCGATGGAGCGCTGGCTGACCATCGGCGTGTTAAACCCCAGACTGTGGGAGCCGCTGCTGGGCGCGCGCTGGACCCAGCACGCCGGGGTCATCGAGTCCTCGATGATGGGATCTGGCTTTGGCGGGCGCACGCTTTGCCTTTCCCAGGCGGAGGAGCTTTCTGAGGCATTCGAGGTAGCGGTAAATGTGCGTCTGGAGGAGGCGTCCGGGGCGGCGGGCCTGGCCTTTTGCGCCCTGGACAGCGACCGCTACTACGGCTTTTACCCCTCGAACGGGAAGCTGCGGTTGACGCGCTTTGAAGGGGCCTATGTGGACTCCTGGACGATTCTTTCGGAGTTCGCTTCTGATGCTTACCGCCCCGGCCAGTGGAACCACCTGCGGGTGCGGGTGGAGCCAGAGCACATCACCTGCTGGGTGAATGGCCAGCGCGTACTGGTGCATGAGGATGCGGAACTGCGCGGCGGACGGGCGGGATTGTGCCGTTTCCGCAGCCCAGCGGCCAGCTTTCGCGGTTTCCGCACCGGGACAGATCTGGCTGAAAAGCCCGTCACTGAGGAACTGGCGCAGTCCATCGGCAGCAGACTGGATGCTTTTGCCAGCAGTTCGGCGACGAAAGTGCAGACGCTTGATGCCCTGCTCGAAGAACCCACCACTGCGCGCCGCCTGCTAGCGGAGCGGCGACAGGCGCTGGAGCGTGAGACCACAGCCCTGCGGGATCTAGAAAGGGAGCTGCACCGCCGCAGCATCACCCAAGACTTGCTCACAGAGCTGGCCCGGTCGGAGGAGAAGATAGACCTCCTGCGCGCGGCATTGCTGCTGGCCCGTCATGACAATGCCGATGTCGAAGTGGGGCAGTACATGCAGCAGTTCACACGCATGGTGGATGATCTGAAAACGGACCCTGAAATCAAAAAGGGGACAGAGGCGGCAGTCGCGCGTATCAACCATTATCTCTTTAAAGAAGGTGGCTTTCACGGCAGCCGTCACGATTTTGAGAGCAAGTCGAACAGTTACATGAACGAGCTGCTGGATGACCGCGAGGGGTTGCCCATCACCCTGGCGGTATTATTCATCGAACTGGCCTCACGCCTGGGCATCAAGGGTGTCTATGGCATCCCGCTGCCAGGGCGGTTCATGGTCGGCTACCGTGAGGAGCCGGAGGGGGAGTTGATGCTGGTGGATGTCTTTGAGAGAGGGGAATCCCTCACCGTCGAACAGGCGGCACTGCGGCTCTCTGACAGCGGTGGGTTTGAGGATGAAGTGCTGCGTCCGGCCAGCAAACGGTCCATCATCCTGCGAATGCTGCGCAACCTGCTTAATTCCTCCCTGGATGACGTGGCTGCCCTGCGGGAGGCGTTGCCGTATCTGAACCTCTTCTTGGCGGTGGAGCCGGAATCGGCGGTGGAGCGCTTCACCCGCGCCCAGATGTTGCAGCGGCTTGGCGATAAGGTGGCCGCCAAGCAGGATGTCCAATGGCTGCTGGAGCACTTCCCAGAAAACGGGCCAGATGAGCAACGCCTGCTGCTAGGACAGTGGCTGGAATCGCTGCGTGAATAAGGGCAGATTAGCCGCCCCCCTTTTTGTAGTCCCGGCTTTAGCCGGTCAGTGGCTAGAGACACTGCGAAAGTTGGCCAGGGATTGCATTTTGCCGACTGGGGCAGGGCAACACCTATAGCCCCAAAATGGAGACGTAATGCGGTTTAGCCAAGATGCGTCATTCTCTTTTTTGTGACTCATTTCGCAGATTTGTCTTTTGCGGTATTTTTCAAGGGGACTGAAAAGGGTAAAAAAAGGCTTGCCGTCATGGTAATTATATAGCATTTTCGACTCAATTCTGATTTGTCCGGGTTGTTTAGACTGACTCAAAACAGCTCCAGGCCAGATTCCCGACACATTTATGGCTGCTGACCTTTCTTCTCCCGAACTCATGACCGTCAAGGAAACTGCGGAATACCTCCGCATTCCGCTGCCGACTGTCTATTACCTCGTCCAAAGGGGTCAACTCCCTGCTGTCCAGATCGGCGGACGCTGGCGCATCAAGCGCAGCCTCTTGGATCGGGACGTGCTTCGCAAGGAGGAAGAGTCAGGCCAACCGACCGTGATGGTGGTTGACGATGACCCGGCACTTCAGGCATTGTTTAAGCAGTTCCTCAAAAAGGCGGGCTTTGGCCGTCTCGTAGTCGGCACCGGTGCGGAGGCCATCAGCCTGGCAAAAAAGCAGAAGTTTGACTTTGTCTTCCTGGATCTCAAGCTGCCAGATGTGCCTGGAGATGAGGTTTACTCGCAACTCAAGCAAATGCACCCGGACCTGCCTATCGTGGTCATCACCGGCTATCCTGACAGCGAGATTCTCAGCCGAATCCTTTCCCACGGACCGGTCACGGTCATCAAGAAGCCGATCGAATACGACCAGATTAACAAGGCGGTAAAACAGCTCGGTCATAAGGGAGCAGAGATGCTGGCCTAGTCCACACGGTGCGCTACGACAGGTTCAGAGAAGCCTTTGAGCTGCATCGGCGGCAACGGTGTGGTGGCGATGGCATCTGCCACGGCGGCTGCGGTTTCCGTGTCTAAAATAATCTCCCCAGCCTGGGCGATGCTACAGAGTCTGGAGGCCAAATTAACCCGGTGACCGAGCACTGTGTAACTGAGACGCTGGTCGGAGCCCATGCAGCCTGCGACGACGCTGCCTGAGGCTAGCCCGATGCCGATCTCCAGCGGATGGCGGGAGGAGGTGTTCATTTCACGACGCACCCGCAGCATGGCGAGCGCACACTCCACCGCGCGGAGGGCATCATTCCCGGCGCTGACTGGCGCGCCGAAGAGGACCATGATGAGATCGCCGACGAACTTGTCCACGATGCCGCCATGCTCATAGGCCACTTGGGTCAGGGCGGTCATGTGCTCGTTGAGCAGCCCGATGACCTCGTGGGGTGGCATCTTTTCTGTCAGCGCGGTGAAGCCACGGATGTCGCAGAACAGCATCGTCACATCCCGCAATTCGCCGCCGAGGACGTCGCGGTTTTCGATCAGCCGTTCTGCCACTGTGCGGTCTGCCACGGCGTTGAGGATGCTGCGGTACTTTTCCTGGAGGGCGAGTCCGGCGGTCATATCATTAAAAGCGTGCGCCAACCGCCCAACTTCATCACGAGTAACCGGCACGCGGATGTCGTAGTTCCCACGTTCTACCTCCTGGGTGGCAGCTACCAGCGCACTGACCGGCCCGGACAGGCCACGGGAAACCAACATGACCAGAATGAAGGCCACCAGTAGGGCTATGATGCCCAGCCCGATGGCGCTGCGGCGCAAGTCTTTGACCTCATCGTCCAGCGCGGCCAGGGAATAGAAGTTCACCTGCGCAGCCTGGGGGAAGGGGCTATCGGGATTTAGCACACGGTAGATGAGCTGGTGCCGCACGCCGCCGATGGGTAGGGTGATCTCCCGCTTCTCTTTTGATGAATGATCCAGAGAATGCGCCACGGCACGGGCGACGATGCCGCGCTGGTCTTTCGGTAAGGTGGTGGAGACTAGCTTCCCTTCGACATAAATGCCGCTCATGATCTCGCCAAAGTCGCTGCGCTTTGATTGTTCATAGAGAGCACGGTCAGCCATAGAGGCAATCGGCAGACCAAAGGCGAACGCGCCGAGGAACTTGCCGTCTGTAGGATCGCGCAAGGGCGTCACAAACACCTCCCGCACCTGCTCGCTGCGGCGTTCGCCTGCCTCGACGATGAGGTAGCCCACCTCCTGCTGGCGGAGGGTTTCCTCAAATTTGCGTCCGCCTAACCAGGTCATCTTTGTGCTGCGGCGATTGACCTCGTTGCTCTCGCCATTGGCGTTTGTCAGCGGGATGCTGGTCAGCACGTTGCCGGTGCGCTGGCGCTGCGGGTTTAGCACGAAGTCCCCGCCTTCATCAATAAGCGCGATGAAGGGAGCGCTCAGCCCACCGCTGGGCGGGCGTGGAGGCTCACGCAGCAGGCGGTTCTTGTCTTCGGCACGTATCAGGTTAGCTGATCGTGGTAGGCTGCCGGGCATGGCTTTGCCGAAGAGTCCGAATTCATTCTGTAAGCGCTCTTGAGCCAGCGATTCCAGGGCTGGGCGCAGGTCCATAGCCGCCTTCATGAAGTCACCCTGCCGCATGGCGGCGAGGGTGTCTGGCTTTTGCGCCATGCGCTCCAGCACGGTGGAGAGTGCCTCGAAGCGCTTGTTTTTCGCCTGGGTGACGGCGGCGATCTGGCTCTCGAACTGTTCCTCGAACAGACGCTGGTAGGTGGCACTAAACTTCCACTCTGCCAGCAGCAGCGCGCCGGTGGTGACGCCTGCCACGACGGGGAAGATCGTCAGGATAAGTTTGGCGCGGAAACTGGAGAAACCCTTCATGCAGGTGTTGATGCGAAAATGGCGAGGACTGCAACACCGAGTCGAGACAAAGCTGCACAGCACCTTATTTCACCCGCTTCATCTGGAAGGTGCCCTTGTCCAAGGCGCATTCATAGCTGGCGATAAAGTCATCACCGCGCACAGTACCCTTATAGTTGTAAATGCCGCCTGCCCAGCCAGGCATCTGGTGGCGGCCTTGGAAGGTATGGCCATCCTTTGCAGGGGCAGGGGTGGCACGATGATCCGCGCGGTAGGCTCCGCTGAGGATGCCCGCCCAGGTCGCGTGGTAATGAAACCCATGATCCCCCTGCGCATTCTTAGCTGGACCGATGACACAGCGGAGCCTGCCGTGGTGACCGTTCACATCACTTTTCCAGGTGCCTTGCCACGCGCCACGGATTCCTGGCTGTGGACCAGCCTTGATGGCGGCCTTCCATTCGCGATTGAATGCTGACGCACAGGAGGATAGCAGACTGGCAACGATGAACAGGAAAAGAATACGAGGCATGGCATTTGAAACGACGTCAGATAGCCTGTTTGAACAGCAAAGTTGCTAAAGAAAGAACCAGGCTACCAGAAAGTCCGGGGATGTCGCCGTGAGGTGCTAGCTATTTCTGGACCAAAATTTAGTTAAGCTTCGAGTGCTAATTGAGCCTCGAAGGCTGTTGGTGAAAGGTAGTTGAGGGAGGAGTGGCGACGGTGGGTGTTGTAGTAGCCGTCGAT
>Ga0247834_1005731_pt1 | contig 14477 bp, 10 predicted proteins | sample LaCruzMarch2015__8_FD_187118 | JGI IMG/M metagenome (GOLD analysis project Ga0247834, IMG submission 187118) | Freshwater microbial communities from meromictic Lake La Cruz, Castile-La Mancha, Spain - LaCruzMarch2015_12m | ecosystem: Environmental > Aquatic > Freshwater > Lake | place: Spain... | reverse complement strand
AGCGCAGCTGTCTTTTCATCCCTCTCCGCCAACACGCGCCCAAGCAGCACAAGCCCCTCTGGCGAATCCGGCGCCCTCTCCAGCGCCCGCCGCACCTGTTGCTCCGCCGGCTCCAATTCCTTCTTCCGCAAAAAAACCTCCGCTAACTCGCGAACAAACTCCGTATTCTGCGGGTCCAACTCGCAAGCCACGGACGCAAACTCGCCCGCCACCTCCAAATCCCCCTGCAATGCCGCCATCTGACCCATCAGATGCCAGGCTCCCGCACACTGCTCATCCTTACCCAGGATCTCACGACAGATGTCCTCGGCATCGGAGAGGCGGCCTTCGGTGAACGCCGTCTGCGCATCAGAAATCGTAATCTCCGATATAATAGCTCCACTTCGTGAATCGCTGGAGCTATTTGAACCACGCTCTCTCACTTTTTGGGCAAAGGCTTTCGGATCATCCAAAGCCCCCAGGCCCTCTTCGAACAAAATCTCCAGCGCATGGCCGAGATTTCGCCCATATTCCTCCGGATTCAAAAAGCGCGGACGCTTGCTCATGGCTTGCTTGATCTGCGATGAGATACCAAACCGATATTCCTGATCCCTCGCCAGGTGAAGCGCCTTTGCGAAATATTCCTCCTCACTTTGAGCGACCAATTCATCAAGGCCCAGTTCACGCAACTGCGCTCCAGAACAACGCGATCGGGTCGTCTCACCATCACACGCAACAACAGGAATCCCAAGTTGGAGGGGATCCACCGTGGAAATGCTGCCTGAGAATGGCAGGGTATCCAAATACACATCCGCAATCCGCTCAAAGTTCATCACGGCAGCTCTGTTAGGCAGTTTTGGCCCCAGAACGACTCGATTTTTCTCCACGCCATGCTCTGCGAGAACCGATTCCAGCAATCCACGGAAACGGGTCTCGGGCAGTTTGCTGGCCCAGTTTGGATTAAATGGCAGAAGGCATAGCACGGAGTTCGGCACTTCCTTTAAAAGCCGGACCCAAAGATGCAGTAGCTCCAGAGGAATTTTGTAGCAACTCGCCGCATTGAAAAAAACAACAGCATCCGCCGGAATTCCAAGCTGAGAGCGATCTGGAGGCACAAGACCGGGCGCGGCAGGGTCGCAGGAGTAGTCCAAGCAAACAGGAGGTCCATCCAATAGTATCAATTTTTCGCTGAACTCCGCCTCACTCACGCCTTCCCGATAAGCGAGACTTCCCGAGAGGAACGCATCGGAATTTTTAAAACCGCTTGTCATCGGCGAGCAATGCGAGACAACCTGAATCGGAGCCAATCGGAATGCGGCCAACAGCGCAATCTGATTTGTGACCGCAGTGATATTTGTGCCGATGATCAGAATGTCCAGCTTGGAACTTCGAATCATCTGAACCTGCTCAGCAAGGGTAGACGGCAGCACATGAAAGCCTTGAGCAAACATTCGACAGCGATCTTCGGCCAAACTTTGGTTTCTTGCCGCGCAGAAGAGATGCACCTCAAAAAGGCTCTTTTCCAAATGCAAGCAAGGAAGAGTCACAAATGTTTCCGTCTGAAAGCCAAAATGAGCATTCAGCACGCCAACGCGGATTTTTTGACCAGTAAGGCGCTTCCCCTTGGGTTGAAAAAGCATATCCAACTTCAAGCCTAATTGCAAAATAGCGCACTCAATAATCCGAGCTCGAAATTCCATGAGCTCACGATTGGAAAAAGATGCGCAATAAGCAGGTATGAGGTTGGGTATTTGCGCGGCTAACAAGGCGAGTTTTTTATTTGATTCCTGTCCCGGGTTGTTCGAAATGTGTTTATGTATTTCGCGTAACCACTCGCGCAAATTTCTTGAATAATCTTCCGCTTCTTGATTTCGCGTAAAAACCTGACAGGATCGAAAAACATAACTCCAAAAATCACCCTGTAGTAACTCTTGAAGCCAACGAGTATCAGAGCGGTATCCCAAAATGTGCGAGGGTTCATAAAGCATAAATGCCATGAAATTCCCCATGCTTCCTACATCACCATTATCATTATTTTTATAATTTTTTTGGCCTGCATTGCGTTCTTTTCTTTTTACTTCCTCTATCTGAAACTCGCTGCTTAGTAACGCTCGATATGAACCAAGAAACGAATCACTAAGAATAGATTTTAAATCTTCGTCCGAATGAGATTCCAGCAAAAAAGCCATTTCAGCACGTTTCATAAAAATTTTTGCGGAGACTTCTTCGTTTTCTGTATCCTTAAGCCAGAGCGGAATGAGATCGGCCAGCTCATCCAGATTAATTCGTGAAGGAGGAGAGACAGACCACATTACTTGACCAGAGTGAGATTGCAATACATTTAACATGCTAATATCAAAACGCCTGTGTCTTTGCAATCCATCAAATAAAGATTTATCTAACTTCGAAGCATGAGATTCATTTATTAGCCCAAAAAAATCGCAAACAAAGTCCAACATTTGATTGGTTCGTAAAATCTCTTCAGATTCATTAAATAAGTAAGGAACAACATTTTCACCTGATAATTCATAAGGAATCCATGCGCTGTCTTTCAGTATAAATAAATTGCAACCGCAAAGATAGGCATCAATATTTGACGAAGAAAAATCGTCAAATGTGTAGTAATTTTTTGTCTTTCGCAAAAGACTTGCAAAATCTGTTTGAGGCATTCCTCTCGTTAAACAAATGCTATCTTTGGGCAGTAAATGAGAATATTTGTAATAAAGATCGCTCCCTTTTCCAATCCAATGGCAGTTTTCAAACTGCTTTTGATTTTGTTTATGGAAAAGATCAGGATCAACAGTTCCAAGCCAAAACTCATGAATAGGATTTCGAGTAGCGCCTTGTATCTTTTCTTGTGAAAGGCCCTTCCAAAACAATACTAATTCATTCGGCTCGTATGTATTTGGGCAGTGTCTTCCCCAATCATTTTTAAGTTTTCCTGGCTCATTTAAACACCACCTAACTATATTGTGCTTTCCCCGAGGCTTTTCATAGACTTCAGGAACGATAACAAAGTCATATGTTGTAAAAGGAAGTATCGGACTTGCCTCACTCGGATTTAAGATATGAACGGTGTGCTTGAGCAGTGAAATTAAAGAAGCCAACTGGTATAAACAACGAATTCCTGCGGATCCATTGACATAAGGCGGAGCAACGAATAATATTTTCATCTATTTTAAGTTGAACCGAGGTTTTTTTAGGGGTGTATTTTCACAATCCACGTTTATAGATTTCTTGTTTGAGCGACTCAACATGTGCATAGGGGGAATCGATCATATCAATCATCAGCGCCTGGTCTTTTAAAACAGGCTTAATCAATCGCTCGCCATTCATGAGTTCACGGACCGAAATTTGGCCTTTTTGAAGAGGAATGGCTAAATAGAAATCATCATTGTTGTTCTCATGTTTGATCATGTAACCTTCGGGAAGATCTCGTTTGGCGTAAACTCCGCGCACTAAGGCATCCAAGTATTCAGACTCCTTGAGAGGCACAAAGCGGCGTTCCGTGGAACTGCCGCCACACATCTCTTTAGCTTTCTTGAAGGCTTTAAACCAAGTATCGACTTGATGAGGTTGAGAGCAATAAGGCGAAACAGGGATTCCATCCACATCAATATCTATATGGCGCTCAAATGTTCGCGCGCCTTTAGCGTATGCGATTAGCATAGATGCATCCCAACTGGTGTATTCATGGGTGGAAAGACCGATGATTGCACCTGGGTAACGCTCTCTGAGGAAATCAAGTTGATTGAGATCTAAATTTGAATCCTCACTTGGATATAGCGAAACGCAATGGTTTATTGCAAATGGAATGGAACGGTTAGAAAAGAATTTCACCAAATCATCCACTCCCTTCAAGGAGGAACCTCCTGTGGAGAAAGATACTGGTTTGCGCGTTTGCGCTACGCGTTCAATAAGAAACCAATCGTTAATATCGGAACTCGCAAGCTTAATCATATCGAGGTCAAATTCTTGGCACATATCCACTGAAGCCTCGTCGAAAGGCGTTGCAGATGTTAAGCATCCATGATCACGGACGCTTTGAACCAGAGTTCCAAAATCTTGCTTGGAGAGCTTGGTATCAAGTGTTTTTTTAATATAGCGGATATCAGTTCTATTCCTAAATTCTTTGTGGATGAAGGAGTCCACATCACGGAATTGCAGTTTTATGGTTGCCCGAACATTATTGAATCGAACAACCTGAGAAAAATCAGAAATAATGCGGAGGCCTCTATTGAGATTTCCCCAATGATTGTTTGCCATTTCCAAGACAAATAATTCTTGAAAGATATTATTTTTGGATGAAGAAATGTGAATTTGCGTTAGGTTATTTGGATTCATATTTTTAAATAAATTTTAGTATATTTTCAAATTTTTTAACTATAAAGTGTATGGGATTGATGGATTGCTCGTGAACCCGACCATAACCATAGGTCACTGCAGCAAAATGGAAGCCGCAGACTTTAGCCGCTAACGCATCGTCCTTAGAATCCCCTACGATAATTGCATCTGAGGGGTTCAATTGCAGGAGGCGCTTGGCCTCCAAGGCAGCCTCCTCTTTGGAAGTAAATGAAGGTTGACGAGAGTCTGGGGTGAAAATTTCAGTAAAAAAAGGATTCAAGGATAAACATTCAAGAATTTTAAGCGTCGGATTCTTTGGTTTATTTGTTAATATATGGCAGATTTTTCCAGATTTGTGCAAAAGATCAAGGGACTCAAAAACGCATGGGTATAATTTTGTTTTCTTGTAACCAAACAAATCGTAATTTTTTCTAAAAGATGCTTCAAGTGACTCTAAAATCTTCGGATCATTTTCAGTCAGAGCTAAACGGAAAACCTCACGCACAGGCGGACCGACAAAGCGAAGAAAATCAGGTATTTTTCGATCCGGAATGACTTCTGTCATTGCCACTTCGAAAGAAAATAATATACCCGGATACGAATCTACCAAAGTGCCATCCAGATCAAAAAATATGTGTTTTACAGGCATTTATTGAGGACCTGAAATTAGCATATGCGAATGGAATTCCTCCCGATCCAAGAAGGGAGCCATATCTTCAAGCGGAGCAGTAACCATACTGCCATCCGCGAGTCGCTTGGAGCTAAGCTTGGGTTCAAAACCTTGCGCACGATCTAACTCTACAATAATAACCTCAGGTCCCTCGCGACTCAGGATTGCTGTAAGATGCTCGGCTGGATTATTGCAATCCAATATGCACGATGGCAATCCATACGCTTTAGCAAGTGCAGCGTAATCTGGAAATGACACTCCGCTTTCAGGTCCCTCGCCCACGAGAAGATGGAAAAAATTGTTTTGTGTGGATCGAATAGACAGATAGCCACCGTTATTCAAAACAAAGAGTTTGATGGACAGGTTATGGTAAGCCAATGTGGCTAATTCCTGAACATTCATTTGAAGGCTTCCATCGCCGGCAAGGCATATGACTCGGCGATCTGGTGCTGCGATTGCCGCCCCAATTGCTGCTGGGAGGTCGTAACCCATAGAAGCACTGCCACTATTGCTGAAAAGTCGCTGGCCCTTCTTAAGCTCTGCGGCTTGGAATGCTGTAATGCACGCTGTCGCATCGCCACAGGCAAAAATGTCTACGGCTGAGGAAGCCCTAAAAAGAAGTTCCACAAAATGGTATTGATTAATTGTTCCAACGGAAGCTTTCCGATGGTGAGGCAAAACTGTAGGAAGCAGGCGGCGTCTCTCGCAAGCCCAATCTCGCCATTCAATCTGTGCCTGACTTGGCTGGGCTTCCGACTGAATTTCATTTAGAACAAGTTGTAAAAAATATTTTGCATCCGCATGGATCGGCAAATCAGCTACAAAAGTAGGCTTCCCAAGCTCTGCATCATCTATATCGACTTGAACTGTAAAAGCATTCCTTGCAAAGCTTGCCCAATTATAGCTGACCTGGCGGATGCAAAGCCGACTCCCGACAATAAAGACAAAATCGGCGTTTTGAACAACAAAGTTACCGGCTCGTGTTCCAATAGTTCCTTGGCGTCCACAATAAAGCGGGTGGTCTGAAGGCAGTAAATCATGAGTCCAAGCCGTTGTAACAGGAACTTGAAGGCGTTCCGCTACTTCCATAAACTCCGAAATAGCACCCGCCAAACGCACACCAGTTCCACCAAGGAGCACAGGCCTTGAAGCAGATTTCAAGCGCTTGGCTACCTCGGCTGCTTGCAAACGCAGACGGGCTTCATCCACTGAAGCCGTATCCTCTGAGGGATCGTAGGGCGCGAGTGTTTCTTCATCGATTTCCATCGCTTGCACATCCACCGGCACATCGAGCCAAACCGGCCCCGGGCGCCCATGGCTTGCCAGATAGAGGGCACGCTCAAGGTGATAGCGAATAGTTTTGGAGTCCGTAATAGTCACAGCGTATTTTGTAATACCAGAAACCATCTGAACAATATCCACCTCTTGGTCACCAAGTTGCCGCAGTTTTCCTCGCAGACCATGGGTTTGCAGAAGCGTTTCGCGTTTCATTTGGCCAGAAAGGATCAACATCGGAATCGAGTCTGTCCAAGCACCGAAGACACCATTAAGAGCATTTATGCCACCCGGACCACTGGTAACACAAGCTACTCCTGGCGTGTTTGTTATTCGAGCGTAACCTTCCGCTGCCATCGTGCAAGCCTGCTCATGATGGTTACAGATGAATTTCAGTCGATTTTCTCGTCCAAGCGCATCATTAAGATGCATGGCTCCACCGCCAGAAACCATAAAGACATGCCGGATGCCGCGATCGGCAAGTGTGCGGAAAACATAATCAGCAAGACGCATCATAATTTATTTTGGGTAGGCGTAAAGAACTAATTCAAAACCACTATAATAATGAACGCGTAGATAAAACTCGTAATTCAAATTCCAAGATGCGATTAAGTCAGGAATTTGCCAAAGGTGGGCTGCCTGGTGGTAGAGGCAGATCGCCAAACCTGGTCGATGCCTTTCGATAATCGAACGACCTCCAAGAAGTGCGGCGTATTCCGCTCCCTCGATATCCATCTTGATGAGATCTGGTCGGAAATTTGCAAGGCAGTCATCCAATGAAACACACTGAATGATCGTGTCTCCTGCTGCGCTGATTGCGCTACCGCTGCCTTGTCCGGATTGAAAACGCAACTGCTGCGTTTGCTCGGCCACACCACAGGGCAAAAGCAAGGACGGATGCGCATCAGGAGCAATTGCTGGGATTTTTCTGGCTAAGTTTCGGAAATTTTTCTGATCTGGCTCAAATGCCGCGAGGGCGGAAAGTTTATATCCACGATTTAAAAGCAGTTCGACTGTATCGCCATCAAAAGCCCCGCAGTCCACAAAATGCAAATCCTTTTTCCACGAAGGAAGGCCGGTTGGAAAGTATTGCTCATCGCTATCCGGAAGAGGCGAAAACTCATAATTGCCCAAAAATCTAAACCGGAGAATTTGAGCGTAGAGTTCCAGACTTTTTTCATCTGCCCATAAGCTGTAGGCAGCTTGCCAGCGCTGGGAATGAGGCTGGTAAAAATCAGTAGCAGTGAGCCAATAACGGTCTCCAAGTTCAGTGGAAAACGCACGATGGAAATGGATAAAGTTGACAACGCAACCCCAGCCTGACTGAGCAAGCATTTCCATGAGGACGGGCATAGCGACGTAGGCGTTAAAAACAGAAAAAATGATGGGCGTCTCTGCTTTTTCTGATTCAGATATACGCGGATCATTTGGGCGCATTATGGGAACTCCCTCCAAGAAATCCAAGGGCGATTTGGCATCAATAATTGCCTTGATAACAAATCCTTTTCCAGTCAGGAGTCTTATCACATCACGGCCCGTTGTGCCGGCTCCATAGATATATAGCTTGCCATTACCCCTAAGGAGATCACTTACACTTTGATCAGAAAGTGCCTGCTCAAGATTATTACTTAAATTTTTAAATAATGCGTCCATTTCAATGTAAATTTATAATAGGGTTGCTTAAGTTTAACTTCTCACGAATCTGTATAGCAATATTGGCACTATGAAGCAAGGAGGCGATGAGAATAGGGGCGGAAGAATTTTTTAAGAATGAAGGATCGCAGATAGGCTTTCCCAGAAGCTTCTTGCCTTGATTTACAGGATTTGAATCAATAAAGGCAATGATGTTTGCGTTTTTGAGGCTTGTTTCTGCCAGCAACTTCAAGGTGAGTTGTCCCGTTCCCCAAACAAAAATTGGATCACTAACGACCTCGCATATTTTGGATTCAATATCTTGGATTTTCGCAGTTGATTGACGAATGTAAGAGTCTATTGCGTCTCGAAAACCTTCTTCGTAGACCCAGTTGGTGCGTTGGCTCAATTCAATGCTACAACGGAAGAAGCCAAAAAGCGCTGGGTAGGGCATACCTTCAGAGGCTTCGAGTGTTTTTGTATCAACAAGTAGTGGTTCAAAGCCGCAGGCACTAAGGAGATTAATTAGTGAACTTGCGCTGAAGTGGTTAATATGTTCAATATTAAAATCCTGAAATGGCGCGACGAGACATTTCGCATATCGTGCCGCATCCGGGACCTCTATGTAAAAGATTCCATTAGCCGATAAGACTTCAGCGACTTTTAAGACAGCTTTTTTTAAGTCGAGCACATGCTCGAAAACATGCGAAACAATCACTAAATCAGCTCCAAGACTTTCGTGAGGAAGAGCATTAAGCCACCCCTGTAAAGCCGGAATGTCATAAATTTGTCGCGTATTTTTGACGCATGCGAGTGAGGGATCAATGCCAAGAAGGTCGGTAAAACCCCTTGCCTTCAGTGAACCGAGTAAACCGCCATTGGCACAACCGATATCGACAATTTTTGCCGAACGGTTCGTCATTTGTGCTGCAATGGCATCCGCAGTCTGCTCCAAGCGCTCTAAATCTTTCTTGTTTCCTCCCCCTCCAGTCGAGGTTTCTTGATCCTCATACTTTGAAAAACGGCTGTAATAATCATCATAATCGGCAGTGCTGCCAATTGTATCGGCGTAGGTAAATCCACATTCCGGACAGGCAACGACATCAAAATCCTTGGGCAGAGGATGATCTTCCGGCAAGACGAATTTTTGGTGGTGAAGAATTTCCACCTCTTCTTTTCCGCAAACTGGGCAGGGGCGGTAAGCTTTTTTGTTCATGTTGTTCAATGATTTTATTGATTCCAAGCAATTGTTCGTCGAACCGCCTCAGAAAGAGAAATATTTGTATTCAGATTAAGTTCGGATTGTGCTCTACGCGTGCTGGGAACATAGCGAGAAATAGGCCGATCCTTATCAAAATGTTGCGTTATTTTAATAGGTAAATTGGCTTTTATATCATAGGTCACCCTTTTTGCTAAATCAAAAATGCTTAAATCCTCATCCGAACCCACATTGTAAGAGCGCGCATGGGGTGCTTTAAATAAAATCGTCCAAAGCCATACCGCCAAGTCTGAGGCATACAAGTAGCTGCGCATGGGCGTGCCGTCGCCATTGATTTGGATTGGCGTGCCGCGCGTGGCGTCACGGATAAAGTTTCCAATCGCGAAATGGGCATCAAGTGGCAAATGAGGACCGACAAAGGCGAAGCCGCGCGCGATTTTGGCTTCGTAGCCGTGCTGGCCGGCGTGCACGCAACACATGTGCTCGGCGAGGCGCTTGCCTTCGCCATACGCCGAACCTGAAAGCAGGGGATCCGGAGCGCCAAGGTAATCTTCAGAAATATGAGTAATCTCGGAAGGTTGTTTGCCATAAACAGCACCGGAGCTGGTTAGGAGGAGTTTTTTTACTCCGCATTGCGCGGCAAGATCCAGCACGCGGCGGGTGCCGACAACAATCGCATCGAGCATTTCGTGAGGTGCTTCTTCGTTGAGCTTTGCGCTGGCCTCTGTGGCTGCATGGATGATGTGATCAAACTCGCCTTCTGGAAATGGGAATGAGCGGATATCGCCTTGGATCAATCGAAGGTCGGCGCGAGTAGTCAGATGCGGAGCTTTGCGAGCAAAAGCGGCTGGATCGCGCGTCAGAACCGTAGCCCGCATACCGAGAGCGAGCTGGTCGTTCATGTGGGCAAAACTTTCAAGCAACCACATGCCGAAAAAACCCGTGCCGCCCGTGATAAAAAACGATTTCCCGCTGGCTTCGGACCAGAGCTCACGCGTGTGCTCGAGCACATGTGCGAGGTCTTCGAGTGGCAGAGGTTTTACGGGTTGAAGCATTAGTTTCTAATTGCAGAAGCTTTCAGTTATCAGCAACCCACTGGCGGGGAGCGGTTGTAGATGAATTAACCACAGAGCACACAGAGGGTATGAAGGAAAAATCGCATTTTACATCATGCTTTTATAAATACCATGTAACTTGTTACTTAGGAGTTTTCAGTATCGGAGATGTTTGCTTTCACAAACCCACGGATGACTTGAATCTCGTAATCGAGCATTTCTTGGGTCAGGCCGGGGTAGGTGCCAAGGAAGATCGCGGTGTTCATGATGGCGTCGGCTCCAGGAAATGCTGCAGCGATGCTACAGTCGTTGATTTCTGGAAGGGTTGAGCCATGGGAACCAACTAAGCGGATGGACTCGGGGCGGTCTTTGCGCATCTGCACAAAGACGGGTTGCCTGAGGAGATTGCCGCCGAAGAACATGCGGTTGCCGATCTTTTTCTCATCCAAGTGCTGCGCCAAGGCACTATGCGTGAAGGGGGCGGAGGGCTTGACGCGGATCATAAAACCAAACCATGAGCAGTCGGTGCGGCAACCGGTGGAGTCCCACTCATAAGTCGAGAGTCCAGAATCCAGAGTCGAGGGCTTATTCCATGCTGTGGCATGGGTGGGCAGGCTGAATTCGAAGACATCTTCAAGGTCGGCGAGACCAGCGCGGAGGATTTCCCAATTCCGTTTGCGGGCCTCGATAAAGGCGGGGAGTTTTTTAAGCTGTTGACGGCCGATGGCGGCTTGAGGGTCAAGCGGCTTGAGGTTGTAGCCGAGGTGACTGTAAATGTATTTGTGATCGTAGCCCTTTGGCAGCTCGCCGAGTTGCCAACCGAAGCGTTTGCCGCAGGTGTCGTCTTTGCCGGAGGCGCACCAGCAGTCGCGACCCCAGTCGCGGAAGCTCTCGGCGTAGGTTTTGAGTGGCGGATGCTTGATGATATTGACCGCGCCCCCCTCGCCCATCGTAAGATGATGCGGCGGATAAAAGGATTGGGTGGAGATATCGCCCCAGACGCCCGTAGGCGCTGTGAGAAGTTTTCGGTTTTCGAGTTCCTCAAAACGGATGAGCGGGTGGGTGCCGGCTTCGGCGATTTTGAGAAGGTGATCGAGAGCGAGTTCACTCGCCAACTCGACGGGCATGGAGTAGGTGCAGCCGAGGGCGTCGCAGTTGTCCTCGATGAGCCAGAGATCGTGCTTGCGGCAGAACTTGAGAACGGCGGCGATCGGGAAGGGATTGCCCAAGGCGTGGGCGATCATGACGGCCTTGGTTTTACCGGGCGAGTATGCGGCTTCCAACTGCTCGGCTCGAATGTTTCCAGTGATCGGGTCGTTATCGAGAAAGACGGCTACGGCCCCAGATTGAATAATCGGCGCGACGGTGGTCGGGAAGCCTGCCGCGACCGTAATGACTTCGTCGCCGGGCTGAATGCGTTTGTGAGGCGGCAGCTTGTGGGTGGTGAGTGCGGCGAAGGCAACGAGATTGGCCGAGGAACCCGAATTGACGAGCAACGAGTGCCTCACGCCAAGGAGCGCGGCGAGTTCTTTCTCGAAGGCCTCGCCCTCGGGGCCGAGCGTGAGCCAGAAATCCAGCGTGGACGAGACGGCGGCCTGCACCTCGTCTTCGGTGAAGACCCGACCGGCGTAAGGAACAGTGGTTTCGCCGGGGATAAAAGCCGGGCGGTGCGGATCGTCGCCCGGGCGGTTGGCCGCGTGAAATGTGCGGGAGTAGGTGCGCGTGGTGAGTTCATTCCATTTTTTAAGAACTTCCTCGAGTTTTTTGGGGCCTAACTTTGCGACCGGTCCCTTTCCAATCGTTTTGGCAGCGACCGTGATGACCTTGTCCACCCGCACAGCCGACTCCTCAACCATCCGCCCCATGCTCAAATCCTCTTTTCCAAGAAAAACGGCGTGACTGTAGAGCAGCGCCAAATCGGCGTTGCTCGTGATATAGGCGACGATGTAGTCTCCACCGAAGTCCGATGGTGCCAGAACAAGTCCGGGACGGTATTTGGACCCCTGTCTATTGCTGAAAGGGAAATCCAACAGGATTATATCCCCAGGTTGGAATGTGGACATGATTGTTACTTTTCCACCCCAAAAAATTTCTCCCAGTTGATCTCTTCATCCACTGGGTCGCAAAAGAAATCCCGGAGTCCTATGGCCTCGAATTCCTCTTCGGCGGTGAAAGCCTCTTCGGCAAGTTTTTGTTCAGGCAAACCCTGTGGAGGCAGATCATCGTCGGAAATAACGACCAGCGCCTGCAAGCGCGCCGCAATTTTTGGTAGAGGATGGTCCAGAAGGAGATGCCCATTGTCTAAGGTGGCTTTAATTGCTGTCATGTCGAGTTGGGGTGGGTTTAATTAATCCTTAATCCGCCTTGCGGTCAATTGATCCTTCACTTGATATGATCGCCAGTGTCCATGTCCTATAGACTCAAATACTCCTTGATTTGACGCTGCGTCAATTCCGCTGGGTCAGCACCTTCGTGCATGGAGCGATACCATTCCACTGTTTTTTGAACAGTGGTTTCAAAGTTCCATCGGGGATGCCAACCGAGAAGGTGAAAGGCTTTTTCGGTGGTGAGATTCAGCTTGCCGGCTTCGTGAGGTGCGTTCGGGTCGGATTGGTCGATCCATTCGCCGGGCCAGTTTTTAAGCGCCTCTGAAACGACATCCGCCACGGTGCGGTTGGCGCTGAGATGCGGGCCGAAGTTGAAAGCGGAATCAAGCGTGCCAGCCGAAAACTTGTCGGCGGCCAGTTTTGCAGCAAGCAGGAGGTAACCGGAGAGCGGCTCCAGCACATGCTGCCAAGGACGCGTTGCCGTTTTATTTCGAACTGGAATGGCTGTGGAATTTTTTAGGGAGCGGATGCAATCAGGCACGATTCGATCCTTGGCCCAGTCGCCGCCGCCAATGACATTGCCAGCTCGGGCGCTTGCGATTTTGACGGGATGATTTTGAAAGAACGAGCGACGCCAGGATGAAATGGCAATCTCGCATGCAGCCTTGCTAGAGCTGTAGGGATCGTGGCCTCCGAGCGAATCCTCCTCCCGATATCCATGCAGCCACTCGCGGTTCTCGTAGCATTTATCCGTGGTCACCATGACAACCGCGCAAGGCTTTTCCAATTGCCGCAAGGCTTCCAAAACATGGATCGTTCCGAGGACATTGGTTTGGTAGGTTTCGACGGGCTCCATGTAGGAGAGCCTCACCAGTGACTGCGCGGCAAGGTGAAATACAAAGTCCGGCTGGCAGTCGAGCAGAGACTTGCTAATGGCAGCAGCCTCTCGGATGTCGCCTTCCTGCCAATCCACGCGCGACGCCAAACCCAGCTGATCAAAAAGCGCGGGCTCCGTCGGAGGCGGCAATGAGAAAACGCGAACCTTCGCACCCATCATGTTCAGCCACTCGGCGAGCCAGGATCCCTTGAATCCAGTGCCTCCGGTGAGCCAGATTCTCTTGCCTCGCCAAAAAGTAGAATCGAGGTTTGTGGAAGTCATTGCCAGACTCTCCAAGGAGCTCTACCTAGATTCCAAAGCTCCTCCAAATAGTTTTTCTCACGCAGTGTATCCATGGGCTGCCAGAAGCCGTGGTGATCAAAAGCCATCACTTCCCCATCGGCAGCTAATTTAGTGATTGGCGGCCCCTCCCAACTGGTTTCATCTCCATCGATCAGGTCGATACATTTGGGCGAGAGCACAAAAAAACCTCCATTAATCAAGCCCCCGTCACCCCTTGGCTTTTCAATAAAGCCAGTAACCTGCTCTCCAGACTTTTCTATCGCACCAAAGCGTCCTGGGGGCTGAACCGCTGTAACTGTGGCTTTCTTTTCATGGGATTTGTGAAATGCGATCAACTTACCAATATCCACATCCGCAAGGCCATCTCCATAGGTGAAACAAAAGGCCTCTTCATCTTGCACATGCTTGGCCACACGCTTCAAACGCCCACCAGTGCAGGTTTCATCACCGGTATCAACCAGCGTCACCCTCCAAGGCTCCGCCTTTTTTTCATGGACTTCCATTCGGTTCGTCTGCATGTCGAATGTCACATCCGACATATGGAGAAAATAATTCGCAAAATATTCCTTAATCACATAACCGCGATAACCACAACAAATCACAAAATCATTGACCCCATGAGCAGAATAAAGCTTGAGAATATGCCATAAAATAGGCTTCCCACCGATCTCAATCATCGGCTTGGGCTTGAGATGGGTTTCCTCGGAAATGCGGGTGCCAAGTCCGCCCGCGAGTATAACAGCTTTCATTGTTTATTGGGGTCGGTGAAATTGTTTATGTTATTCGATGAATCAAG
>Ga0247834_1005724_pt1 | contig 14485 bp, 10 predicted proteins | sample LaCruzMarch2015__8_FD_187118 | JGI IMG/M metagenome (GOLD analysis project Ga0247834, IMG submission 187118) | Freshwater microbial communities from meromictic Lake La Cruz, Castile-La Mancha, Spain - LaCruzMarch2015_12m | ecosystem: Environmental > Aquatic > Freshwater > Lake | place: Spain... | reverse complement strand
GGGGAGAAGCGTTTAAAAAATCTACTTATAAACAACTTGGGAAACTAGAAATAGAAGACCAAATGGAAGCTGCAAAATACCTGGGAGGCTTATCTTACGTAGATGGCAGTAGAATTGGCATTCAAGGCTGGAGTTATGGTGGATATATGTCAAGTTTATGTATTACAAAAGGAGCTGACTTATTTAAAATGGCAATTGCAGTTGCGCCTGTTACTAATTGGAGATACTATGACAATATATATACAGAGCGCTTTATGCAAACTCCTAAAGAAAACGCATCAGGTTATGACGATAACTCTCCAATAAATCATGTAGCAAGATTAAAAGGGAAATATTTGCTAATTCATGGTACTGCTGATGATAACGTTCATTTTCAGAATTCTGTAGAAATGGTTACTGCGTTGGTAAAGGCAAATAAGCAGTTCGATGTTTTTTATTATCCAGATAAAAATCATGGAATTTATGGAGGAAATACAAGATTGCATTTATATACCATGATGACTGATTATATTCTTAAGAATCTGTAAATCAATCATGTGACATTTTGTCTAATTGAGTTAATTGTTTTTTGAGAAAATTGATTAGCTTTGTGGATTGTAAAAAATCCATCATGAAAATACTACTTTCGTTTTTCTGTTTTTGCATTGCTACTCAGATTAATGCGCAACAGAGTAACCTATCAGAAATTGATCCTCGTATTAAGCTTCATTATTCTGACGAACAAATAGCAGCAATGGATGTTGTAAAATTGGCTCAGATAAAGTTTATATACACCCAATCCTACAGAATCAATCAAGACAAACCATGTCCTGAATGCCCTGCTATTGATCATAGTAAAATTGATGTTTCAAAAATGAAAAGAAACGCTAAAACCGTTGCAAGGTTTTATCAAACTGTTCCTGGGCATCCAATAGATTTGATGTCTTACGAGCAATTAGATGCAGAACTACTTAGAATCTCTCAAGAATTGTCTACTAACAATAATCAACATTAATGATAATGAAGAATTTAAAAATCATTTTCACTGCTGTTGCATTCTTTGTTATTGCAACTAGCTCTTATGCTCAAACCTACACATTAGGACAAGGTGGAGCTACCATTACAACTTGTTCAGGCAATATTTTAGATCCAGGCGGCGCAGGAGCTTATGCCAACAGTGAAAATGTTACTCAAACCTTTTGTTCTGGAACTGCAGATTGTATTCAGTTATCTGTAACCAGCTTCCAAACAGAAGGTAACTTCGATTTTTTACGCATTTATGATGGAATCGATAATACAGCGGAGCCTTTATTTGACTTTGCTGGTGTTGGGCCCCCAACTGTTACTGTTACAGGAACAACTGCTTCAGGTGGATGTTTAACTTTAAACTTCACTTCTGATGGATCTGTAACAAACCCTGGTTTCGACTTAAGTATCCAATGTGTAACATGCCCAGTTGCCCCTACAGTTTTTGTTTTGGGCCAAGGAAATCCAACTATTAATACTTGTAATGGAGTGCTGAGAGATCCTGGAGGAGGAGGGAATTATGGTGATAACTTAAATGTTACTCAGACTTTTTGTTCAGATGATGGTCAATGCGTACGTATTAGTTTTGAAGAATTAGAAACAGAAAACAGTATAGATATAATTCGCTTTTACGATGGGCCTACAACTGCCACTCAACTAATTGATGAAGTTTCCGGATTTGCTGTTCCTCCACCCGTTACAAGCTCTACTGCTTCAGGAGGATGTATGACTATTCAGTTTATTTCTAGCGCATTTACAAATTTTGAAGGCTTTAAAGCAAATATTTCATGTGTACCATGCCCTCCACCACCACAAACTATTGTTTTGGGTCAAGGAGGTGCAACTATTCAAGTGTGTAATGGAATTCTTCAGGATCCAGGAGGATTTGGAAGTTATGCAGACAACGAAAATGTTACCCAAACAATATGTTCTGGAAATGCCCAGTGTATACAGTTGACTTTCAGTGAGTTTCAAACAGAAGCTACTTTTGATAGGCTTACAATTTACGATGGTGCGAGCACCAGTGCAGAATTATTAGGAATCTTTTCAGGTTTTAATGTTCCTGTTCCTGTGAGCAGTTCAACAGCTTCAGGTGGTTGTATGACTTTGGTATTCTCCACAAACGATTCATTTACGAATCCGGGTTTTGAAGCCACAATTTCATGTGTTACCTGCCAAGAACCTATAGATGTTCCTACTGGAAATTGTGGTGATGCCCAACCTTTTTGCACGGAGGCACAGGGAGGATTAACTTTTCCAGCAGCTACTAATACTCAATCAGAATTTGGTGGAGGTATTTGTTGTTTAGGTTCTACTCCAAATCCTGCGTGGTATTTCATGAGGATTCAAGATCCAGGTCCCATTGATATTTTGATTACTTCAGGATTTGACGTTGATTTCGCTTGTTGGGGGCCATTTACTGAAGCTCAATGGCAAAATGGAGTTTGTGCTCAAGTCTTGGATCCTAATCAATCTTGTACCACGGCAGGTTTAATTGATTGTAGCTATTCAGGAGCAGCAATTGAGAATTGTAATATACCAAATACTCAAGTTGGGGAGTATTACATGTTATTATTAACCAATTTCTCCAATCAACAAACAAATATCAATTTTTCTCAGGATGGAGGCACAGGTTCTACCGACTGTAGTATTTTTTGTCAAGTAGATGCTCCAGCTTCACCAACTATATGCGACCCAGTTACTAATACGTACACGCTGTCTGGAACAATTGAGCTTACTAACCCTCCAACGACTGGAACTCTCACTTTAGCAAATTCTTCAGGTGGTTTTACTGTATTTAACGCACCATTTGCCAACTCAATTCCTTACAATTACATCAATTTATCTTCAAATGGTAATCCTGAAAATTTAAGCGTTGTGTTTTCTGATGATAATACTTGTGCGGCAATAAGTAATTACACTGCTCCTGTATCTTGTTCTACTTGTCCTGTTACTGCAGGTGTATCAGGGCCAGCTTGTATTGGTCAGAATGTAACTTTAACGGCTACAAATGTTACTGGAGCAACTTATTCTTGGACTGGTCCAAATGGATATACATCCAACGAGCAAAATCCAACACTTACAAACGTAACCTTAGCAATGGCAGGTGTTTATACAGTGACTGCTGATAATTCTGTGAATGGATGTTCAAGTTTGGCTTCGGCAAACGTTTTCGTTTTCGATACACCATTAACACCTGTAGTTTCTAATAGTGGTCCAGTATGCGAAGGAACTCCTTTAAACTTAACTTGTCCCGCAGTCCCAGGTGCAACGTATAACTGGGTTGGGCCAAATTCTTTTGTTTCTGCTCTTCAAAATCCTACTATTGCTGCAGCTTCAGCAGCTGCAGGTGGAGATTATCTTTGCACGGTAACTGTAAATTCTTGTCCAAGTTTACCTGGAACAACTACAGCTGTTGTTAATCCTTACCCAGCTACTCCTGTTCCTGTGAGTAATGCACCTTTCTGTGCAGGCGGAGATTTAACTATTTCTATTGATAATGTTCCTACTGCAACTTATGAGTGGACGGGTCCTTTAGGTTATACTTCAACCAATGAAGATATTACTATAGCCGGTGTTTCGGTTTCTAATTCAGGAAATTATTCTGTAAGATTATTGTTAAACGGTTGTTATAGTTTGAATGCCAATATTGCAGTATTAATCTATCCAATTCCAGCCGCACCTGTAATTACTTCAAATACTCCGATTTGTGAAAATGCATTGTTACAATTAACTGGACCTTCACCTACTCCAATTATCGGAACTACCTACAACTGGACAGGGCCTAATGCTTTCGCATCAACAGTTCAATCTCCAAGTATTGCCACGTCTCAATTGGTGAATGATGGAGTGTATTCATTAACAGTAACAGAGAATAACTGTACTTCTGCACCTTCTTCTTTAACGATGGTTGTAATACCATTACCACAACCTGATGCTGGTTTAGATGTTACGACTTGTTCTAATCAAGCTATTGGCATAGGTTCAGCTCCAATCGCGGGACTAAATTATTCATGGTCTCCAACCGCGGGATTAGATTTTTCAGGAATTTCAAATCCACAAGTACTTATTTCAAACTTGTCTTCTTCTCCAAGGGTTGATTCTTACATTGTAACTGTATCAAATCAAGGATGTACCCGAAACGATACAGTTGAAGTTACAACTAATCCTCAGCCAATAGCCTCTTTTATAGCGCCAAATGCACAATGTTTTAAGGGTAATTCTTTTGATTTTGAGGCGGATGGAACTTATGGTGCCAATGCCACATTTATTTGGAGATTTGGTGCTTGGGCTAATCCTGATTCTTCTATTTTAGAAAATCAAAGTGGAGTTAGTTTTAACTCAACAGGATTGCAAATGGTGTCACTTACAATTACTGAAAATGGCTGTGAAAGCAATACTTATATTGCTCCTGTAAATGTTTATAAAATGCCGGTCGCTAACTTCACAGCAGACTATTTTGTAGGTTGTGATCCAAAGGTTATTAATTTTACAAATCTTACAGAATCAGAAGATCCTATTAAATCACGAGTATGGGATTTTGGAAATGAAAAGACTTCTAATTTACAAAATCCCGGAGTCTTGTATAATGACCCTGGAGTCTTTGATATATCACTCACAGTAACAACTGAAAGAGGGTGTGCGGATACCTATTTGATTCCTGAAATGATCATAATTAACCCAACTCCAACTGCTGATTTTCAAATTGATCCACCATTAGTAAATATTGTTAAACCTATTACAAACTTTAACGACCTTTCAAGTGGAGGAGACGAAGTGAGTTACATTATAATTGGTGTTGATACTATATTTCAAACAAATCCAAGAGTAACACTTCCTGATAGTGGAGTTTACGATGTACGTCAAATCGTAACCACGGCATTAGGTTGCCGTGATTCTGTTGTAAAACAAGTGATAGTAGAATTAGGATATAAACTATATTTACCAACGGCATTTACTCCTAATGATGACGGATATAATGATAGATTCCAAGTATACGGAGAAGATGTATCTGAAATCTCTATTTTAATTTACAACCGCTGGGGACAATTAATGTACACATCCTATGATATAGAAAATGGATGGGATGGTAAAGTGAGATTGAAAGAAGAGCCTGCTCCTGGAGGTGTTTACGTTTATAAAATCAAAGCCATACACAAAGATGGATTAAACACAAATTATGAAGGTATAGTTACCTTATTGCGATAAATAAGAAAAGAATAAATAGAATTAAAGCCCTGTAAACTTCATTGTTTTACAGGGTTTTTTATATCAATATATTCCCATTCATTATTGGAGGAATTTGAATTCCCATAAGTTTGAGAATAGTAGGAGCTAAGTCTGCGAGCTTTCCAACATTAATTTGATTATAAGTATTATCAATTAAAATGCAAGGAACAAGATTGGTTGTATGTGCAGTATTTGGAGTGCCATCTTCATTAATAGCAAAATCTGCATTCCCATGATCTGCGATAATTATCGCAGAATAACTTTTTTTATTGAGTGCACTTAAAACATTACCTAAACATGTATCTACAGTTTCTACTGCTTTAACTATTGCAGAAAAAACACCAGTATGGCCAACCATATCAGCATTTGCAAAATTTAAACATATAAAGTCAGGTGTATTTTCTTCAATATCTTTTACCACCGCGTCTGTGATTCCGAATGCACTCATTTCAGGTTGCAAATCATAAGTAGCAACTTTTGGTGAAGGAATCATAATGCGCCTCTCGCCTTCAAATAGATGCTCATTTCCTCCTGAGAAAAAGAAAGTAACATGAGGATACTTTTCTGTTTCTGCAATTCTGAGTTGTGTTTTACCTGATTTGGATATAATCTCTCCTAAAGTATCTTTTAGGTCATCTTTTTGAAAAATTACTTTGATATGCTTATAAGTCTCATCATAAGTGGTCATTGTTACATAATGAAGAGGAACTTTGTGCATTCCATGTTCTTTCATGTCCACTTGCGTTAGAACTTCTGTTATTTCTCTGCATCTGTCTGTTCTGTAGTTGAAGCTTATAACAGCATCACCCTCTTTTAATTTTCCTTTTTCCTCAAGAGAAACAGGTTGGATAAATTCATCAGTTTCACCAATTGCATACCTATTTTGAATGGTAGAAATTATGTTATCTGACTTTTCGCCGGTTCCATAAACCAATAAATCATAAGCTACTTTTACTCTTTCCCAACGTTTGTCGCGGTCCATAGCATAATATCTTCCTACAACACTAGCTAGTTTACCATTAGTCTTACTTAAATGCTCCTGAAGCAATTTTATAAAACCTATTCCGCTCTTAGGGTCAGTATCTCTTCCATCGGTGAAAGCATGTATATAAAATTCTTCAATTCCATTTTCATGGGCTAGTTCAATTAACCTGAATAAATGTTGTTCTGAAGAATGAATGCAGCCGTCTGAAAGCAAGCCCATTAAATGAAGAGCTTTTCTGTTCTTTTTGCAATATTCAAATGTTTCAATTAAGGTAGAATTTGAATCTAATGTATGTTCAGAAATTGCTAGGTTTATTTTTACAAGTTCTTGGAAAATGACCCTTCCTGCACCAATGTTTAGATGGCCAACCTCAGAATTTCCCATTTGACCTTCTGGTAAGCCAACTTCTAGACCAGATGTCTTTAGAGAGGAATGCGGTTTAGTTTTGTATAGATTATCCATTATTGGAGTATTGGCTGCTGCGATAGCATCCGAAGCCGTTCCATTTCCAATTCCCCAACCATCTAATATAAGTAGGGCTACTTTTTTAGTTGACATTCCAGTTGTTTTTTAATTTTATTTCAAAGATACTACCCTTTGGTAGATTATCGTAAATTGATATTTTCCCCAAATGTTGATTCACAAGATATTTAACAATAAATAGCCCCAAGCCTGTTCCTTTCGTTTTTCTGATTTCTTCGTTACCAGATCTATAAAATTTATTGAAAACCATATTTTTCTCCTCATCTGAAATTCCAATGCCATGATCATAAATTTTGATAGATGTTTGGTTTTGGTCAGAAGTTAATTGTATCAATATTTCAGGTTTCCCATCAGAATATTTCATAGCATTTTCAAGTAAATTCAGAACAATTGATTTCATTGCTAATTCATCGCAATTGAAAATGATATTTTTTTGAATAGATTGATTAAATTTAAAAGTAGGATGTATCGTACTTTGTTGTTCAATAATATGTGTAATTAAATCTGAAATATTTATTTCTTCGGGTTGAATGACATAAATATGGTTTTCAATTTGGGTCGCGATTAAAATATTTTCTACCATTTGATCAAGCCGAGCAGCCTCATTTTCTGCCCTTGAGATTAATTCAAGTTGTTTATCTTTCGTTAATTCGCGCTTAATCAAAGTTTGTAAGAGCAACTTAACTGAAGCAATTGGTGATTTAAGTTCATGAGTAACCGATAAAAGGAAGTTTTTTTGTTGTGATGCTAATTGAGTTTCCTTTTTAAAAGATTTCCTTGTTTGAATCATTCCCCAAGTTAGCAGAGAAAGAAAGACAACACCTTCTCCAAGGATCATTAGCTTTTTATTATTGAGCCTATCAATATCAGGTGGTACTTTAGAAAAGTAGCTGCCAGAAACAGGTACTTTTTTTAGATTGTAGAGTTCAGTATTTAAGTCGTATAATAGATAAGACCACCAGCAAAACTGAAGTAGAACATAAATTACGAGAATGTAAAAAATGAGCAAAGATCTTGGAATCTTTTGCGACATAGAAGCTAAATTTTACTTAGAAAGTGCTTACAAATTTACTTTGAAATTCTTGCCAAGTAACTGATGGGTAAGCTTTGTCTCCAAAATACTTTAAAATTGGTTCTAACTCTTTTGCAGTTCTGTAGCCGGGAACAGGACTAAGCATATTAAAATTTTCATCGAGAATAACAAAAGTTGGATAAGATAATTTTCCTTGAAGCAGCTCAAAAGCAAGGTCGTGTGTTCCGTTTCTGCCTCTTGTTGGATTCATTGTATAAGTTGTATCTGCTATTTTTATAGGACCTTCTTTTTCGGTGTTGAATTTTATACAATGATAATTTTTGTTCATGTATTCAACCAATTTAGGCTCTAGAAAAGTTGATGCATCCATTTTCTTGCACCAACCACACCAATCTGTGTATAAGTCGATAAAGATTTTCTTCTTTTCCAGTTTATTTTGAGTTATTGCTTGTTCAAAAGACATCCATTTTATTTTATTGTCTTGAGATTTGCACTCATTAAACAATAAAATTATACAAATTAAAACTAGATTTTTCATTTTACTTCTTGCATTAGTTTTTTAATGAGTGGAGTAAATACTATTAATATTACTCCTGAGATGAAGGCATATATTGCCAATTGATAGTATCCATCTGTATATCCTTGCAATTTTGTAGTCAAAGAAGCATTCTCATCGGGTGATGACATTCCTGCTCCTAATAAGCCTGCTGCGTATTGTCCATAAGCACTTGCCAAAAACCACATTCCCATCATCATTCCTGAAAGTCGTTTGGGAGATAATTTTGTCATAATTGATAAACCAATTGGTGACAAACAAAGTTCCCCAAAAGTGATAATTAGATAGGCTAAAGTGAATAGATTTAGTGAAGTTAATCCATCAGAATTAGCGAAAAATTTAGTATAATAAAATGTATAAAAAGCAGCGGCTAAAAATAAAAAACCTAAACCGAATTTAATCACAGTATTTGATTCTAGTTTTCTCTTAGCCAAAGCTAACCACAATAACCCTATGATTGGGCTAAAAATAATAACAAACAAAGAGTTTGCGGTATTATTTACAATGTTCGGATTTATTTCAAAAAATAATAAGTTGTGGTGAAGGTTATCCTGAGCGAAAAGTGCCAATGAACCTCCACTTTGTTCGAAAAATGCCCAAAAAATAATGGAGAAAATAATAAAAATAAATGCAGCAAAGAGTTTTTTCTGTGCTTTAAAGTCTTTTTCCAGGAAGGTTTCGTATAAGAAATATAAAATAGCTAAAGGACCAATTGTATACATGAAATAATCAGTATAATCGGTATTTTTAATCATAATAAATATAAGAGGTATACTAATTAATGATCCTATATAAACTGCGATTTCCCTAGTATTTCTTTTTGATTTTGGTAATTCAATTAATGGTGATTCTCCAATTGGACCTAAAGATTTTTTGGTAATCATAAAAGTTATTAATCCAATTAACATTACTACAGCAGCAGATAAAAATGAATAGCTCCAACCAAAATCTTTACTTGTCCCAAAATAAACACAAATTGCACCACCCAAGAGTGCCCCAATATTAATTCCAGAATAAAACAAACCAAACCCTGCGTCTCTTCTGCTGTCTCCTTCTTTGTATAATTCTCCAACCATAGAAGAAATGTTTGGCTTAAAAAAACCTGTACCAATTATTGATAAGGTAATTCCTAAATAAAACATTTCTTTAGGTGAAAACGCTATTAATAAGTTGCCAAGAATCATTACAATTCCACCAAAAACTAATGATTTTTTAAATCCTAGAATTTTATCAGCAAAAATTCCTCCTATAAAAGTAAAAGCATATACAAATGCTTGAATAGCACCATATTTTAAGTTTGCATCTTTGTCAGATAAAGAGAGCCCCAAAACTTGGTCTGCCATAAAAATGGTAAGAACTCCACGCATTCCATAGAAACAAAATCGTTCCCACATTTCTACTAAGAATAAATACCAGAGCTGTTTCGGATATCTACCTTCAAAGTTTTGAATTTGTTCTAATGTTGGATTTTGTTCCATAGGTTCAATTATTTAATTCCTTTTTCTAACATCACTTTATTGAGTTTTTTGAGTAGTATAAACATCAATGTGGTTGCAAACATCAATAAAGAAAAGTTTATCCAGAAGAAATCCGTTTTGTCTTCGTAAGTATCCCATAAACTCGCCAGCACACCGCTTAATTTGTTTCCAATAGATGTGGATAGAAACCATCCACCCATCATTAAGGAAGTTATATTTGTTGGACTCAGTTTGGATACTACTGATAATCCCATAGGACTAAGAAATAGTTCTCCAATGGTTATGATTCCATAATTGGCAACCAACCACCAAACGCTCACTTTTTCAGCACCATTTGCGCCAATTTTTACGGCTGCAACCATTACCAAAACAGACAATGCGGAAATCAATAATCCGAAGGCAATTTTGGTGGGTGTTGAAGGCTCTTTTCTTCTTCCACGAAGGAAGGTGAAAAATGCAACTACTAGAGGCGTTAATATTATAACCCACCCAGGGTTGATGGATTGACTTAGATTTGTAGCCCAAATGGTAACTTTAGTACTTTCTTGAGGACGTTTTTCTAATGCAACATTTCTAAAATAGATGGGATAGTCTACCACTTTTTTAACGCGGCCATTTTCTTTTTGTAAACGAAAACTTGCATCATACAATTCCACAGAATCTTTCTTAAACTCTATTTCTTTGGATAGTTTTAACCCATTAAAAACAGCTTTTGTTGTTCCAGTAATTTCTCTATCAGTATAACGATCGGCCCATGTATTAAGTGCAGAGCCATTCAATTTAAAAACAGCCCAGAATAAGATTACCACAGCAAAAATTGACAATAAAGCACCAATAGGTCTTTTGTCTACTGGTTTTGCTTTAAAATATAAACTAGTGTAAAAGAAAACAACTGGAATACATGCAAAAATAAAGGCATCGGTGCTGTCTGAGCCGAAAATGTAACTATCTGGATTAGCAGCTGAAGTAACACCTTTTAACAGCCATCCGATTATTCCAAAAACAACAGAAGGAACTAAAATAAAAAGCACAATTTTGTAAAAAGGCATGTCGCCTTGTTGTGTCCCCTTTTTCTCATCATATCCTTTGTAATATTTGGTTCCAAGAATGAAAACCAAAACGCCCACAAACATTCCTACACCAGCTGCCATAAATGCATATTGCCAGCCTAAAAGGATTTGCAGCGCGGCCCCGAAGAAGTTACAAATAAAAGCACCAATATTAATTCCCATATAGAAAATATTGTAGCCTTCGTCTTTCTTGTCTTTGTATTCTTCTTTAGAGTAGAAATTACCAAGCAAAGTGGAAATATTGGGTTTAAAAAAACCATTTCCAACAATTACTAAAGTCATGGCAATATAAAGAATCGTGATATTGTGAATTCCCATCATGAAATATCCAACTCCCATAAACAATCCGCCGATTATGATAGATGTTCTGTAGCCCCAGTAACGATCGGCAACCAACCCACCAACAAACGGAGTTAAAAATACCAATGCAATGAAAGTTCCATATAAATCGGAAGCTTCCTTTTCGGTCATTGCGAAGCCAGCTTCTACATCTTTGAGGTAAAGTGTAAAAATTCCTATCATTAAGTAATATCCGAAACGTTCCCACATTTCAGACAAAAACAAGTAAGGTAGGGCTTTAGGGTGTTTTTTCCACATACAAAATGATTTCTTATCTGTTTTCTATGGATAAATCAACTCCTTCAACATGGTCGTTGCGCATCATTTTTTGCAACCATGAACTCAATACAAACAGAATTGCGGCTGCAGTTCCTGTCATTATGATAAACAACATAAAGAACTCAAACAAATTTGTGATTTCAAATCCCAAGAATGATGGGTAAGTTATAGGCCCTGAGCTTATTTCAGCATTTGGATCTGGAGGAATCAAAGCACTTAAAGTTCCTGCAAATTTATTGGCAGCCGCATTTCCTAAAAACCATGTTCCCATCATCAAAGAGGATAAACGCAAGGGCGCTAACCTAGAAACCATCGATAAACCTATTGGAGATAAGCACAATTCGCCCATTGTATGGATGATATATAGGCTAATTAGCCACCACATGGAAACTTTGCTATCAATGCCCAAGCCTTTTACAGCAATAGCTATAACTACATAGCCTAAAGCCACTAAAGCAAGACCAATAGCCATTTTTTTAGGAGACGATGGCTCTAATTTTCTGATATATAAGAATCCCCAAATTATTGTAAAAATAGGAGCAAGTACAATAACAGCTAAAGGATTTACAGATTGGAAATAAGATGCGGGCATTTCCCAACCAAAAATTGTTCTCTCAGTTTGTCTCTCGGCAAACAATGTTAAAGATGCACCAGCCTGTTCAAATGCTCCCCAAAAAAATATCACAAAAAACACAAGTATGAAAATTACAATGATTCGTTGCGTTTCAATTTTACTTAAGCTTTTATCACTAAAAATAATGATAGGCATAATAACCATTGCTCCATAAATGAAGTAGCTAATAATGTCTATATCACTTTTGAACATTTGCTTAAAATTCAACATAAAAAAGATGATTCCGATAGAACCAACAATAGTAGCAATACTTTGGGCATCTAATTTTTTTACCATCAACCCGATTTCTTTTCCTTCTTCAGAAATCAAGTATTTTTTTTGAAACAAAACGAACGTCACTAAACCTAAGAGCATTCCAAAACATGCTGCTAAAAATCCCCACTTAAATTCAAAAGAGCCACAAACTAATGGTGAAAAGAAAGCGCCTAGATTGATTCCCATATAAAAAATGGTGAAAGCGCTATCAATTCTACGGTCATTTGCAGGATATAACTGTCCAACCATGGTGGAAATATTTGGCTTAAAAAAACCGTTCCCGATAATAATTGCTGTAAGTCCGGCCCACATCATTGAAATACCTCCACTAGCTCCAGCAGAAGCACTCAAGAACATAAAAAATTGACCCAGGGCCATGAGCAAACCTCCTATAATAATACTTCTTCTGTTTCCTAAATATTTATCACATAAATATCCACCCAAAAGCGGAGTTAAATATACTAAGCCAGTATAACTTCCGTAAATTTGAGAAGCATCGGCATCATTCATAGATAATCCAATTGCTTTATCTGTCATAAAAAGAATGAAAATAGCCCTCATTCCATAATAACTAAAACGTTCCCACATCTCTGTAAAGAATAAGAAATAAAGACCTCTAGGATGGTTGTTTGTACTGCTCATATTTTAGTTTTGTTTTTACTTTTCGGGTTGCAATGTACTACATCTTCATTCTAAATCAAGCGGCTCAATAACAAACAGTTTTTTTCTGTTTAATATTCTTTTACATTTGCTTTTAAGAATGGATAAAATAGAAAAGAAACTAATAATACCTAGTATATTTACTACGGATGGTCAAATTCAAAGCTTAGAATCTAAGAATGTAATAGATTACACGAAAGCAATTGAAAAAGCATTGAGGTACGAGGCAGATGGCGCAGATGAAATTATCTTTATGGATGTTACATCAGTTGCAGAAAGGAGAAGAAACCTTTCGCGTTTCATTAAAGACGTTTCAAAAACAATTAAAATTCCTTTTATTTTTGGAGGAGGAGTTAATACAACTAAAGAAGTAGAAGAATTACTTTCTTATGGGGCCAAAAAAATTTATGTAAATTCTGCAGCAGTCAGAAATCCAGAGCTTATAAATAAGATAGTGAATGACTATGGTAAAAATTCACTTCTTGTAGCAATTGATACACGACAGAGTTTTGGCAATTGGAAAGTATATCTTAATGGTGGGAAATCAAGAACAGAAATTGATTTATTGAATTGGGTGAAAATGGTGGAAGTTAGAGGAGCTGGTGAAATTCTTGTTTCAACTATAGCAAGGAACCATGATGAGAGTAGCGAAATAACTAGGCTACTAAAAGAAATTACTGATTCTACACAACTTCCGATTATGGCTTCTGTTGGAGTTAAATCTCATGAAGATTTTGCAGACTTATTTTTAAAAACAGGTATTTCAGGTGTAGTTTCTGCACACTTTTTTAATTCAGAGGAAAATTCAATTCAAAAGACAAAAGATTATTTGACACAATACTTTGCAGAAAATTCAAATTTGATTTTTTAAATTACTTAAGTAAAGTAATAGTTCCATCGTAGTCGAATTTATTTCCTAACTTATCTTTTAGCGAAATAGAATATACATAAGTGCCTCCAACTACAGGATTATTGTTTGTTCTAATAGTTCCATCCCAACCATTTTCCATGTCATAAGAGGTGTACAGCAGTTGGCCCCATCTGTTAAATATCATGATTTCGCACTCGTAAATATCTTCGCCATAGATTCTAAATCTGTCATTAATACCATCATTATTTGGCGAAAATGCTGTAGGAATGTAAACTTTATACCCTAAATCAATCCTTACTATTTGTGTAGAAGAATCTTTACAGCCAAATTCATTCCTTAGCAATTGAGTAACATTATAACTTCCGGTATCAGAAAATTCATAATCTTTATTAAATCCAAATAATGTATCTATAGTACCAATTAAATATTTACATTCAGAAGCGTTACTTGATAAGTCTTCAAGTATTACTAAAGGATTTGGGTTGTGTTCTATAAATAAATATTATATTAGCATCCATGAAAACAACCAACGAAATTCTATCATCCATAAAGGAACTAAGTGAATTTGAGAGGGAAAGTCTGTTAAATGAGTTACTTTCTTATCGAG
>Ga0247834_1005722_pt1 | contig 14488 bp, 13 predicted proteins | sample LaCruzMarch2015__8_FD_187118 | JGI IMG/M metagenome (GOLD analysis project Ga0247834, IMG submission 187118) | Freshwater microbial communities from meromictic Lake La Cruz, Castile-La Mancha, Spain - LaCruzMarch2015_12m | ecosystem: Environmental > Aquatic > Freshwater > Lake | place: Spain... | reverse complement strand
TCGCTGCCACAGGGCACTATCACCATACCCATACAATGAAGCCCGAGATTCCTAGACCCTTGCCCTTGCACAGCCGCCGAGGTCGTGTGCGGCAGGGTGCCAAAAAGATCCTGCGATGGGTCAACCACTGCGAACTGCCGCCGGAAGAAACACAGCAGATTCTAACCCTGGCACGCATCATAGTGGAAATCATTGACGCGGATCGCCGGTGACCTTTCCGGAATCACGCACACAACTCATACTGAACTATCGCTGGCACAATGGTCGCTGGTCACAGCGTGCATCAGAACGACGCACCGTGAACCTGGCTCGCTGGCACACTTGTCGCGGGTTCTTGCAGGCATGGATAAATAAAAGTGCTCGACAGCATCCTTAGTAAATGGGCTAACATCATCACGCTGGTTGCCATTCTTGCGTGTCCTTGATGTCGAGTGCGTGGCTTCTCGCTTACACTTGGCTATCTAGCCAGATCCTATAAACCACGCTGCCCCCAGACCCCGCCAGGCCTGGGGGTTTTTTTTTGGCTTTTTTTCCCAGCACGCTAAATACTCGCGTAGGCACACAATGGCATATCACAATTTCTCTCTCAATCATCTCAATCACACTCTTACACAAGGTTGGCGGGCCGGATCGTAATACCGCTGGTGAATCCGTGGGAATCGCGGTAGCCAAATCCTGGATAGAGCCAGGGCTTTTCGACACTACCCCGAGTCAGGGATGCCTAAATCGCTGGGACACCAACAGCAGATTTGTCGGATCGTAAAGGTTGCCGTAATCGGATATGAGATCATATCCGAACACGCCATACTCCTTATATGGATTGATGCCGCTGAGATATCCGTTTAGAAATCGTTGCGAGTTGGGTAAGGACAGAGCCCAAAGGAGTGCGTGATCAAATACTCGCTGGCTGACGAAGGGACTCACTCGTCGAAGATATGCCACTGCGAAATCAGTGGCACTCTGGGATCTATCTGTCGAATGATCTCTGGAATTTGTCCAATCACGAGCGGAGCGAAGTGATTAGGCCTTGCGTAGCAAGACCTCTTGTGTGTATAATATCTGTGTCAGCATATACAAAGGAATCACAATGGCAACTTTGCAAGAGATATGGAATCGATTAGAACAAGTGAAATCTCAACCAGGTTATGAACCCGGTGATGATCAAGCATACATTGATGCCTTGAACAATGCCACTGATGTGTGGTTGAATCAATCTCCCTCACACACTGATGTGTATTCATTCGCAGAGGGATTCTGCTTGGGATGGAATTGGAATAGACATGATCAATGACGCTGTGTCGGGATTGAAATCCCTCCCGAATCAAGGTCTCCAACAACGACGGCAGGTCATCAGAGATCTCATGGATCAACACTTTCTAGAACTTTCGCCCTATGATCAAGACTTCCTGATCAGCATGATGACCTTTCTGGAAACAGACACACACAACAAGATCACTGCCCGGCAATGGCAACATCTCGAGCGTGTGATACAACGCATGCGATTGATGTCAAAATATCATAAATGACGACTCCACGCTAAATATGAACATGCAAACACGACAACCCGGAGCAGTGCTTGAGGGCAATATACAGGCCTGGATTGACGATCAGAATCTGGTGGGCATCCAACGACCCTACATCTGGCCCGGATCATGGCCCGATCAAGATCTCCAGCACATGGCACACAGCCTGCCAGACTGGATCTTTGACTCAGCCTGGATCTACTATGAAGCCTGGGATCCCAACATACCTGCTGCTGTGGAGCGATTCAACCAAGATCAAGCACGATATCATGCTCGTGTGATACATCGTGATGGTGTGTGGCATCCACCCAGAGATATCATAGCCGTGGTTGATCGCACTCGCAGCGATCAGGTCATGATGAGCATGTGGCTGGGACTAGGAGAACGATGATGTTAAACATACCGCAGCGGCGAAAGCCCGGACCCAAACCTCGAGTGAAACCGGTGAAGCCCACGCTGTTCCGAGGTGGCAGCACAGGACCCAGACCCTTGGTGTGGTGCACAGGACCCGATCCAGAACGGCATCGCAGGTTCGTGGCCTATGGTCGTGCCAAGTGCCAGGCTGAATGGCGTGGCGAAGGCTGGCTGCTAACATTCGCCGAATACGAAGAGATCTGGGCTGGCCGGTGGCACCTGCGTGGTCGCACCAGAGACACCCTGTGCTTGGCTAGATTGGACTATGAACAGCCTTGGTCCATGAGCAATGTGGAGATCATGACACGCCGGCAGCACAACATCAATCAACTGCAATGCCGCAGGGTGATCACATGAGCCGCCAGTATGTGTTAGTGGAACGGTCAAGCCAGGTCAGCAGGCTCAACGGGGTCACCATGTGGCGACTGGTGTTCTACAGCATCGACGACGGCACGCTGTGGGAGATGACCGTGGACAGTTCCTATCGCAACTTCCGTGGTCAAGGCTGGGATCACATCGTGGAGGATGACAACCCCTGGGGCGTGTATGAAGGCCTGCGACGCACACAGAGGACCACCACAGAAGGCATGCCCATACTCACAGCAGACGCAGCGGCTGAACGGGTGTGGCGTGCTGAGGATCGAGATCAAGCCCTGCGATTGGTAGAAGCGGATCAGGCACAACGCAATCCCGACATGTTCCGCGAGTTGTTTGCGTGAAACTACGACTACATCACCTGGCCATACCACACACCGTGACACATCCAGACTATGTGGCCTGTGCCTACACACAGAAAGTGCTGAAGTTTGCCAAGATGATGAGTCAACGCGGGCACGAAGTCATACACTATGGGCATGCTCGATCAGCAGTGATCTGTTCGGAACATGTGACTGTCACGGATGATGCTGTGCTTGCCCAGGCCTATGGCGATCATGACTGGCGTCGTCATCAGTTCCAACACAATGTCAGCGATCCGGCCAATCAAGAATTCATCCGGAGATGCATACCAGAGATCCAGGCCCGGGCTGGACAGCATGATTTCGTGTTGGCCAACTGGGGTTATGGACATCAGCAGATCGCTGAAGCAGTGCCCCAAGCCATAGCAGTAGAGCCTGGAGTGGGCTACTCATCTGGGCACTTCGCTCGCTGGCGTGCCTATGAAAGCCATGCCATACGCAACATGGTGGAAGGCGATCAAAACCCACAGAACTGGTATAGTCGGGTGATACCCAACTACTTTGATGTGGATGACTTTGACTATTCAGATGTGAAAGATGACTATGTGCTGTTCCTGGGTCGTGTTAGCGAACTCAAAGGCATCTCAACCTGCATCCAGGCCACTGCTGCCGCAGGAGTGAAATTGAAGATCGCTGGTCAAGGTCGCATCGCAGATGTGGGCTGGAGCACCACACCGGATCATGTGGAAGAACTGGGCTATGCTGACACGGACATGAGACGAGATCTCATGCGTGATGCGTCGGCCTTGATCATTGCCACCACTTACCTTGAGCCCTTTGGTGGAGTGGTAGTAGAAGCCCTGCTGAGTGGCACTCCCATCATCACCCCGCATTTTGGTTCCTTCGCAGAGATCAATGTGCATAACGAAACAGGATTCCTATGCCATACCCTGCGAGACTATGTGAACGCCATCCGTTGCAGGCACAGGATACAGAGTTCGGCGTGCCGCAGGCGTGGCATGAGATATACCTTTGATGCTGTGGCTCCTGAGTTTGAATCATGGTTCGCAGACCTAAAGGAGATGTATACAGGCCAAGGATGGACGGCCCTATGATAGTGTGGCGTGCCGCCACAGGTCAAGATGTGCCGCACTTGGTCAATCTCACACAGCAGCAGTTTGAACACGAAGCCGATGAGATATTCCGCACTGATCCTGTGGTCTACACCCACAACCTTATGCGTGCCGTGGTTGATCAATTCTATGCACCCGCTTCATGCTTGGTCAAGGTGGCTCGCATTGATGATCGCATAGCCGGTTATGTGTGGGTGGAGCGTGGTCAGCATGCTGTGTGGGCCGCAGACGAAATGGCTGCCGTGAAGATCGTGCATGTGGACATGGCATTGAGCACACGCCAGCGACTGAGGTTGTGCAGTGAAATGATAGATCATTGGGAAGCCTGGGCCTTGGTCGTAGGTATACCAGTGATATGTTCTACCACCATGCGTGGAGATCAAGCGGGATTCTTAAAACTGCACGAACGGCGTGGCTACGATGTGCGTGGCAGCATCGCTTACAAGAGACTTACTGCAGGGTTTCCAGGGTCGAGCGTAGCATCCACAATTGTCGGTTGATGGCCATGATCTGCTCTTGTGCGTAGTTTTCGATGTGCTCGAGATCTTCTTCACTGCTGACTTCACTTAATATCTCATACTGCACGACCAGATCCTGCAGCATGATCTCCACATGTGCCAACAATTCATCTGCTGTGCCACGCACGGGTTCATCTTCCACGCCACTATCCACTATCACTGCCTGCAAGTGATCGATCATCATGCCGTCTAATGTGCGGACAATCTCTGCTAACACATCGATCTGCTCTTGGCGTGCTTCGTAAATGCCTTTGAGCAGTCGGTGATCACTGGTAAAGTTGCGGCCCACGATGTTCACATGTGCCACATGGCTGTGATAGTAGGTCATGAAGTTGTCGCAGAATACTCGTTGTAGTTGGTCAAGTGTGGTCATTGTGCTAATACCTTTTCGGCTGCCTTGCGGCGGATGTCATCTATGTAGCCAGGTTCTACTGGACCAGATGAGAAAGCAAATTCATCACCGGTCTGTCCCAATTGACCACCGCGGCCTTGCACGCCTGTGCGATACATCTCGGCCATCTTGGGTGCAAGGTTGTAAAGGTCATAGGCTGTGAGGCCTAGGCCAACTGGTCCTGCCACTCTGCCCAAAGTGCGTCCTGCCAGGCCGGCCATGCGGCCAAATTGACCCATACCTGACGGCACCTGACCGCGATATGCCCCAACTGCTTCTGCGAATCTGGGATCTTTCATCATTTGCTGTGCGGCCTTGTCTGTGTCCAGCATTTCCAACACAGCACTGTTGCCACCTCGGGCATAGGCTTCGGTCATCTTTTGACCAATTTCTGGTCCTGCCATCTTTTGCACAGCACGATAATCTGGCACTGACGCAGGATATTGTGCTCCTGTCACAGCACTGGTGGTCAATGGTGCAGTGCTTGATACCTTGCCAACCTGTTCTGCGATGCCAGGTGCGGCTTCACGCAACATATTCACTGCAGGTAAAGGTGATCCAGCCTTGGTGGCAGCAATATCACGACCAGCACGGAAAGGATCGCTCACATACTTCTGGAATGTTTCGCCTGCGGCCTGCACCACTGGACGACCCAGGGTATCATAGGCCATGCGTGGTGTCATCACATCACCCGATAAACCATAGGCAGTGGCAGCGGCTGAAGCCACACCCTTGGCCGCAGTTTCCACTGGCGAAGTTGGTTCTTGACTAGCCAATCCAATTTCTTGGGATGGAGCACTAAAACTGGCTGCTATCTCATCCACGGTTTTTTGTTTTTCAGCATCAGACAGCGACCGGAAACTGTCATCCACCTCAACTATGCGGCCCTGTATTTCTAAACGCATCAGCGGACTTCTCTAAATTTGACCCCGGTAGAGGTCTGGCCACCGGAGGCCTGTCCACCAAAGGTGAAGTCATGCTTGCCGGCGGTATCATATTTTTTCAATAATGACACGATAGTTTCAAGTGCTGCCAGTCGGTCTCCAATTGGTAGGGTCCGGTTATTGAGATCACCTGCTGCTTGACGATAAAGATTGACATCGTTGTCGCTCTGCGGTCCTTCAAATCGTGGAATATCAGCCAAAATTTTCTGGCTTAAGACATTGAGTCTGGCTGTGGCTTGGCTACCTTTGGTGCTGATTCCAAATAGCCGTGCTACTTCATCTGCTCCCGCACCTATATAACTGCCGGTTGCTTCTTTGATGGCATTATTGATAGGAACAATAAGACTGTAAGCACTGTCAACAGTGCGTTGATTTTTGACTTGTTGTGCGTCTGTGATTCCTTCTTCTTTGCCTACAACCTGACCTCTTGCAGTATCTCGTGCTTCGGCAACCGCCATGCGTTTTCTAAATGATGCTGCAGACTCACCGGGGCGAGGTTTATCTCCTGCTGCTGCTTGGCCACCACCTGCTGCTGCTTGGCCACTACCTGCTGCTGATTGGCCGCCGCCTGCCGCAGATTGCTGTAGTGCTGGCACACCTTGCATAATTTGAGGTAAAGCAGCCGGTCCCAAGCGATTATTGATTTCTTGTTGTGCTTGTTGCACTTCAGGACTTCCAACACCATATGCGTCAACAGCAAACTTCAAAGCCTCAGTTGCGGCTGCAGTGTTAGGTGCTGTGCGGAATTTAATCAAGGCCGAATTGTAATCTACCTGTGCTTGTGTAGATACACGCCGTTCCATACCAGCAGGACCGGTGTAGATCTGACCCGATCTTGGACCAGATGTAATAATATTTTCTATCTTACCTGTGGTTGAGTTGGTGCGTTGGCGGTATTCTTGACCAGCATCAGGCTGTCCTGCAGGAATGATCAGTGATCCACCAGTAAATCCATATGCTTGCGTGGTTGTTTTTTGTCCACCGGCTTGCAATTTAGCCACCGTTTTGGTGTCAACCCGATCACCAGAATCATCATAGGCCTGCACTATCATGCCTTTGTTATCAACTACTGCTGAATATTGTTTTCCATCTAATTGTATTGACGAAATAGTTTTCTTTCCTGTGCCTAATTTGTCTTCTTCTTCGTCGGCCAGTTTGTTGAATCCTAATCTACGGAACATATAGGCCTTGATATAACTGCCATCTTCTTTGCGGAGATCTTTTTGCAGTTGCGTCTGTGCCTTTGGATCACCTTGCAGTGCTTTGCTAGTCGTGTCTTCAGCATTTTCACGCTCTTGTGTTTCTTTGTCACTGAGACGCATGAGTTGGGCAGCAATTTTTTGTTCTGCGGGATTGTCACTGGTTGCAATGATGCGTGCCAATTCTCGTGGATTATTCATAATACCGCGGAAACGATCGCTGAAGTCTCCAGCAGCAGGTGGCACTGCTCCTGTGGTTCCGGCTGTGACATCTGTGCGTGTGCCTGTGCCTGCTTGTGCTACCTGTGTGGGTGGTTCTGGTATGGGTTCACCAAATGCGATCCTGGGCTGTATGGCCTGTGGTTGGGGTGTTGGTGTTTGACCCATGACCTGTGCCATGGCTTGATCACGACGGATTTCATCCTGTGATGGACCTGTTTGATCTGGCATGACTGGTTGCACTGCTGCCTGCGGTTGTGCTACAGCAGCAGGTGCAGGTTGTGGTTGTGCCACTGCAGGTTGTGGCTGCGGTTGTGGTTGTGGTTGTGCTACAGCAGCAGGTTGTGGTTGTGGTTGCGTGACAACAGGTTGTGGCTCTGGTTCTGGCTGGGGTTGTGGTTGGGGTTGTGCCTGGGCTGGCATCTGCGTTGGTGCCACGGGTGTTAAACCACCCAGTTGTGCCATGGCCTGATCACGCATGATTTCATCTTGTGTTGGGCCTGTTTGATCCATCATGCCAGGCACCGCAGGACCTGTGACTGTGGGTGTCATTGGATTGGCAGCAGATAGATCCTGCACCGATCCTTCAATCTTCATCTTCTGTTCGCCTGTGATGGGATCAGTGGTTATGGTCTGTTTCACTGGTGTGGGTGTTTCTCCACGGGCCTGTGCTGCCAAGGCTTCACGACGACGGCGTTCCTCTTCTTCTTCATCCAATCTGCGTTGCATGGCAGCCTGCGGATCTGTGAGGAACTGTGTGGCATTGTCGTATTGCGTGCCAAGATTGCTCACGGCATTGTTAAATCGGTTAGTGGCGTATTGCCCCAGCATGTCCATGAATGCCATATGTTTGTTAGATCCTTATGCCCATGTTGAAGTTGCTGCTTTCGGTGCGTTGGCCTGTGGGACCCAGAGAGTAGGATGCTGATGGCGTGCCAAAGATCACCGAAGCGTATTGGTTGTATAACTGCTGTGGTGTCATGGCCGCTGCCACGCCCTGTGCCTGTGCTCCCAAGGCCTGCTGTAATCCGCCCTGTCCCAGTTGTGCCAGTGTGGCTCCCACACCTGCACGCTGACCAGCGATGTCTTTGAGTATGTTGGCTGCTGTGGCTGCCTGCGTGGCCTGTGTGCTGCCAGCCAATTGGCGTTCGGCCAAGGCCTGGCGTGCTGATCCAAGATTGCCCATGCCACCAAATTGTGCTCGTTGATTGGCCAAGTTCTGTTCGTATTGCATCTGTGCTGGTGCCATGGCCGCTGACAACTGCTGTCGTTCATAGTCTGGACCAAACAGGCTCTGCAGTCCAGTGACACCGGTCCGCAAGGCTGACTCACCCGTGGCACCCAAGGTCTCCCCTGCGGCACCTGCAGCACCGGCCAAGTTCTGTGCTGCTCGTGTGACACCTGGTGCACCGAGATTATACAGATCAGTGGCTCCACGCACAGCACCCTGATAAGTGGGAGCGATGGTGCCAGTGAAGAATTCATTCTGTGCCTGTATCTGGGCACGCTGTTCTGGTGTTAGTTCTGGTGTGGTGTATGAAGTGCCACCGCCTTTTCCAAATGACATGAGTTAGTTCCTTTTCATTATTTAGCGTGTTTGTGTATTAGCCTGATTTGCCGGTGCCATGGGCCCGGCCACGCTGTTCAAAGATCTCAAATACTGATTGATATCTGTGGGCGTATACATCTCCTGCAGTCCAAACGGCTGTGCTGGTGCACCTGGCACGGTGTTGTAGGCCTGCTGGCTGAATTGATCACCAGTCTGCAAGGGCCTTTGGCCATAGTAGTAGCGTGCCTGCACCGGAGATGTGGTCTGATAAAATGGCGTGGGTGAGGTAAAGAATCCGGGATTCACGCCTGGCAGATTCATCTGTCCTGTGGTGCCAAACACCGTGGGCGGCAATGGACCGTAGTTGCGTGTGGGTATCTTTGGTGGTGTTGCCATCAAGGCCAGTCCTGCTCCCAGTTTGGCCCACCAAGGTATCTCACCATACATGTCCATCAAGGCCTTGTAAAGATCACCGGGTCGTTGATTGGGATCGTAAGGGAAGTCTCGGTTGTCTATGGGAGCCTGATCCCCCGGCGGTTGTGGTGGTGGTTCCACTGGCACTTCGGGTGGCGTGACATCCACAGTGGGTATTTCGGGCACTGGCGGTTGTTCTACCACAGGCAGTTCCGGCGGTGCCGGTGGAGGTGTTGGTGTCGGTGGAGGTGCTGTGGGTCCAGCAGGTGTTGTTGGCACGGTTGGTGGCACTGGTAAAGTTTCGCCCGGTGGTGTGGTTCCAGGTGTGGTTCCAGGTGTGGTTCCAGGTGTGGTTCCAGGAGCCGAAGGCGGTGCTACTGGTGCTACTGGTGCTACCAGTTGATCTTCCACTCCGGGATATGGCGGCCCTGCCGGTGTAGTTGGTGCTGTAGTAGCCGGTGTAGTGGGTGCTGTAGTAGCCGGAGGTGCTTCCACTGTGGGTGGGGTTGTTGTCACCGGAGGTGGCTCGACCACAGGCGGCTGCGGTGGTGCCGCAGGAGGTGGTGCAACAGGTGCAGGTGGTGGTTCAACCACTGGAGGTGGTGCAACAGGTGCAGGTGGTGGTTCGACCACTGGAGGTGGTTCTACCACGGGTGGTGCTGGTGGTGCCACAGGTGCCGGTATGGGTTCGACCACAGGTGGTGCTGGTGGTGCTGCTGCTGGTGGTGCCACAGGTGCAGCAGCAGCAGGTGCTCCGGCTCCGGCTCCAGCAGCAGGTGCTCCGGCTCCAGCACCGCCCAACGCAGCGGCAGCCAAGGCTCCACCACCTAGGACTGCTGCCAGTTCAGGACTGATGGCACCAGTGAGATCCACAGGAATCACATCGGCTGGACTGGGTCCAACTGGTATATTCACCGAGGTGATCTCTGGTGGTGCTGGCGGCGGTGCCACACCTTCAATGTTAATGCGTGGAGCAGGGCCAGTGGCAGCGTCAAGCCTTTCAGTGATTTCTGCTCCTCTATATCCTTGTGCCTGTAATTCTTCGATGCGGCGGAGTTGTTCTGGAGTGTAGTTTACCTGCTGCATGCCATCTACAGATACAGGACGCTCGCTGAGTATGGCATCAGTATAATCTTTTTGCGAAACTGTCTTGCCTGAATCTAATACTACTTCTGGTCCATTGGGTCCTTCAAACACCGAACCTGCTGGCAGGTCGGATTGACCAGTGCTGGGTATATCATAAGGTGCCTGTGTGGGCACACTGGCTGGCACATCTGTGAACGCATCCACCTGCGGTATGTCAGTGGGTGGAGCAACAGGTGTGGGTATATCTTGCATGCCGCCCAGATCAAACGCACCTGTGTCCGTGGGTGGAGCAACAGGTGTGGGTATGTCTTGCATGCCGCCCAGATCAAACGCACCTGTGTCAAACGGCATGTCATCGGGGATCACTGGTGATGGCACGGTGCCTCCAAACACATCACCCATGCCACCAAGATCAAACGCACCCGTGGCTGTGTCGGCACCGGCACCATAGATGTCTGGCACGCCTTCGAAGCCGGCCATGTCAAACGCACCTGTGCCTACTTCTCCGGCCACGGAGTTATACATGTCGCCGAGGCCTTCAAAGCCACCGATGTCAAAGGCACCAGTGTTCACTGTGTCGATCACTGTGCTGTTGGCCATCTGGCCCACTTCCGCTGCCAAATCTGCTGGTATGTCATACAGGGTCTGCAGTGTGCTGCCGATCTCTGTGGCTGTGCTGCCTGTGCTGGCCAGGTTGCTGACCGTGTCCAAGGCTTCGCTGGCCAAACTGCTTCCTATTTCTGCGATGAATGGTGTGAGGTAATACTTGGCTATCTGCAAGGCCACTTGGCCTAAAAACTTCTTTAGACCCTTGGTGCCATGGCGTTCTTCGGCTGCAGCGGCTATCTTGGCTGCTCGTTCGGCCTGCAGTCTGGCATTGACGATTTCAGCATTCTGCGTGAACATGGTGTTGACATCACCCTTGGTCACTGTGGTGCCAGGTGCGTCCAAGCGTTCATACACGCCTCTTGCGTCGCTATAAGTGGGCTTGTTGCTAATGCTGCGTATCCAGTGTGCGGGTTCATTGGTCTTTTCGTTCTTGGCTACCAGTTCATAGTCTCGGCCATCGGGACCGGTCATTACAAATCTGTTGGCCAGGAGATAGTTGAATTTTTCCGACCCAGGTTTGGGCAGGTTGGCTTCGAAGTTCTTGATCTGTTCCGCTTGTTTGGCTTGATCGGCCAACTGAGTCTGGTAGCGTTGATATTCCTGCAGTCCACCCACGCGGGTCTGTTGTAGTTGATTGAAGTCGTCTCTGGGTATCACAACACCCGTGGCCTGCCCTGCAGCATCCAACTGCTGGAAACCTTGGCCATTGTAGAGATAATAACCGCCTGGGGTGCCTGACACAGGATCATCTGGCAGAGTGGCTATCTCTATGCCGCTCCTGGTATAGATGCTGCGACCAGTGTCTCCCAGGCCAGTGCCTTTGATGGTATTGGCTATCTCCACAGCAGTGTCCGCACGGCGTTGAACAGCACCACGATATTTGTCTATGGTGGGTTGATCAATTGACACACCTTGTGCCTGTGCAGCCTCGACGATGCTGTCAAGTTGCTCTGCGGTCTGTGCCGCTGGCAATTGATTGTTTACGATGTCAGTGCGTAGATTTTGTATGCGTTGTTGTTCAGCCTGGGCTACTCTACTGCCCATGGCTGATCGGTAGTTGGCTATCTGACCTTCATTGAATGGAGCACCTGCATCAGCAGCCTGTCGGATGAGACCATCTAGTTCTTCTTGCGTGGTCACACGGGCCAAACGATCACTGATGGGCTGTTGTATCAGTGCCTGTTGTGCGATGGTTAACTTTGGCGGCACAGGAGCCACTGGTGTTGCAGCAGCCTTTTCTGCGGCCAATCTATCTGCTTCCGCTTTGGCAGCAGCAGCCCTGCTTGCTTCTTCCCGTGCTGCTACATCGCGTCGTTCTTGTTCTAATCTTGCGGCCAGTGCGGCCTCGGCTTCACGGCGACCTTGTGCGGCCACTTCTTCCAAGCGTTGTTTTTCTGCTGCGGCCTTGGCCTTTTCCGCAGCGGCCTTGTCAGCCACTACTTTGTCAGCAGCGGCTTTGGCAGCAGCCGCTTGTTGGGCAGCGGCTCGTTCTGCAGCGGCTTTGGCAGCAGCCTGCTCATCCAAGATTTTCTGTCTGGCCAGTGCGGGTGCGTCAACCTGTGCCTGTATCTGCTGCGGAGTTTTGCTGGCTGTGCTCTGTGTCCAAGCGGACAATGTAGTGTTGTCTGTGCTGGTAAATTTGGTAGTGGTAGGTTGCCCTTTGGTATCTACTGGAATGAGATTTTTGTTGCCAGTGCCACCAGCCATGAGCCAACTTGTGGGTTCACCTGATCCAGGCACACTGCGATAAAAAGTTTTGCCACCTGCCTGTGTGGACCAACCACTGAAGGTCTTGGGATCTGGCAATGACACTGCGGGTGTGGCTGGTGCTGCCGGAGCAGCAGGTTTGGTAGCAGAGGCCTTGAGATTTGTGGTCATGGCCGTCATGAGACTGGGCTTGTTGCGTGCGGCTGCTACCAGACCTGCGGTGTTGTAATTCTTGTAGGCAGGGTTGGTAGAGATGATCTGTCGTGCCGCAGCGTCAATCTGTGCCTGTGTGTATGACTTTAATGGATCTGAAGTTGTGACGGCCATGATATATTTACTCGTTCCTTTATAACCAAGGTGGCTTGGTGGGCCACTCAATGAGAGTGGGAAAACCGGCCTGTTGAGGCACGCCTAACAAGGCCACACGATAGGCCTGTAGTTCTTGTTGCTGATCTGCAGATAAACTGGCATACCACACAGCATTCACTGCATCTATTTGTGCTAATCTTGTCATGCGATCTTGTCTATGCATGGCCTCTGCCATGTTGGCATCAAAATGCCATGTTCCGTTGCTCCAACGATGATATGGACCTGGTGCTGGAGTTTTTTCTAACACTTGGCCTCCACTGACATAGTGTGTTTCAGCATCATATTCGCCAGGTAGATATGTACAATTTTGCAGCATTAAATCACGCACAGCATCATCGTTGGTTGATACCACACTGATAATATCACCTGTATTCTTATCGTAAACGGTGTAATTCATCGCTTGTTGGTCACTCCCACTGTGGATCTGTAGCCTGCTGTCATGTTGACAAAACTCAAACTGGTGGCACTGCTGTACAAAACTTGTATGTTGTAATTGCTGTTTACTCCAGGAGTTGCGTAATAAGGTATGATATCTGCAAAACCAGGAAGACTAAAGAAATCAAAAATTACAGCATTGCCTCCACCAAGATTTAAAAATTTAACCTCAACTGTGGTCAATGTTACAACTAAACCCGCTCCAGGCGTGCTCCTACGCAGCCTGTAAAACAATGATATGTTGTGAGCCACGCCAGGTGGAGTGTAGGTCATGGTTATGCTGGCACCACCCCAGACCAATATTGGTTGTCCTGTTTCCACAGGCACAATGCTGATTACTGGTGTCAAATCATAATATGTGCCAGCACTGCCACTGGAGATGATAGTGGTGGTAGCAGTGGATGTGTTGCCCAGTGTGGATGATATAGCCGATGGCACCACTGTGGTTGTGCTTACAGTGTTGGCGATCAATCCACTGGCAGTTATCAAACCGGCCACAGAAAGATTGCTGCCAATGCTGACCGATCCACCAAATCTTGCTGCACCATCTGAGTATCGAAGCCAATATCCTGGTGAACTATTGTTGCCTAATGTGGCACCTGTTGATACTATGTTGCCAGTGTAGAGATAACTGGTTGAAATCTGCGTGGCGGTGATTGAGTTGGCTTGTATGCGGTCGGCAGTGACTGCTCCGGCTTGTATTTTTGCTGTGGTCACAGCATTGGCTTGTATCTTGTCTGCTGTGACTGCGTTTACAGCCAATTTGTCAGTTTCAACAGCACTGGCCTGTATCTTTCCTGCTGTTATGGCATTGGCCGCGATTTGATTTGCTGCCACGGTGCCTGTGAGTATGAGATTGCCATCTATCACATTACCAACCACATTCTGCCAGGCAGAACCGTTGTAGTTCAACACAGTGCCCACATTGGTTGGTTCGTAATAAAATTGTGCGGTATCACCCGAAATAGGTGTTTCGCCTGTGCCTATAGGTGCCACAATATTGGTGCGTGGTGCACTGAACCATGAGTTTAATGTGGTAGTATTGGCACCAATGGGAGTGGCATTGCTGATAACGAATGCCAATGGAATTGGACCTCTCGTACCTGGTCCAGTGGCACCAGCAGGACCAGTAGCACCTGCAGGACCAGAAGGACCAGTGGCACCAGGTACTCCTACAGCCCCTGAGAGATTTACATCCCAGGATGTGTAAGTTCCAGATCCCAGTGTTGATGTCACATTGGCCACCATCTGGCCATTGCCTGTGGCATATGAAGTCACCGTACCAGTCATTTCGTTTGATG
>Ga0247834_1005709_pt1 | contig 14519 bp, 15 predicted proteins | sample LaCruzMarch2015__8_FD_187118 | JGI IMG/M metagenome (GOLD analysis project Ga0247834, IMG submission 187118) | Freshwater microbial communities from meromictic Lake La Cruz, Castile-La Mancha, Spain - LaCruzMarch2015_12m | ecosystem: Environmental > Aquatic > Freshwater > Lake | place: Spain... | reverse complement strand
GCCATGCACAACAAAAACCCCAAGCCCTTCATCTGGACCGCCAAGGCGCAGGACATCCTCGCAAAGGTCATTCGCGCCAACAACCGCTTAAGTTCTAAACAGAACGAAGCACTACACTAGCGGCAAACAACAAACAGGCTTAATCCCGAGCGAACTACTGTAGTATTCGATCCATCTTTCCCTTGGAGTCACCCATGAGCGCCGTTGCAGAATCCCTCCCCACCGAAATGCCCGCCCCCATTCTGTTCACCGACAGCGCCGCAGCCAAAGTGGCCGACCTGATCGCCGAGGAGGGCAACCCCGACCTGAAATTGCGGGTTTTCGTGCAAGGCGGCGGCTGTTCGGGCTTCCAGTATGGTTTCACCTTCGACGAGATCACCAACGAAGACGACACCACGATGACCAAGAACGGCGTCTCGCTGCTGATCGACGCCATGAGCTACCAGTATCTGGTGGGCGCCGAGATCGACTACAAGGAAGACCTGCAGGGCGCGCAGTTCGTCATCAAGAACCCCAATGCCACCACCACCTGCGGTTGCGGCTCGAGCTTCTCGACCTGACGATCGCGGCGGTTACTCGGTGGTGACCAGCCGCATCGATGCGGCTGCCGCCAATTGCGTCTTGCTGGCGCTGGCGACCTGGTCAAAGCGTTCACGCGCGGAGATGTTCACCGGAACGGCTTCGTTTTGCGCCAGCACCGTCAGCGGGTCGTGGTGGACGCCCTTCACGCGGAATTCAAAATGCAGATGCGGGCCGGTCGCCCAGCCTGTGGCGCCGACGGCGCCAATCACATGGCTCTGGCTCACGGCCTGGCCGGGCTTGACGTCGATGCGGCTCAGGTGGCCGTAGACCGTGGTGTTGTCGTTGGCGTGCTTGATGTACACCACCTTGCCATACCCGCCCTGGATACCCGCGAAATCAACCACGCCGTCGCCGACACTGCGCACCGGGGTGCCGGTGGGTGCGGCGTAATCGACGCCGAGATGGGCGCGCCATTTCTGCAGCAGCGGGTGGAAGCGCATCTTGAAGCCGCTGGTGACCCGTGAAAACTCCAGCGGCGACACCAGGAAGCTCTTGCGCAGGCTCTCGCCGTCGAGCGTGAAGTAGGCACCCTTGGTGGCCGGGGCGGCAGAGCCGGCGGCTGGTTCGGCGTCCTGGAACCACATCGCCTGGAAGGCCTTGCCCTTGTTGACGAACTCGGCGCTGAGCACGCGGCCGCTGCGCATGGGCTCGCCATCGGCCTCCAGGGTTTCGTAGACGATCGAGAAGCGGTCGCCCTTGCGCAGGGCGCGGTGGAAGTCGATGTCGCCGGAGAAGATCTCGGCCACCTGAATGGCTACGGCATCGGGGATGCGGGCATCGTCGGTGGCGGCAAAAAGCGAGGACGTGATGGTGCCGCCGGCCAGCCGGGTGGAGGCGACCAGCGGGGCGGTCTGGACGACGGACTTGAAGCCATTGCCCACGCGCTCGACCACCAGGCGCTTGAAGTTGCCGCTGTCGTCGGATGTCCAGCGGGCGCTGAGCTTGATCAGGCGGTTGTCCGCCGAGGCCTCGGCGGTGACACCGCGGCCGCTGCGGCCCCACAGGCTCTGGCGGGCGGTGGGGTCGGAGCGCAGGAAGGCATTGGCTGCGGGGTCGTCAATACCCAGGCGGCGCAGCAGGGTGTCGGCGTTGTCGGTGTTGCGGGTGGACTCGGTGCGAAACAGGCTCAGGCTGTGGGTGTCGAGCAGTTCGACCTGCTCCTGCAGGGGCAGGGTCTCCACCGTTTCGGTGACCTGACGCACGGGGATGTCGGAGACGTCGGGCGCCCGGGATGCCGTGGCATACCCGCCTGCGCCCAGCATCATGGCCACCGCCAGCGCGGTGACGCGCTGGGGGTGACGGGCGATGGAGGCCCGGGCGGAAGCACACAAGGTACTGGCTGCAGCGACGATCGCTAGGGACAAGGCGGAGTTCCAACGTTGTTGTGATTGTGGGCTACCGCACAGCGCTGCCCGGCTTGTTCGGCCATACCCCGACTTAGAATCGGCGTTCTGGGCGAAGGCCGAAGTATATCCGCCCCGGTCGCCCCTGCATCCGTCAAAACCCTTATGAATCAAGCTGAAAGCCCTGTTTTTCCTGTAACGGATGATGTCCGCCACGCGTTGGCGGTTTCTTTGCGGGGCTGCCAGGAGCTTCTGCCCCAGGACGACTGGGTGCGCAAGCTGGCCCGCTCGGCGGCCACCGGCCTGCCGCTGCGCATCAAGCTCGGGCTGGATCCGACCGCACCGGACATCCACATCGGGCACACCGTGGTGCTCAACAAGATGCGCCAGCTGCAGGATCTCGGCCACACCGTCATCTTCCTGATCGGCGACTTCACCAGCATGATCGGCGACCCGTCCGGCCGCAACACCACCCGCCCGCCCCTGACGCGTGAGCAGATCGAGGCCAACGCGCAAACCTATTACCAGCAGGCCGCCATGGTGCTGGACCCGGCCCGCACCGAGATCCGCTACAACAGCGAGTGGAGCGACCCGCTGGGCGCGCGCGGCATGATCGAGCTCGCCGCCCGCTACAACGTGGCGCGCATGATGGAGCGCGACGACTTCGCCAAGCGTTTCAAGGAGGGTCGTTCCATCAGCGTGCATGAGTTCCTCTACCCGCTGATGCAGGGCTACGACAGCGTGGCGCTCAAGTCCGACCTGGAGCTGGGCGGCACCGACCAGAAGTTCAACCTGCTGGTGGGCCGCCACCTGCAGGCCGAATACGGCCAGGAGCCGCAGTGCATCCTGACCATGCCGCTGCTCGAAGGCCTGGACGGCATCGAGAAGATGTCCAAGAGCAAGAACAACTACATCGGCATCTCGGAAGACGCCAACACCATGTTCGCCAAGGTGCTGAGCATCTCCGACACCCTGATGTGGCGCTGGTACACCCTGCTCAGCTTCCGCTCCGAGGCCGAGATCGCCGGGCTGCGCGCCGAGGTCGAGGCGGGCCGCAACCCGAAGGACGCCAAGGTGGCGCTGGCACGCGAGATCACCGCGCGCTTCCACTCGCCCGCCGCCGCCGGCCGGGCCGAGCAGGACTTCAACCACCGCGCCCAGGGCGGTGTGCCCGACGAGGTGCCCGAGCTGCAGCTGCCACTGGGCGAGGGAGGGGCGCCAGTGGGCATCGGCGCGCTTCTGCGCATGGCCGGCCTCACGGCCTCCGGCGGCGAGGGCAACCGGCTGATCGACGGCGGCGGGGTGCGCGTCGACTCCATCGTGGTCAGCGACAAGGGCCTCAAGCTGGGCGCCGGCAACTATGTGCTGCAGGTGGGCAAGCGCAAGTTCGTGCGCGTTACCCTGGCCTGATCCGCAGCAGTTTCGTCAGTGCGGGGCAGCCAGCGGCAGGCTGAGCCGGAACTCCGCGCCGTGCGGCAACTGGTTGAAGGCTGTCAGGGTGCCGCCCATGTCGTCCGCCATCGACTCGCTGAGCGTCAGGCCCAGGCCCAGGCCACCTTCGCGGGTCGTGAAAAATGGCTCAAAGACATGCGGCAGCACATCGGTGGGCATGCCAGGGCCGGTGTCGCGCACGATGAAGTGCCCATGCTTTTCCGACTTGCCCAGGCTGAGCACCAGCCGGCGGTCGCTGATCTGTACCTGGTCGAGCGCCTGCATCGCATTGAGCATAAGGTTGTGCATGATCTGCTCCAGCGCCTGCGGGTCGCCGCGCACGCTGATGGTCTCGGCGTCCTGCTCGATGCGCGCCTCGATGCCGTGGCGGCGCAACTCCGGGTCGAGCAGGTGCAGTGCGCGGCGCGCCAGCAGCAGCAGGTCGACGTCTTCCAGGCGGGCGCTCTTGTCGGGCTGGCGCACCGCGTAGCGCAGGCGGTTGATCACGTCCGAGACGCGCTGGGCGTTGGCCAGTGCGTCCTGCACGGCCAGCTGGCCGGTGAGCAGGTCGGGCGGATCTTCCTGCAGCACCCGGTGGGCGATGCGGGCGTTGGTCAGCAGCTCGGCGACCGGCTGGTTCAGGTCGTTGGCCATGCCGGCGGCGAGTTCACCCAGGGTGTTGAGCCGCGCAATCTGGCCCAGGCGCAGCAGCTCGTGGGCACGCTGGCCGTCGGTGCGCTGGCGCAGCAGGGCGCGCGCGGCCAGCAGCAGCAGCGCGACAAACAGCGACCATGCGGCCATCTGGCTCCAGGGCAGGGCTGCCCAGCCGACCTGCCGCTGCGCGACGATGTCGAAGGGCTGGCTGGGGCTGGTCAGCGCCTGCACGAACGAGAAGCGCCAGCCGCGCGCGCCCTCGGCCGGCACGTCACCGGGCTGCAGCACGAAGGTTTCGCCGGCATGTTCGAGCGTGACGCGCACCGGGCTGGATTCCGCCGCCATCGGCCACTCGCCCCAGGGCACCATGCCGCGCACGTCGATCTGCACTGCGTAGCTGGCCGGTTCGCCCGCCATGACCAGCTGGTAGCGCCCCCGCGCAATGGCCGGGTCAGCCAGCACCGCCCGGCCCAGCCTGCGGGAATCGGCCTCTGCCGCCCCCAGCGCGGGCTGTGGCCACAGGGCGCCGGCGTCGCGCTGCTGGAGCGACACGATCTGCGGGTAGACCGATTGCAGACGCTGCTCCGGGCGGGCCGGGTCGTTGTCCTTGCGCAACATCGACAGGGCCGACAGCAGGGCGTCGTGCTGCCCTGCGCGGTGGTTGATCAGCCGGTAGGCACTGCGTGCGTCGGCCTCGAAGCTTTCTTCGAGTTGTACCAGCGCGCGCTGCCCCAGCAGCAGGCTGCCCAGGGCAGCGGTCAGCAGCCAGCCGGCGATCCAGGGCGCGTGACGGTGGTGGCGACGGTTCATGGGACCATTTTTGCACGCCAGCCCCCTTGCCGCCGCTGCCGGGGCGGCGTGGGCCACAATCCAGCACCACAAACAGGAGGTGGTGCGTGAAGGCAGTTCTGCAGCGGGTGAGTGAAGCCAGCGTGACCGTGCAGGGGGCGGTGGTGGGCCGGATCGGGCCGGGTCTGCTGGTGCTGCTGTGCGCCGAGCGGGGGGACACCGACGCCCATGCCGCACGCATGCTGGCCAAGATCCTCAAGCTGCGCATCTTCGGCGACGATGCCGGCAAGATGAACCGCAGCCTGCAGGATGTGGGCGGTGGCCTGCTGGTGGTCAGCCAGTTCACGCTGGCGGCGGATGCCTCCGGCGGCAACCGGCCCGGCTTCAGCTCGGCGGCCGCGCCGGACGAGGGGCGCCGCCTCTACGACCTGTTCGTGGCGCTCGCCCAGGCCGCCCACCCGGTGGTGCAGACAGGGCGTTTCGCGACCGACATGCGGGTGGCGCTGGTCAACGACGGGCCGGTGACGATTCCGCTGCATCTCCCGCCGGGCGCTTGACGGGCATCAAGGCTGCGCCCCTGTGGTGGGGGGATGATGGGTTTCTGCTGGCACCAGCCGGCCGCCTTGAAAGGAGACCGCCATGCCTACCCGCCTCAGAGACTTCGCGACTGCCTTCGTCGCCGTCGTCGAGCCCGAAACCACCGCGCAGGTCACTGCGCAACTGATGCGCCAGCACCATATTGGCGCGCTGGTGGTGGTGGATGCAGAAACCAAGGCCTTCCCCGTGGGCATCGTCACCGACCGTGACCTGGTGCTGGCCCTGATGGCCGAGGGCCTGGACCCGGCCATGTTCACCGCCGGCGACATCATGTCGGTCGAACTGGTGCTGGCCAACCCGGACATGGACGCGATGGATGCCGTCGCGCTGATGCGCAGCAACCGGCTGCGCCGGCTGGTGATCGCCGATGACGAGGGCCGCCTGGTGGGCATCGTCACGCTGGAGGACGTGCTGGAGCTGTTGGCCCGAGAACTGGCCGCACTGGCCACGGCCGCCATCGGTGCGCGCGACCGCGAGTTCGAGCAGCGCAACTAGTGCACGTGTCTCAGGGTGCGGCGTAGGGGTTGTCGAAACCCAGGCGGGCCAGGATGGCGGTCTCGCGGGCCTCCATGGCCTGCGCGTCGGCCTCGCCGGTTTCGTGGTCCCAGCCCTGGGCGTGCAGCGTGCCGTGCACGATCAGGTGGGCGTAATGCGCCTGCAGGCTCTTGCCGTTGTCCTGCGCCTCGCGCGCCACCACCGGGGCACACAGGACCAGGTCGGCCGCCAGGGGCGACTGGTCGCCATAGCCGAAGGTCAGCACATTGGTGGCGTAGTCTTTCTTGCGGAAGCCGCGGTTCAGCGCCCGGCCTTCTTCGGTGTCGACGATGCGCACCGCGAGGGTGGCGTCCTGCGCCAGCGCATGGCGGATCCAGCGCCGCACGCTGTGCCGGGGCAGCGCGGCGCGGTGGGCTGCCGGGTTTGCCAGGGCCGCGAATTGCAGCGACAGGGACAGTGCGGGCAGGGTCAACCGGCTGCCTTCCTCTTTCGGGCTGCGGTGCCGAGCACCTTGGGGCGGCCCGGCGGTGCTCATGCCCTGGGCGCCACGCGTCTGGCCGCCCGTGCGCGCGGCGCGGGGGCGGTGTCGCCGTCGTCATCGCCACGCGGGCGGGCCGGCGCGTCGTAGGCGTCCACGATGCGCGCCACCAGCGGGTGGCGCACCACGTCGGCGCTGGTCAGGCGGCTGATCGCGATGCCCTTGACCCGGCGCAGTACGCGCTCGGCGTCGATCAGGCCGCTGAGCTGGGTCTTGGGCAGGTCGATCTGGCTCACGTCGCCGGTGACCACGGCCTTGGCGCCGAAGCCGATGCGGGTCAGGAACATCTTCATCTGCTCGGGCGTGGTGTTCTGCGCCTCGTCCAGGATGATGAAGGCGTTGTTCAGCGTGCGCCCGCGCATGAAGGCCAGCGGCGCGATCTCGATCGCCTGGCGCTCGAAGGCCTTCTGCACCTGGTCGAAACCCATCAGGTCGTACAGCGCGTCGTACAGCGGGCGCAGGTAGGGGTCGATCTTCTGGCTCAGGTCGCCGGGCAGGAAACCCAGGCGTTCGCCAGCCTCGACCGCCGGTCGGGTGAGCACGATGCGCTGCACCGCGCTGCGCTGCAGGGCGTCGACCGCGCAGGCCACGGCCAGGTAGGTCTTGCCGGTGCCGGCCGGGCCGATGCCGAAGGTGACGTCATGGCTGGTGATGTTGGCCAGGTAGGCAGCCTGGTTGGGCGTGCGCGCGCGCAGGTTCTCGCGGCGCGTGTGCAGGGCGGGCGCATCGGCGCCGTCCATGTCGCTGTCGCCGGCCAGCATCAGCTGCACCGTGGCCGCGTCGATCGGGCGCTCGGCCATCTCGTAGAGTGCCTGCAGCATCTCCATGCCCCGGCGCGCCTGCTGCTTGGAGCCGTCCACCTTGAACTGTTCGTGGCGATGCGCGATCGAGACCTGCAGCGCCGCCTCGATGGTGCGCAGGTGTTCGTCCATCGGGCCGCACAGATGCGTGAGGCGCTTGTTGTCGTGCGGGGAGAACAGGTGTCGGAGGATCAAGTGCGGGCGCTCCTTCAGACGTTATGGTCTGCAGCTGTCTTGGCTCGGTCCGCCCGAGACTCCAACCGCTCGGCCAGCCAGATCTTGATCACGGATTGCCGCGTGACACCCAGTTTGCTGGCTTCCCGATCCAGCGAGTCGATCATCCAGGCGGGGAAGTCCACATTGACGCGACGCTGTGCCTGCAAAGGGCGCCGTGCCTTGGACAGATCCAATGCATCCGTGATGTCGACACCTTCGTCGAACTTCTTGTCAAAATCCCCGGCCTTCATACAAAACAACCTCCTCTGGTCGCGCGCGACGAACGGAAAACAACCGAATGTGGTCGCCACGGCAAGTGATGACTGCTACCCAGTACTTGCCTCGGAGTCGACCAATCAGCAAGTAGCGAGGCTCGTCGTCCGTTTTCGCCGGAACCTCGATCAGCTCCGGATCATTCCATAGAGCTTTCGCCTCCTCAAAATCGGTTCCATGCTTGGCGAGATTCGACACACTTTTTGCATGGTCAAAATCGAACACTGGCATGGTATAAAAATTATATTGAAATTATGCTCCTGAAGACTTCTATCCTTGCGCTGGCACAGAGGGGCAGCGCGCATAATTCTTCCCCAGCGGCCCGTTTCAAGGGCACATCCCATCAGAGGCAAAAGGCATGATCGGCAAGCTCACAGGCACACTCGGCGACAAGAATCCCCCCCAGGTGCTGGTGGAGTGCGGCGGCGTCGGCTACGAGGTGCAGGTGCCTATGAGCACCTTCTACAACCTGCCCGCGCGCGGCGACAAGGTGGCGCTGCTGACGCATCTGGTGGTGCGCGAGGACGCCCACCTCCTCTATGGTTTCGAGACCGCCGGCGAACGTGAGGCCTTCCGGGCCTTGATCAAGATCACCGGCGTGGGCCCGCGCACCGCGCTGGCGGTGCTGTCGGGCATGAGCGTGGCCGACCTGTCCCAGGCCATCACGCTGCAGGAGGCCGCGCGCCTGGTGCGGGTGCCGGGCATCGGCAAGAAGACCGCCGAGCGCCTGCTGCTGGAGCTCAAAGGCAAGCTGGGGCCGGACCTGGGTGCGCCCAGCAGCGCCAGCAGCGGCGAGCAGGCAGACATCCTGCAGGCGCTGGTGGCGCTGGGCTACAGCGACAAGGAAGCGGCGCTGTCGCTCAAGGCCTTGCCGGCAGGCGTGGGCGTGGCGGACGGCATCAAGCTGGCGTTGAAGGCCTTGTCGCGCGGCTGAGCACGCGCGTGGCACCGGCGGGCGGAGCACGCCCAGCGCGCCGGGCCACCCCTTATTGCGCTTCGCGCACCGGGCGCCCGTTGAGCGGCTGCACCGGCCGCGCGTTGTTCGGGAACATCTGCCCAAACAGGCGCAGCTGATCGCGGCTGATCGCCGCCGGCTGCTTGAGCACCAGCCACAACACCCCCTCGGTGCAGGGCGGTGTGGTCAGGGAGCCGATGAACTGGTAGTACCGCTGGTCCTGTGGCAGCAGCTCGTTGAGGTTGAGGCTGCCCGCAGGCATGCGCACCCGGTCGCCGGAGTCCAGCGGCATGTGCGTCCACACCTTGTGGATCAGGTTGTTGGCCTCGCCCGGGTCGAGCAGCACGGCCAGCACGGCCAGCTGGCCTTCGGCGCTGCGGTGCACCAGATGCGCCACCATCGCGAAGCTGCGGTGGTTCACGCGTTCCTCGCTCGGGTGGTGGAAGTGGAACTGCACCAGCTTGAAGGGCGTGTCGCGCACGGTCAGGGTGTTCTCGCCGACCACGTCGACCTGGATCGTGTGCCCGTTGTTGACGACGCTGCCGCTGCTGGGCCCGTACGCGAACTGGAGCGGTTCGGCCGGGCCCCGCAGCGTGGTGGCTTCCTCGATGTTGATCGGGGACTGGCGCCGGCCGATGGCACAGACATTGAACTCCGGCTTCAGGCGCCCCCAGTTCTGTGGGCCGTCGGCGCCCTCGTAGCTCCAGTGCATATCGCCACCGTGGGACTCGGCAGTTGCCGCAGCGATGGCTGACACTGCGGCCCGGGCCCGCAGCGTCTCCTGGCGCACTGCCGCCGGGTTGGGGATGACGCCCGGCGGAACCCGCAAGGCGGGGGGCGGCCCGCCGGTCACGGCCGGTGCGCGGGGCGCCGGCGCCGTGGGGGCGGTGGCCGGGACGACACGCTTTTCCTTGCCGTCGACCATGATGGCGGCTTGCTTGTTCGGGTCGACGCCGGCGGCAATGGCCTCGCGCACCTGCTGCCCGATGGCCCGGGCGCCGGTCTGGGGCGCGGGGGGCGCGGGTTGGGCCGCCGCCGGTTTTGCGGACGCCGTGGCCGCCGATGCCTTGGGCGTGGCCGCCCGAGGCTCGTTGGCGCTGGCGGCACAGGCCAGCGCCAGCAGCAGCGCGCCGGCCAGCAGTGGCTGCGCACCAGCGCGGCGGGATTGCGCCCGGGGGTGGGGGGAAGGGTGAAGCCTCAAGGGCGGCATGATCGTTGTATCGGCAAGCGAGGGTGCTTTCTTGAGTGGCGCGAACGACGCAGGCGGCTATAGTCGGGAACCATGTTCAATGACCCGTTCCGAGCACAGCGCCCGTGAGCATCCAGACCGACGATTTTGCACCGTCGCCGGCGAGCCGTGTGGTGTCGGCCGCGCCGACCTCACCGAACGAAGAGGCGGTGGAGCGCGCGCTGCGGCCCAAGCTGCTGCAGGAGTATGTGGGCCAGGCCAAGATCCGCGAACAGCTCGAGATCTTCATTGGTGCCGCCCGCCAGCGCGACGAGGCGCTCGACCACGTGCTGCTGTTCGGGCCGCCGGGGCTGGGCAAGACCACGCTGTCGCACATCATCGCCCAGGAGCTTGGCGTGAACCTGCGCCAGACCAGCGGCCCCGTGCTCGAAAAACCCAAGGACCTGGCCGCCCTGCTGACCAACCTGGACAAGAACGACGTCCTGTTCATCGACGAGATCCACCGCCTGTCCCCGGTGGTCGAGGAAATCCTCTACCCGGCCCTGGAGGACTACAAGATCGACATCATGATCGGCGAGGGCCCGGCCGCGCGCTCCATCAAGCTCGACCTGCAGCCTTTCACGCTGGTCGGCGCCACCACCCGCGCCGGCATGCTGACCAACCCGCTGCGCGACCGCTTCGGCATCGTGGCGCGTCTGGAGTTCTACACCGCCGAAGAGCTGGCGCGCATCGTGCGCCGCAGTGCCGGGCTGCTCAAGGTGCCGATGGATGAGGCCGGCGGCGTCGAGATCGCCCGGCGCTCGCGCGGCACGCCGCGCATCGCCAACCGCCTGCTGCGGCGGGTGCGCGACTATGCCGAGGTCAAGGGCAGCGGGGCGATCACGCTGGACATCGCCAACCGGGCGCTGGCCATGCTCGATGTCGACCCGCAGGGCTTCGACGTGATGGACCGCAAGCTGCTCGAGGCCGTGGTGCACCGCTTCGACGGCGGCCCGGTCGGCCTGGACAACATTGCCGCGAGCATCGGCGAGGAGCGCGAGACCATCGAGGACGTGATCGAGCCCTACCTGATCCAGCAGGGGTACCTGCAACGCACGCCGCGCGGCCGCATCGCCACCCTGGCGGCCTACCGCCACCTGGGTGTGGCACCACCGAAGAACAATCCCGACCTTTTCGGCGCCTGAGGGGCCTGCACGCGATGGCCTCTCCCCGCAAACGATGGATCCTGGGCGTTGCCCTGCTGGTGCTGGCTGCTGCCGCTGCGGCCTTCTGGTGGCGCGGCCGCGCGGTACCGGTGGACGTGCTGCAGGTGCGCATGGCGCCGCTGGTGCGCACGGTGCAGTTTTCGGCCCGGGTGCAGGCCCTGTCGCGGGTGGACATCGGCGCCACCGTGACCGGGCGCGTGTCCGAGGTGCTGGTGGCCGAGGGCGCGCAGGTGCAGGCCGGCGCCGAGCTGGTGCGCCTGGAGTCGCAGGAACTGCGCGCCGCGCTGGCGCAGGCGCTGGCCGCGCAGCAGCAGGCGGCCGCCCGGCTGGCGGGTCTGCGCAGCACCGGGCGCTCCAGCGCCAGCGCCGCGCTGGCACAGGCCCAGGCGACGGTGGACGCCACGCAGGCCGAGTTCGAGCGTGTGCAGCAGCTGGTGGCCCAGGGTTTCCTGAGCGCCTCGCGCCAGGACGATGCACGCCGCGCGCGCGACGTGGCGCTGGCCCAGCGCGAAAGCGCACGCGCCCAGGCCGGCGCCATCGGGGATGCCGGCACCGAGATCGTGCAGGCCCAGGCCGCAGCCGCTGCGGCGGCATCGGCGGTCGAGGCGGCCCGCGCGCGGCTGGCCCAGGCCACGCTGCGCGCGCCGGCCGACGCCCAGGTGCTGGAACGCTCCGTCGAGCCCGGCCAGATCGTGCAGCCCGGCCGCAGCCTGCTCACGCTGGCGCTGGCCGGCCCGACGCAGCTCGTGGCCCAGGTGGACGAACGTTTTCTGGGGCAGTTGGCCGTGGGGCAGACCGCCATGGTCGTGGCCGATGCGTATGCCGGCCAGCGCTTTGCCGCGCGCGTGCTGAGCATCGCGCCGATCGTCGACGCGCAGCGCGGGGCGATCGAGGTGAAGTTCGCGCTGGTGGACGCCGTGCCCACCTTTCTGCGCCAGGACATGACGCTGTCGGTCGAGGTCGAGACGGCGCGCCGCCCGAGCGCGCTGGCGGTGCCGGTGGCGGCGTTGGGCGTGGCGCCGCTCGGCAACGGTGCGGTGCTGCGGGTGGTGGTGGACGGCGAGGTGACGGCGCGGCCGGTGACGACCGGTCTGCGGACCCTGGACGCCGTCGAGATCACCGGCGGTCTCGCCGATGGCGATCTGGTGGCCCCGGACAGCAGCCTCGCCGTGGGGCGCAAGGTCCGACCGGTGGTGGTGCCTGCCGGGCCGGGTGGTGGCAGCCCCCGGCCTGCCAACGGCAGCAGCGGCAGCGGTGGCGCCGCATTGACCAACGCCATGGGGCGCTGAGGCGCACACCACCGTGGGCTACTGGCTCGGATTCGAGGTGCGGGTGGCGGTGCGGTTCCTGCGCGAGGGCCGGCTGCAGACCGTGCTGATCATGGTGGGCGTGGCGGCCGGTGTGGCGGTGATCGCCTACATATCGGCCCTGGTGACCGGGCTGCAGGACAACACCTTCCGCAAGACCCTGGGCGGCCAGCCCCACGTCACCCTGCGGGCGCTGGACGACGTGGTCAGCCCGGCCCGAGCCACCCTGCCGGGCGAGCAACGTCTGACCGACACCCAGCCGCGTGCACAGCGCCTGCGTTCGGTCGGCAACTGGCAGTCGATGCTGCCCCTGCTGGAGGGCATGCCCGAGGTGGCCGCGGTGTCGCCGATGGTGGCCGGCGGCGGCCTGGCCTTGCGCGGCGAGGCCACGCAGTCGATCGCGCTGGCCGGTGTCGACCTGGACCGCTACGACCGGGTCGTGCGCCTGCGCGAGAAGGTGGTGGCGGGCGTGGCCAGCCTGGCGCCCGGCGAGGCCATCATCGGCACTGAACTGGCGTCGGACCTGGGCGTGCGCCCCGGGGACCGCCTGACGGTGCTCAGCGGCACGGTCAGCGAGACGGTGCGTGTCACCGCGCTGGTCGACCTGGGCGTGCGCGAGCTCAACCGGCGCACCGTCGTCGTGCCGCTGCGCCTGGCGCAGAGCCTGTTCGGCTTGCCGGGCGGCGCCACCAACCTGGACCTGGCGCTGGTGGACGTCTGGGGCGCCAAGGTGTTTGCCGCCAGCCTGCGCGGGCAGTTTGCCTACAAGGTAGAGAGCTGGCAGGAGACCAATGCGCAGCTGGTGTCGGCCCTGAACGCGCAGTCGGTCAGCACCGGCCTGATCCGCGCGATCGTGCTGGTGGTGGTGGTGCTGGGCATTGCCAGCGTGCTGGTGGTGTCGGTGGTGCAGAAGCGCCGCGAGATCGGCATCCTGCGCGCGATGGGCGCCACCCGCGGGCAGATGGTGCGGGTGTTCCTGGTGCAGGGAGGCATCGTCGGCGCGGTGGGTTCGGTGTTCGGCCTGGGGCTGGCGGTGGCGATGATCTGGCTCTTCACCGCCTTCGTGCGCGGCTCGGACGGGCAGCCTTTGTTCCTGATCGTGTTGCCGGCGGCGCTGGCCGTGCAGGTGGCGCTGGTGGCCACCGTGTGTGGCGTGCTGGCGGCCATTGCACCGGCGCGGCGCGCGGCAGCGATGGACCCGGCGCAGGCGATCCGGATATGACGACGATGCCCCTCCCACCCGCGCCGCATTCGCTGCCCCCCGGGTGCCACTGACATGGCCGAACCGGTTGCCAAGGGCCAGCCCCTGATCGTCCTGCGCGATGTGCGCAAGAGCTACAACATCGGGCTGCCCAACGAGGCCGAGGTGTTGCACGGCCTCTCGCTCACGGTGGACAGCGGCGAGTTCGTGGCGCTGATCGGGCCCTCGGGCTCGGGCAAGAGCACGCTGCTCAACATCGTGGGACTGCTCGAACCCATGACCAGCGGCAGCTACCTGATCCAGGGCCAGGAGGTGCACGCGCTGGACGACACCGCGCTGACGCTGCGCCGGCGCGGCACGCTGGGCTTCGTGTTCCAGTTCCACCACCTGCTGCCGGCCTTCACCGCGCTGGAGAACGTGACCATGCCGTTCCTGATCCGCTGCGGCCATGTCAGTGCGAAGGAGCGCGACCACGCACGCGGCCTGCTGGATGCCGTGGGACTTTCCAAGGCCATGGACAAGCGCCCGTTCGAACTCTCCGGCGGCATGCAGCAACGCGTGGCCATAGCCCGTGCGCTGGTGCTCGACCCGCCCCTGGTGCTGGCCGACGAGCCCACCGGCAATCTGGACACCGCGTCGTCGGACGAGGTGTTCGTGCAACTGCGCCACATCCATGCCGAGCGCGGCACCTCCTTCGTGGTGGTGACCCACGACCCGCGCCTGGCGGCGCGCTGCGACCGGGTGGTGGAGTTGGTCGACGGTGCCATTTCGCGGGACGAGCCGGTCGTGGCGGGGGCTTCTGCGGGCTGATTTTTCTGTTGCGTCGCCCCAGGCCTGTGGGGGCCGGGTGCGGCGCTTCGGTGGGGCGGTCGTGCGCTGAACGCGCCGACTGCGCTGCGGTGCTCGGTCTTGCGGCCCATTGCGCAACTTGTATGTTTCGGGTG